>Ga0190358_1000531_pt1 | contig 11155 bp, 11 predicted proteins | sample 48721812_MG_FD_161666 | JGI IMG/M metagenome (GOLD analysis project Ga0190358, IMG submission 161666) | Hydrothermal vent microbial mat bacterial communities from Southern Trench, Guaymas Basin, Mexico - 4872-18-1-2_MG | ecosystem: Environmental > Aquatic > Marine > Hydrothermal vents >... | reverse complement strand
AAAACCTGTAAGCTGGTACTCCCTGACAAAAAAAGGCAGGCAAGCTTTAGAAGAACATCTAAATGCTCTTGAACAACTAATTAAGTCATAAAGGTTTCAGATGGTTCTAACATTAACCGATGCTACATTTGCTATATTTGCAGTGAATGAATTTATTGTAAATTTTAAATGGAGGGAACTATGAAACTTGTTACTTTTGCCTTAATGGGATTGCTTTTATTCTCCTGTGGAGGAGAGACTGATACTGAGGTAGATACTGTTGTTGTAGAAGATGATGTTGTTATTGAGGAAGTTGTAGAAGAGGAAATTGAACCCGTTATTGAAGAAGAAGTAGAGATTATTGAAATCACCTACTCTACTCTTGAAGACTACGGTCAGATTGCTTCAAAAGAACAATTAGTATCTGCATTTGGAGAAGAAAATTTAGTTCACGGTGAATCCTGGTATGCCGAAGGAACTGTAAGAGTAGAGAATACCTTGTTAACAAATCCCGACAATGGTCATGTAATCAATTACTTGTGGGAAGAAGATGGTAGTACTCTTAGTTTTTTAGAGGCAAACTATTATCTGATGGATGAAGACTATTTTATTCATGGTACACAGGTAATTCCTTCCGAGTCTGGTTTAAGTACCGGAATGACACTTGATGAACTGGTTGAATGGAATGGCGACGACTTCAGCTTTTACGGATTTGGATGGGATTATGAAGGCGGCATATTCGCCGACTCAGCATCAAGATTTGCAGACTGTCCGGTTCAGGTAAAACTCACTTTTGATCTGGAAATAGAAATACCTGATGCATACAGAGGAATGTATTCAGATGGAATCTTTAATACTGCTGATGATATAACTCAAGGTGCTCCGGTACTCCTGGACATATTAACTTATTTGCCTTAAGAGGAGAACAGATACCTCTTTTTTCGTAATTATTCATTGGGGTTTCATGTGAATGTTACCCCAGGCGGCAATGGCCTTCAGAACGGGGCCAAGGGTCTTGCCATAATCGGTTAGTGAATACTCAACTTTTGGTGGAACAACAGGATAAACTTTTCTGTTTACAATTCCATCTTTTTCCAGCTCTCTTAGTTGCTGTGTGAGCATCTTTGATGTTATCCCGGGGATCATTTTTTTCATTTCTCCGAATCGTCTGGTGCCCTGAAACAGAATCCATATAATTATAGACTTCCACTTACCTCCTATTACAGAGATTGCAGCTGTTACAGGGCAGAAAAACTTTTGATTACTCGTCATATTTATTCCTTAGTTTCTTTTTGGGTACTATAGCACTTTATGGTAAGTACTTGACTATTCTATACTATAAAATATGTTCGGTGAAAGCAAAAACAGATCGAAAGGAGATCACAAATGCTAGAGCAGAACAAAGAGATAGCCTTGAATGTTTCAAGAGCAATAATGAATGGTGAATGGGATAAGGTTGAAAAATTACTTGCAGATGACTTTTCCTATATTGGCGATGGAGCCCCTGCAATAAACAAACAGCAGTATATCGGATTTATGAAGAATGTACTTTGCAGCGCTATGACTGAAATGGATATGCAATTCCACCGAGTAATTGCAGAGAACAACCTGGTTGCAATTGACTATACAAACATGATGACAAATTCTGGGGATTTTTTTGGTATTCCGGCAACCGGGAGAAGAGTAACTGCAACAGGTCAATTTATCAGAGAGATAACAAATGGTAAGGTTTCAGCCGAATGGCAGACTACAAATGCAGCGGGTTTAATTAAACAACTGAAATAACATTTATTCTATTATATTCCCCGCGAGGGGATATAGAAGTGGAGAAAAAATGTTGTTCTTGCGACTTGTTGTTTTACTGGTTTTAGTCTCAACTGTATATGGTATGAATGATGGAGAAGAGCTTGCATTACAGCGATTGTCTAATACTGTAGATGTGCTTACCTCTTATGATGACGAACTGGTTGGAGAACCAGTTAGTGGTATGCTTCTTCTAGCAGACACTGTCTCCATAGATTTTACTCTTGAATTTTCTTATCTGTATGAGGTTGTTGTCTGGACTGAGTCATCTTTTAATTTTGTTGACTTCTGGCTGACAGATCCTTCTGGCTCTGTGCCTGTAAGTGAGCAGACCTATCATGTGAGTTTTCCAATCATCCTTCATTCAAACGAATCAACCTGGAACCTGCAGATTGAATTACTCGATGCGGCAAATTCAGATACAGCTTATTACGCCTTTGCGCTTCTTCGAAGAAGCAGATAAATACTCAGGAATTACTGGAATTTGTTTAGTCTGAGAGTTTTCTGTATCTGGTCTCGCTGATGAGCAAAAACACCGGCTTCATCTGCAAAGTCTTTCCACCTGGAAACAACATCCTGCACCTGTTCAAGTATAATTTTCCACTGTCCCTGTTTCATCCCAGCTATTCCTGCACATTCCTTAAGGTCAGTTGAGTTGAAGGAATCCTGTTTGCCGTTTACGGTCATTTGATGTTTCGCTGTCCACAAACCATCAGGTTGATAGCTGTAGTTTACATCAAAAGCTGGCGAGAGGGACCAATGGCCTTCTCTATTCATAAGGAAAGCAATGTTTTTTACATGATCATCCTCATTTCTTGCAACGATGTTGAACACCATCCGCTTAAACTGCTGCTCAATTGATTTGTAAGGAAGATTTAGCCTTCTCATGATCTGAAAAACCTGTTCATAACTGTTTGCACCGGCCAAGTTGAAGTCAAAATGAGACATGGCGGCCAGAGACTGCATATGAAGTTTGTCACCATCAGGCAGGCGATCAAAGCGTTTTGTCATGAAGTGACTTCTACCCTTCTCCTTGAATAGCCTGCATTCACTCATCTCTATCCCGCAGCTTTTTGCCATTTGAGAATAGGCAAATTCAATGATTCCATACCCTTCTGGATCATTCAGTTCCTTATCTCTGTTGTTTGAAACTCCATCGAATTTAAGAAGCCAGTATTGAAATCCATCGCCTGCTTTTACCTGACCTGATCTTACCTGATTTGTATCAGGATTCCATGCAATGATGGCCTTTGCTCTTGCCCCACCTGCCGAAGTGCCCACTCTCAGAATTTTAGTAAGAGCCTCGTTATCACTGAAAACAACATTCATCTTTTCCCTGTTACTTAGTATCCTGGAAGCAAGGTAAACAAGCTCATCCACATAAAGCGTTTTCCTCTTGGAAGGTTCCGGACCTGTTACCGGGTTGTATTCCAGAGCTCCCATACCCCTGTTTCCAGTATAGCAAAGACGCTCCACAGCGTTGAATGAAGAAGGAACTCTGCCTTTACTAGCCAACCAGCAATCAATCAAAGCATTCCCAAACCGGTCCGGCAGTGAATCGGATAACAAACCGGGCAACCCATGAAAGGATTTAAAAGAAAGCTGGGGGAATGAGTACAACTTTCTTGAAAGGGGCATGACAAGAGGAGAAACTTGAATTCCGCTCTGAGAAAATTTCCTGTCATATTCGAATGTGGCTCTTCTGGAATCATCACTTAAAACAACTGCACCAATCCTACTGCCCCAGAGTTTAACCTCGGCTAAAGTGTTCACTTGCCATCACCCCAATGCCATGGTTCCGACATATGATTTTCTCTGCTACTAGAGGCTCTTTTTTTACCGTTTTTTTTCATTTCAAGAAGGTGAAGTGGGCTGATTTGTTCAGGGGGAATTAGCTCATCCAATACATTAAGCAATTTTAGAGTAGCAAGCAATTTGATAAAATTGGATACACGAAAATCCTCGCCTGATTCAATTCTTTCAAGAGTTCGCTTCCCCATTCCTGAAGACTCTGCTACCTCTTCTTGCGTCAAATTGAGTGATACTCTGTAATGAACCAGTCTTTGTGCAAGTTCTTCAAGAACTGCTTTCTCCGATAGCTGATTTGTAATTTGCATTATTCCTCCTCTCAGTATATCGTAATATATGACGAAATATATTTAAAACAAGGGGTTTCTCGTAATATATGACGATTTACGAAGAGCTGTGATGCTTTTCTTTCAGTATTGACCGTGGGTTATAAATAATCTATTGTTCTTCAGAAAGTTTCAAAAATGTCCAACGGTCTTAAAAAGGGGGGCTACTCCTTGATGGAGAAGCGATTTCTATCCACGCTAAAAGAATCCAAGAAAACACTAGCTCTTATTCTTCTGATTTTTATCTTTTTTCTTGTTCTTCTGTGGTTGTTTGTACCTTTTTTTTCAGGCCAATCCAACAAGTCATCTCTAACCCTTGAGGAAAGAGCCTGGTTAGATGAAAACCCCGACAAATTAACACTTTTTTACAATCCCGATTTCCCACCGATAGAGTTTGCCGATGAAAACGGAGAATTCATAGGGCTTGGAGCAGATGTTATCGTTGCTGTAGAAGAACAACTTGATATTAAATTTATCAAGCAATCCTGTAGTGATTGGAACGCGCATCTACTAGCTCTTGAAGAAGGAGAATGTGCTGTAGCACCAACTATTGTTCGAACCGATGAGCGGGAAAGATACTCTTTCTTCACTGTACCCTATGCCAGAGCACCCGTTGTAATTATCACCACCAGTTCCCAAACAAAATCGTTTACTCTAGAGAATCTCACCGGATTAAGAGTTGCTGTAGTTTCAGGATATGCTACAGAGGGTTATGTAAAAGAAGCTGCAGATGAGTCTTTGGCTGTTTTCCCTATGTGGAATGTTCCCGAAGCATTGCGTGCAGTCGCTTTCGGCGAGATGGATGTTTTTGTAGAAAACCTTGCTGTCGCTGCCTACTATGCTAATCAGGAAGGATTGTCTAACCTCAGAGTAGCGGGTACTACTGAATACTATTTTGAATGGAGTATTGGAGTAAGCAGAAAGTATCCTCTTCTTTTCAGTTCGGTCCAGAAAGCTCTAGATGACATTTCAGGTGAGCATCTGAATTTCCTTCAAGACAAGTGGATGTCGATGCAACCCAGCCAGAGGTTTAGCCCAAGGCTACTTCAGACACTACGAATCAGCATGCTTTTTGTAGCAGCTCTGCTTGTTTCTCTATTTGTTATAACGCTGTATCTCAAAAAAAGGCTTAATGAAAAAATTACCAGCTTAAAAAGTGCTCAGGAATCTCTTATAGAGCAGTCAAATAAACTACAGCACTCTGAGAAAATGGAGGCTCTCGGCACCCTGTCCGGGGGTATAGCACATGATTTTAACAACATTCTTCAGGTAATACAAGGATACGCCCAGCTACTGCTACAAAGGAATATTCAATCTGATGTTAACCTTGAAGAGCTAGAACTTATAGTTGGCGCAAGCAGAAGAGCTGCTGCTCTGATTTCCAAGCTGATGGCTTTTAGCAGAAATATTGAATTTAAGTTGGTTGTAACAGATGTAAACAGTGAAGTTACTACTGCAGTGAATATCTTAAAGCATGCAATCCCTAAGATGGTTGAGATAAACCTGAATTTTGAAAAAAACCTGAGCCCGGTTCTTGCTGACCCGATACATCTAGAGCAGATTATTTTTAATCTTGCAAATAACGCTACTGATGCAATGCCAGGTGGAGGCAAGCTTACTATTTCAACCTTTTCTACTGTTTTCGACGATTGCACTCTACCTGAAACTGGTGAATCCATTTCAGGCAAATTTATTACATTATCAGTACAGGATACTGGCTGTGGAATGAGCAAGCAGATACAGAGCAAAATTTTTAATCCCTTTTTCACAACCAAAGAACAGGGCAAAGGAACAGGTCTTGGCTTAGCCTCTGTGTACGGAATTGTTAAAAGACTTGGGGGTTCTATAACCTGTAATAGTTCAGAGGGAGTGGGAACAACTTTTGAGATTCTTTTACCGGCTGCTGAAAACGACGAGTTACCTTTACCTCTTATTCGAAATTCCGAACCTGAATCTCTAGGAGGTAGGGAAACTATTCTTGTAGTAGATGATGAACCGGAAATTATTCAGCAGTCAAAAGAATTCCTCGAGTTACTGGGATATATTATTTACACTGCTTCAAGTGGAGAGCAAGCACTAGAAGTTTTCTCCAAACTCGAAAAAGTTGATCTTGTTCTGTTAGACTTGAACATGCCTGGTATGGGTGGATACAGATGTTTTCAAGAGCTCATAAAACTGGATTCAAAAGTTAAAGTGCTTATTCTAAGCGGCCACTCGGAGTTCGACGTGAATAGAGACAAGCTTACAGAAAAAGCCATGGGGTTTGTTCATAAGCCTTATTCCCTAAATGACCTTGCGCTTAAGATGAGAGAAACACTTACATAAATCAACTTTTACTTTAACTAACTATTTTGTAAGAATTTTTCTAAACCAATATATCGATTCTATTGAATTTACTAAATATTTTTATTTGTAACCACCAAAAAAATTAAAGAATAGATTTCAATAATCTTGCTTGGGAGCATTGTTCAGGTATTGTCAGGGAATTGACACAGTATTGTACGTATTGTACATTATGTACATAGCCTGGAAGAAGGAGGAACTTATGGCCTTTACCATTTCAACCGCAGATGCGAGGATGAATTTTTCGGATATTGTTAACAAAGTTGCATATGGCAATGAATCAGTCGTTTTGACACGTAGGGGAAAAAATGTCGCCGCTCTGATTTCAATGGAAGAGCTTGAATTGCTTCAGCGGATTGAAGATTACCTCGACATCAAAGATGCAAACGCAGCTATTTCAGAACAGGGAGAGAGTATCTCAGCAGAAGACACATGGAAAATACTAGGAGCGTGTCTGAAAACACAACATCGGCATTAGCAACCACACGAACGGCTATAATTCTCACGGATTATTGTCGAATAGTTCCACTATTTTCGTGCTATCGCTCGGGATGCACTGGTTCTTTGCTTTCAAGCAGTGTTGCATTCTCCGCAAATCCGTAAAAATTCTATCTCGCCCGTGAGGTGCTACTGTACAATGTCTATTCTCAGACACGCTCCTAGGACTGCCCTGTTCCCCAATATAAACACTGGACAAAACCTATCTTTTTTCTTATCTTCCCTACATGAAAAAACAACACTTAATCAAACAGCGACTCTCGCAACCAGACAGTATTGAATATATCAGTTTGTTGCTTGAGAGTGAAGAGATTCCCAGTAAGAATAAATTATCTGAAATAGTATGTAAACATTTTAATTTTGTAGATGCCAGAGGTCATCTTCAAAAGAGCAGTTGTGTAATTGCTCTTGGAGAATTGGCTGCTGCTGGGCATTTCATTCTCCCGTCGATACCTGACAAAAAAGGCAACAGGGGCAAAACACATACACTCCGTAGGCTATCAGAACCTGTTCCAGAGCCAGTTAAAGTACCTGCTAAAGCAGGAAATGTGAAGGGCTTAAGTCTTGTTATTGTGGTAACTGATGAGCAAAAGCGCACATGGAATGAGCTGATGATCTGTGAACATCCAAGAGGATCAACTATGTTTGTTGGCAGGCAATTGAAGTACTTGATCAATTCAGATTACGGATGGTTGGGGGGAATTGGGTTTGCAGCATCAGCTCTTCATCTGGCTGAGCGTGAAAAATGGATTGGCTGGAATGACGCCCAGCGAAAGGATTATCTACACAGGGTAATTGGCATGAGTCGTTTTCTTATTCGCAAAAGTGTTGACTGTCAAAACCTTGCATCTATGGTACTTGGTATGGTTATGAAAGTATTACCGAATGATTTTGAGATCAAGTACAATTTTAGACCATGGTTAGTAGAGAGTTTTGTGGATACCGATTACTTTGATGGAGCATGTTATAAGGCATCAAACTGGAGACTGCTCGGTAAAACTTGTGGCCGTGGTAGACAAGATCGCAAAAAAGAAGCATCTTTGAGTAACAAGGACATTTACATTTACTCGCTGATAGATAATTTTAGAGAGCGAATGGGATTAAATATTATGGCTGGTTTGGGTGCTCTTGGTCCTACCGATGGTGTAGATTCAGATAACTGGGCAGAGAATGAATTTGGTGGTGCTCCTCTTGGAGACAAGAGGACAAGTGAAAGGCTGGTCAAGATAGCAACAGCAAAATCAAATATTCCAAGTGCTTCAATGGGTGAAGTGCTCAAAGGGAATAAGGCAGCGATAAAAGGCTATTATCGTATGATTGAGAAACCAGATGAATCAGCTTTTACCATGGAAAATATTCTTTTACCACATCGCACACAGACTATACGTCGTATGCAGGGGCAACGAACCGTATTATGTATACAGGACACAAGTACATTAAACTATACACATCTTGAGGACTGTGAAGGTCTTCATCAAATTACTGGTAGCAATCAGACCGGTGCGGTACCGAAGGGATTGTATTTACATTCCACTATTGTTGTTGATCCCAGTGGACTTCCACTGGGTATATTAAAGTCAAGAACCATATCTCCAGTAAAAAAATCAAAAGATGATAAGCGTTTACCCCGAGATATTCCGATAGAAGAAAAAAAGACTTTTACCTGGATTGAACATCATCGAGATATGGTTGAAGTTGCTGCTTCCATGCCTAACACAAGAATAATTGACGTATGTGATCGTGAAGGCGATTTTTATGAATTTTTTCTTGAACAGTCCTTGAACTCCCGTGTAGAAGCAATTATACGAGCCAGCCACGATCGACGGCTTGCTCCCGGACGAAAATTGTTCAGTGAAGTTCGGGCATTACCGGTTAAAAATGTTATAAGTTTACATGTACCAAGAAAAAGTGCGAGACCTAAAAAAAGCAGACAGAAAGCTAGTCCTGCAAGAAAAGAACGCAATACTGAGCTTGAAATTCGATATATGCCTTTTCAGATTAAATCTCCTGAACGAGGTTTGCTTGCAGGTAAAGAACCTATAGATCTTTGGATAGTACATGCTTTGGAGAAAAATCCGCCTGAAGGCAGTAAAGCAATTGAATGGTTCCTTCTTACAACAATCAAGATAAATAATACTTCAGATGCTGAAGAGTGTTTACGCTGGTATAGCAAACGCTGGCAGATTGAGGAATGGCACCGGGTCCTTAAATCTGGTTGTCGTATTGAAAAACTTGGTCATAAGACAGCAGAGCGCTTACGCCGAGCAATAGCCATTAATCTTGTAATTGCATGGCGCATAATGCTTATGAAGCAGATGTATAGAAAAGCTCCTGAATTACCAGCCAAAGTATTGTTCTCTGATACAGAAATATTAACACTAAAAGCGTACTCAAAAAAAAAAGGATACCCCACTCCTGACACCGTAGGAGCAGCAATATTTATTGTAGCAAAATTCGGAGGATATCTTGCTCGTAAAAGCGATCCACCTCCTGGAGATCAGATTTTGTGGCGAGGATATTCCACTCTTCAAACAATGGCAGCTGGCTTTGAATTGATGCTGGGACTAATAAATGATGAAGGTTAAAGAATACTTATGGGTAAAGGGCAGTTCTAACTGGGAAGAAATTTGGACTTTTGAGTTACCATCAAATGGTCTCCAAATGTCAAATCCTGTTATATCCGAGGAAAATGGATGCTTCATCCTTGCAACTCATGAGGAAATTCAAGTTAGATCTATTTATTCATCACAAATACTGAATACTCTTCCTATGCCTTCAAGCAGTTCTCCTCATCAAGTACTTCTAAACACTGATGATACAGCTTTCACATGCTTTTTTTCCAAAAAAGCAGAGGAACATGGTCTGGCTTCATCTACTACTCACTTTAAACTTGACGCTAGTTTCCAAAATCCCGACAGATCACTCATATTACCTACAAATCTACCCTCAACTACAGGTTTTTCGGTTCTGGGATATTCAGAAGGTTCTATATTGATTATTTTACGTTTCAATCGATTTAATTACACATATGCATTGATAGATTCGAATTGCCGAGTAAAGTATTCTCTACCACTGAGACATGATTTCTATAATCCACTAATAACAAATGGTTGGAATCCAAATACTGCCTCTCTTGCAGAGGATGGTAATGCGCTCATACTTACTATCAACAACACTTTAAAGAAGATTAATTTATAGGACGGGAGAATATGTCATGACAGCTAATTTTACATTTACTTTTCTAGTACTCTTTGCTTCATATATATGGCCCTATACGAACGTAGATCACAGCATCATTAGGGGATACGGAGACTATAATTACCATGCCTCATATCATCCAGGAATAGACATAGCTGAACCAGTTAATGATGCTTCTAATAACCAGAGTGTATCGCTATCACTAACTATTCTAATAGTACCTTAACGCAAATTCTCTATAATACAGCTCTCTCCTACTTCTATTCCCTTATCTCTATGTATTTCTACAGAAAGGTTGTTCGCTTCTATTCCGCTCAATTCTACCTGAAACACCAAATCTTACAAAATCTGCGACAGTGAGGCGATCTTTGATAGCCAGGGAACTATGGTGTTCCAACAAGAAAGTACTCATCTACGCGAAGGCAAGCGGGGTTCTGTAATGTTATTAGAAAGATTAGGCGGGACAATTGCCCCGCCCTAAGACAAGTTAAAAGCTGGATTTAATAGAACCCCAGGTTGAAGACTCAAGTGACATAATTTCAAGAGAAAATTCTGCAAGGTGATAATCTTCTGAGTTATGTACATAAGTCCAAAAGAAAGTATCAGTTGTACTGGCGTAGGTTAAACCCATTGGATATTGACAATCTGGAATACAGGTAATGCTGCCAATATATGTCATAATTGCGCCATTCCACTCATAAAAGAATATAAAATTTGTATATGTTGCAATTGCTATACCGAGATTTGCACCTCTAGGAAACACAGCGAGACCACTTGGCTGACCGGTTATCTCAGGGGTGGAAATGTTTTCCTGACTAACACCCGGTTGGAATCTCCATAGACCTCCACCTGCTCCATTTGTTGCCCAGTAGTCAGTACCATCAAAATCCATACCTCTTGCGTTATTTGCTGCAGGATTAGCTATGGTGATCCAGGCTCCGCCAAAATTCTCGGTGTAGTAAAGAACATCATCCATCCAATCATTTGTGTAATAAGTATCAGTGTCTGGATTATTATTACATACTACACCAAAACAATTTGTATTTTGAGAATCAAAAGAAATAGACATTAATTTGTCAGCATTTTCAGGGTCATATGCCTGCATATGATTGTTAACAGGGTCTGAAGCCCAGAGAATGAAAGCCCCCGTCCCTTCAAGAATATCCAGGCCCAGTGCTACATCCGTCAGCGTCCAATCG
>Ga0190358_1000521_pt1 | contig 11226 bp, 14 predicted proteins | sample 48721812_MG_FD_161666 | JGI IMG/M metagenome (GOLD analysis project Ga0190358, IMG submission 161666) | Hydrothermal vent microbial mat bacterial communities from Southern Trench, Guaymas Basin, Mexico - 4872-18-1-2_MG | ecosystem: Environmental > Aquatic > Marine > Hydrothermal vents >... | reverse complement strand
GGATTTCTGAGCGATGAAAACGAGTAGTATGTGAGATTTCATTAGCCTATCACTTTACAAAAATCTCGGCTGCTGTTCTATTGGCGCATTTGGGTAATTTTGCGAGTTTTTCAAAATCTATTTCGTGGAGAATGTAGTCGTATTCTTTAGATAAAACATATGGTGTGGAAAATTTAGACCACTGGCTATCATCTACAAGGAACTTGGTCATTCCATCTTCATTAGCATATTTTATTTTTTTATCAAGTAAATAACATTCAATTTGATTAGAATACAAATAGCCTTTTATCTCATTATTGACTAAACCATCTAAATTGATAACTTTGCCACCTTGATAAAAGCTTATTTTTCCAGAATCACTTATGCCTACTTTATGATTGGCAATATTTTGCTTTAATAATACACCCAATGTTTTATTACGTGCTTCCACAAATCCTTCAAAAGGTAAGAAATTTTTAAAAAAGAAAATATTTATAAATACAACAAATACAGAAGCGAGTATGTAAAAACTTCTTAAAATTTGTACATTAATATTGTTGTAAATATAAAATATTACAATAAAAAATGGTACTGTTAATAAAGATGTGTACCAGATATACGCAGAAAATGAAAAAGAATAAACAACAATATACGCAATAATTATGAATAACGATGCTAAAAACAAAAAAAAGTCATTCAATTTGTTTTTTATTTTATCTTTAAGATTACTAAATGCTAACTTTAGCAAATTTATTTTCTTCATAATTACAGCTAATGATAACGCTATAATTACAAAAAATACATAAGTGAGATAATTAACAGCATTCACATAAGCGTTAAATTCTATACTCATTGTTGGTATATATAGAAATGCTCTAACAGATTGGAATATTATTCTGATTGGTGAATATCCAAAAATACTACTCCAATAAGCTTTAACAACAGAACTATTTTGCAACCACTCGCCAGAATAATAAAAATTATGACTTAAAACAATAATCAAACCAATTGTCGCACCGATTAAACCAAATAAAGAGGGCAGTATGTATTTTTTTTCTTTAGTGAACAAGTAAATTAAGATGGCAGATAAAAAGAAAGCAAAGGTGAAAGCACCAAATTCTAGTCTAGCTAAAGAACCTGTTACCCCCCCCCAATAATAGTAATAAAATCAATGACTTACGAGTGTTTTCTATCGCATAATATATCAAAATGAAATAGATTGCACTGATTAAAAATGCAATTGACCATTCCATTGCGGAAACGCTATTAACAATAAAGCTAAATGAAGAGATGAAAACGGATAAGAGCAATAAATGGGTAGATAAATTTTTCTTGATCAAATAAATTGCCGTCATGATTGGCACAATCATAGCCAAAATAAATGATAAACCAACGGCTAATTTCATGAGGAGCAAATTATTATCACCAGCAAGATAAACTACTGGTAAAAGCATATAAGCCCATAATAAATGAAAACCGGTTGTAATGGTTTGTCCACCATCAGCTGACCAAATACCTAATTCTAAAAAATTTTGGGCTAATAAAATGTAGTAAAAAGTATCATCTGGTATCCATTTTAATAAACCAGTATCATTTGGTGAACTGATAACGGTTATTCCGTGAATAATGACATTTGCAAAGGCAATAAAAGTGATTAGTAAAATTAATTTATTTAAAATGGGTTGTTTTAGATTTGACATGATTTGTTGTTCTTTACCTTTAATAGAAATATTATTTTTGCCAAAAAAAGTGAGCTAAATGAACTATGCTGACTGACAATCAGATTCCAATAATCCTGTCGTTACGTTTTCGATATAATCTGAATTATCTCATTCTTTACAAATAATAAATTTTTAAAAATGCCTTGCAGATTTTCCAAAACAGTACAATTAAATGTTCGACTGATAAAATATTGATATTTGTCCTTATCTAATTTTTCTAAAATCACAAAATTCCAATTTTCTCCTATGATGTAAGCACCCTTTATTTCTTTCCAACCGTTAAGTTCCACAGCACTTATAAGTTCAGCCAATAATTGTGGTCTTGGATTTCCGTATTCTTCACTTCGTTTAAACTCTTGTATAAAAAAATAGGGCTTTTTAGCTCTTCTTAATCCTGTAGATATAACAAAATCCACTTCACCCTTTAAAATGAATTTATCCGTTTTATAAACAAGTTTTTCGTCATAAAAATCTTGAAAATGAGCTGTTTTGAAATCAACTCTCCTAAGCAATGGACTTAAAAATCTCATTTTTAATGTTTCTTCATTATATAAGGATACATAATTCTCCTCTTTTTTTAAAAGTTCAAACAAAAATGATTCATTTTTATTACTTATATTAATATCGTTAATGAACCAATTATTAAATTTGGCACTATTGATTTTTTGGGATATATTTACAATTTCATCCAAATCAATATCTCTAATCTTACTATATTGATAAGTCGGAATTGGCTCTTTATTCTCGCCTTTTATCTCTTTTATTTCTTTTTCTAAGGCTTCTATTTTCCTCAGCAATTTTAGTTCTGTCTTTTGAGGTATTTTCATAATGGTTAACTGTTGCTCCAATCAAATTGTGAAAATGTTGATCAGTATAGAAAGTCGATTTTTTTCTTTAAAAGGATTTCTTTGTTATTGCATTAATATCAAATTTTTTATAAATTCGGAAACTTAAAAAATAGGTATAAATATTTAAAGAATACGAAAAATGATCGCTGTCAATTAACCATCCTGTTAATAACGCAATTGTAATTAAATGCCCTTGCCCTGTCAACCAATAGGCAGTGAAACCAATTAGGGCGGAGGGTATTAAATGTTCGGCAATTAGTTTGATTAAAGCCATCTTATCTACCTAACGAACCTTGATATTGTTTAGCAAACCAGCCTTGGAAAAATCGTATGCCATATCGAATATGGGTTAAGAAGATATAGAAAGGGCTGAATAAAGTGATTTTCCAATCTTCATAGCGTTTTATATCCCACAATGCTTTTATTAAAGCTAAACCATAAGCCAATAATCCGGCTGTCAAAAAAAACTGAATCGTTTCTGAAAATAGACTGCCTAATGTACCCATTATAAGAAATATAACAAATAATGTCGGAATAAAATAAGTCAACTTTCGAGAATTTTCAGGATAATGCCTGGCAAAAAAACCACGATGATAGCCATAATTACCTATTTGTCGTAGGTGTTTAGCCAAACTAGCCCTTCGGTGGTGGTGAACAATAAGTTCTGGTATATATATGATTTTATTACCTTTTTTTATAATATCCAGACATAATTTGGTGTCTTCACCTGGCCAAAAATTGGAATCATATCCCCCTATTTCAAGAAAGACATCTTTTCTAACGATTAAATTAACGCTGGGCCAATCATCTATTTCTTTGCTCGGTGGCTTTGAGACATAACGTTCAGGAAATCCACCTGAAAGTTTACTTAAAAATACGGCACCTGAGACACGCGCCCAAAAGGGATCAGTTTTTGGGGTAATGGCGGGTCCGCCTATTGCTGCTACGCTGGGCTGATTTAATAAAAAACGGTGTGCGACTTCAAGCCAATCAGATTGTGGATAAGCATCATCATCTATGAACGCCAAATATTCACCACTGGCTTTTTCAGCACCTAAATCTCGTTTAATAGAAGGGCTAACTGCACCCGTCGCTATGATTTTAATGGGCATTTTGGCATAGTAGGTGGGCAGGGTGATTTTTTCATCTGGCAATAAGATGATTTCATAAGACTTAAAAATCATTTTATCTATATGAGATAAACATTCATCTAAGTCAGTTAACCATGTTTTAAAGGGAATGATAATTGAGAAAGGAATGGATTTATTCATATCATCTAATCAAACTCCACCTGTTTGGGAATTGGAAATTCAGCTATTTTTCTAGCCTTTATATAAAATGCCCATGACGTGGATCAATCTTAGCGAACCAGTTAGGCAAGGGATAGTAACCACTACATAAAATGCTCATATTCCATTCCTATTTTAAATAGTGCGAAATGTCGGTTTTATTGGTTTAATTTAAGATTAATCACTTGTTGATTGAAATCAATACTTACAATGAACTTGCTCAAAATATCATTACCAATAAATCCATTAATTCCTAGATTTTCTTTGATTGTACCAAATTCAATTTCTACTGCTTCTAATTTAAATTGTTCAATAATTATTTTATCTACTTTTTGAGATAAAACTTCTTGCTTCCCTGTACCTATTCCAAATAAGCGTTTAATGATAGCTGGTTTTTTATAATTAAATTCGACTAAATCAATATCTATCATTGTGCTTGATGAACCAGTATCAATAATGCAATCAGGAATAATGAGATGTTTTTTCTCATAAACGACTTCTATAGGTACCCATATCAACCCCTGTTTTTGCTCAAATTTCATTTGAAAGAATGCCTTTAATGGGTACATTTTCCACAATAAATTCTTCAGTGGTACTGGGAAGTGAATAGAGTACATCTTTTCCTTGACGATTATATTCTTGATAGGCTTTTCTTATTTCTTTGGCATTATCACTCACTTTAAGAACTTTTCCTGCTAAGATTTTATATCTGTGCGAAGATATCTGTTCTTCTACTAGATTACCTAGTAAAATAAATTTTTCGGGATAGCGTTGTTTAATTTCAACCCATTTCATCATTTTTTCTCTTACTTTAATTTTATGAGTACGGTAGCACGGTAGGTGTATGCACCGACGAATTCTGATTGATTAATCAGACATATGCGGCTTACGAGTTTTATTATTTTGCCATTTTTAAAAAAATATTAGCAATACCATTATTTTTCATAACAAACTCATAATCAACCTTCTTTTGAATATAATCTTCAAAAAAGGGTTTTCTTCTAAATATCCATTTAGCTATATAAAGGTTGTTAATTGAAATTATTTCCCATACCCCCCCCCTTAATGCAATATTTTTAACTGAAAAACCAGCTTTATCAGCAAATTCACAGACTTTTTCCTTCGAGTAATGACGATGTCCAATTAACCAATATGCTGGATCAAATAAATTACTAAAAAAATGGCTATAAGGAGTTGATAGATAAAAGCGTCCACTCGGTTTGAGTACGCGATACACTTCTGAAAACATTTTGTTTTCAGTAAATTTAGGGATGTGTTCAAGAACTTCCCAAGAAACAACTGTATCAAACATTCCATCTTCAAAGGGCAAATTAATTGCGCTTCCTACACGAAAATTAACATTATCATAATTAACATGTTTTAAAGCGGTATTCAAATCATTCTCTGTCAGTTCAATACCTGTAATTGATTGAACATCTTTCTTGACTGAATCAATTTCAAACCAACCATACCCACAACCAATATCTAATACTTTTTTATCTTTAATATCTGAATCGTGTACAAAATGACTTGAGAAAAGTAATCTGCCATGTAAATCACTGCTTGGTTTTTCATCAATAATATTTTTCATTTTTTTCACACCTCAGCTATTTTTATAGCTTTTATCGTTATAAAATGCCCATGACGTGGATCAATCTTAGCGAACCAGTTAGGCAAGGGATAGTAACCACTACATAAAATGCTTTCTACTTTGAAGCCAAATTTTTCTACATATTCCACTAATCCCCTATAGGCGAAGATTCTTATATGTTCCATAGGTTTACAAGACTGGGTTTCCCCTCTATGAATAGCCAACGGATTGCCAATACCACCTGATGAACAGATATTTGTTAAGCTAAACATTTGCCATCCTAACATTAGTGCAAATATGTTGTGCCAACTGGAAGCATTTTCGGTGGATAAAACAATTACCCCCCCGATTTACATAACCTATTGATTTCTAACATAAATTTTTCTGTATCATAGAGATGTTCAATGACTTGGTTAGCATGTATGACATCAAAACTATTGTCTTCGCCTAGTTTTTTGGCACATTTGTTTGTCCATGCACCGTCATTACAACCTAAATCCAGAAATTTCGCTGTTGGATTATGTTCTAATAGGCTTATTATGTTGTGGTTATTGCCCTGATAGGCATTATCCCATAAATTGTTAAATAATTTTTTTAGCATTTTTTTGAAAAAACCTTTTTTTGAAAAAACCTTGCATCACTAAAAAGTTAAGTTTATCACCACGTTGAGTATATTAATTTTATTCTGTTCACCATTTTTTTTGGAAACGAATAAAATGTCCAATTTTATATCAACTCTTTTGTTTCAATATATATTTTTATCTTCTCTAAAACTATACCCATTTCTACAAAATAAACCATCGCCAATTTTATCCCATTAATTGTATCTTCTTCATTATTTGGATATTCGTGTGTTAGCTTATTCCTAATTGTTCTAAAATTAAGCCATTTATCAGCACAATCAATAATTTCTAGCTTCTCTAATTTATCCAAAACATCAATTAATGACATGTTATTTTTATATTCACCAATACGTTTGATTAATTCCTTAAACAGTTTATCACCCATAAAATCCTGCAATTTAATAAATCTAAAAATAAAGGCATCAATTGTTTTAATATGTTCTTTATTTTTATATATACTCAAATCTATTGGTAATTGCACCATTTCATCATAGTTATCTTTTGCTCTGTTAAAATGTAAATAAGCTGTATCAATTGCTTCTTTTAACATAATAATATGCCTTCTTTTTTTGCAGTATGTAAAATAGGTTTATCTTGTGTAAATGGCGTTTTAATAAGCAAATCTACTTTCCTTTCTGTGACATTTTTATAAATATCTCGTAAAAAATGCACTTGTATTTCCATATCTATATCGTGCGTACATTCTAACAATAAGTCTATATCTCCCCCTTTTTTATCATCATGGATACGACTTCCAAATAAATAAAGTTGACTATTATCTCCAAAATGTTGCTTGGCATATTTGATAATTAGTTTTTTTACTTTTGGTTTTAACCTCAAAATTTAACCTCTGCCCTTAATTAACGAAGAATTTCTTGTTTAACAAATTGCAAGTTTTTATAAAAAACCATTAATTTATCCAAATCGGTACTATCATAATTTTTGCTGATGGAATATTGATACTTATGTTGCTGCTTCCTTTGCTTTGATAATTTGTTCTAAAGAAGTAATACGTTCTAACTCTCGATCTTTAGTCATTTAGTTGTTTTCCCAGATTCCGAACTATCAAACCCAACTTGTTCCTGAATAATGTACAAAGGGCGACGAATCACTTCAGTATGTATATGCCCAATATAAAGAGCAAGCATTCCTATAGCTGCCAAGACGACTCCAAACAAAAAAGTATTGAAAACCACAAAATAGGCAAGTGTTGTATAAAGAATTTGTTCTGTAAAAAATTGGGTGATGAGCATATAAATCATTAATAAGCTGGTACTCATTAATACAAAAATTCCCAAATATCCAGTTAGACGCAACGGCACCAATGAAAAACTGGTTAATGAATTGATAGCTAGTTTGGTTAAATCTCTTAGTTTAAATGTTGAATCACCATCATTACGCTCTGGGGCTGAAAAGTTGACATAAGTTTTTCTGAATCCCATCCAATCAATAAGCCCTCGAAAAAAACGCGTTTTTTCTTCAAATGTTTTTAAAACATTCAGCACCTTCTTATCTAAAAGACGATAATCTGTGGTTTTAGCTTCCAAATTAATATCAGACATCAATCTCATAAGATAATAAAAAGCCCTAGAGCCAATTTCACGTAACCAAGAATATTCAATTGCTGTTCTTTGGGTAGCGACAATTTGATAACCACTTTCCCATTGTTGTACCAATTCTGGAATAAGCGATGGTGGGTGCTGTAAATCAGCATCCATCAATATCACAGCCTCTGTATCTTCAATTGCTTCTGCACCTGCTGTTAATGCGATTTCTTTGCCAAAATTACGTGAGAGATTAATACCTTTAACATTATGATCCTTATCAGCTAATTCTTTAATTTTTATCCAAGTCTCATCTGTACTACCATCATTGACAAATAGCAAATTCCATTGGTAATTTGTCAACTCATCAATGACGTGACAAACCGCTTCATAAAAAGGAATAATATTTTTTGACTCATTGTAGGCTGGTACAATAATCGTTATTTTTTTAAGCGGCATGTTTAAGTTTTGTTTAACAATTGACGAAAATAGGCGATAGTCTTTTCAAGCCCTTGTTCTAATTTAACCTTAACCGTCCAATTAAGTGCCTGTTGAGCAAGAGTAATATCAGGCTGACGTTGCTTAGGATCATCACCGGGTAAGGGTTTAAATTCAATTTGGCTTGATGAATGAGTCATGGCAATCACTTTTTCAGCCAATTCCAAGATGGTGAACTCACCAGGATTACCCAAGTTCACGGGACCCGTAAAGTCATCAGGCGTGTTCATTAGCCTAATAAATCCTTCAATCAAATCATCTACATAGCAAAAAGAGCGAGTTTGAGAACCATCCCCATAAACTGTGATTGGCTGATTTTGTAGGGCTTGCACAATAAAGTTGGAAACAACTCGCCCATCATTAGGATGCATTCTTGAACCATAAGTATTGAAGATTCTGGCGACTTTTATCCTCAAATTATGCTGTCTATGATAATCAAAAAACAAAGTTTCAGCACAACGCTTACCTTCGTCATAACAAGCCCTTGAACCGATAGGATTAACATGCCCACAATACTTTTCGGTTTGGGGATGAATTTGAGGATCACCATAAACTTCACTGGTAGAAGCTTGCATGATTTTAGCGTTGATTCGTTTAGCTAACCCTAGCATATTAATTGCACCATGTACGCTAGTTTTAGTCGTTTGCACCGGATCATACTGGTAATGAATAGGAGAGGCAGGGCAAGCCAGATTATAAATTTCATCTACTTCCACATAAAGCGGGAAGGTGATATCATGCCTAAGAATTTCAAAGTGATTATTATCAATTAAATGAATAATATTATCTTTAGTTCCGGTAAAAAAATTATCCACACACAGAACATCTTGCCCTTCTTTTAACAACCTTTCACAAAGATGTGAGCCTAAAAAACCTGCTCCACCAGTGACGAGAATACGTTTTCTTATTGAATAATTTTGCATTGTTTAACACCTAAAATTTGTGTAACGACAAAGAAATAAAAGGGCAGAAATACCATTTTTGAAAAAATGGTATTTCTAACACGCTATTTCTAACACGCTTTAATATCGCTTACGGCGCTGTACCCCATAATTTAACAATTCCGATTAATTCAGGAATGCTAAATATTTCGGCATAATTGCCTCTAAACAAATAATAACTGGCTCCAATAGTGGCGTAAATGATGCCAGTCATACCTAAAAACAGTAATATAGGTTGATATTTTTTTAAGTTATCATATTTTTCAGAAAATGCGATGAGCATATAAAACATGATATATATACTAGCAACCAAGATTGTTAATCTGCGATGTATATAAAGTTGTAAAAAAACCGCGATTGAAAAAACCAATGAAAACCAAAAAAATGGAATAGCAAAACGTAATTGCTGAAACCCATTCAATGTTTTTACATATAAAAAATAAAAGGCAATATAAAAAGCAAATCCAACAACCACTAATGGAGTTAATAAGGGCAGTTTAGCTATCAGATAATACCAAGGGCTACTAGCTCCTGCTTCACAAAAACGACAACGTATAGATTCTTTGTGAGCAATAAGCTCTTCTGGAGACATGTTAGCTAACATCGCTTGATATTCAGGAACTATTCCAGTTGGAAATATAAATTCTCCCATTGTATTATAAAGCGGCACATACCAAGGCAAACTTAATATTAATGCCGGAACCGCCCCTAACAATAAAGCTTGAATTTTGCTTTTCTTATCTGACTCACTAATCAGTATAACATAAATAATTATCGGTATAATAATAACCGAAGTCACTTTAGAAAGTAAAGCTAAACCCAATAATATACCGGCAAATAAATACATTAACTTAGGGCGTTGTGAAGAACCCGCCATCATCGTAAACGCCACAGCTAATGCTGCCCAACCCGCATGTAAATTATCAATCCACAAAATGCCAGATACATACGTCATAATTGGATCGGTGGCAATACCTAATAATGGTATCCAGAATAAAGGCGAAAATGCCGATAATGTTAAGCCATAACTTAAAAATAAATACCTGCCGATTAACGCGACAGCTAAAATAGTCAAAAAATGCCCTATCCACGAAGCAATAACCGCCTTATCAGGTGCATTATATTTCACGAAGGGGCGTAATAATAATGGGAACATGGGCGGATGCACCGGCATTTCACGGTTAGCACGCCCAAAATAAAGTTTTGTTTGGGCAAGGGGTGAACCTTTTAAGGTATATTCGCCAGTTTCTATCCAATTTTTAGTTAAATACCAAAAGGCAATTTCATCACCTTCCTTATGTGGTAAATTAAAAGTGGGTAATTTGATAATGGCAGAAAAACCAATCACTAATAGAACAACAATCCAAAAATGTTTCATAAAAGTTTTAGTTGCAAAAAATCTTCATCTGTGATAAAAATCGGAGTACTATTATTACTACGAATTATAACATGTTGTGCTTTGATAATTTGTTCTAAAGAAGTAATACGTTCTAATAATTCTAACTGCTACTTGAAATGTGAGCAAATGTGATCGCTCACGGCTCAATGATCTCCGCTTCGCTCCGTTACTTCGTTTCACGATTCAACCAAGCTGGTTGCCTCCAAAAGTACTTCTGAAAACAGAGCCGTCTTGTCCCCGTGCGTATGAGTTCCCGGTTAGCCCCCGGTACTTAAGTAGCTGGACATAAGTATTTTAACATTTTGTTGAAGCAACTGTTATGATATTATATGCGAATAAAATTTCATAAATCAAGTTATTACGTATTTTTAAAATAATGTTAAAATACTTTTGTACTACTACTTAAAACTCGTTAATAAACCAGAATGCGTGTTCCTTCGCGTTCAATATTTATAGCGGCATTTAAATCACGATCAATTTCAAAACCACAATGATGACAGTGATAAGTGCGTTCAGAAAGCGTCAAATCCTCTTTTTTGTGATCGCAATTTGAACATTTTTTTGAAGAGGGAAACCATTTTGAAACGGTCGAAATCCAATTTCCAAATAAAGCCGCTTTATACTCAACCTGCCGTTTAAACTCATAAAACCCCATATCACTTGTTACCTTTGCCAGTTTGTGATTTTTCAACATTCCTTTGACATTCAAATCTTCCAGACAAATTACTTTGAAGCTTTGACAAAGGCTCTGTGTCAACTTATGCAAACCATCTTGACGAATACAACGGATACG
>Ga0190358_1000520_pt1 | contig 11241 bp, 8 predicted proteins | sample 48721812_MG_FD_161666 | JGI IMG/M metagenome (GOLD analysis project Ga0190358, IMG submission 161666) | Hydrothermal vent microbial mat bacterial communities from Southern Trench, Guaymas Basin, Mexico - 4872-18-1-2_MG | ecosystem: Environmental > Aquatic > Marine > Hydrothermal vents > Microbial... | reverse complement strand
ACCGCTGGAGTTCTGGCGGGAAAAGCAGGCGTGGTTCATATACATATGGGAGGTGAAAAATTGGGTTTAAGCTACTTATTTGATATAATTAGAAATACAGAAATACCCATAGAACAGTTTGCACCGACTCATCTAAATAAAAAAGATGAAGAGCTTTTTCAGCAGGTTGTGGAATTTGGCAAAATAGGTGGTTATATAGATTTAACTGCCGGCGCCTCAGAGGAAGAAAAAATAAGTAAAAGCATAAAACCTGGTAAAGTCATTAAAAGACTGTTAAAAAACGGTGTTTCAATAGAAAAAATTACCATAAGCAGCGATGGAAATGGCAGTCTCCCAAAATTTAATGAAAAGAAAGAATTTGTTGGCATGCGAATCGCATCAGTCTCATCTCTACATGAGGAATTTATCAATATGGTAAAAGAAGATAATATTTCTATAGGGGAGGCGATTCAAGTAACTTCTACAAATATTGCCCAACATTTAAAATTGTCTAAAAAGGGAGAAATAAGAACGGGAAAAGATGCAGATATTATCGCTTTGGATAAAGATACGCTTAAAATAAAACATGTTATTGCCCGCGGTAAAATATTGATGGAAGATGAAGAGGTCGTAAAATTTGGAGTTTTTGAACCGAATGTGGGAGGAGGGAGAAGCCGTAAAATTAATTGAAGTTAGTGGTTCTATTCAAAGAAGAGAGAGCGTACTAAATAAATTACAACCCGGTGACCCCATTTATTTAAAAGGACATTTGGAGACATTCACAACTGCCCAAAAGTTTCTATAATTATTAATTATATTTTTTTATAAGGAGGTGGTGACCTAAAAAAGATTAAATGGGAAATGATTAAAATTAAAAAAGAGGCGATGCAAAAGAAAAAATTATTGATTTTTTTGTAAAGAAGTAAATAATTAGTAAAGGAGTGTTAATTATGTTTAAAAAAACCTATCTCTGGATAATATTAATTGTATTGTTTCTTTCATTGACCTGCTCCACAAATGCAGCTATTCCGAAAGACACTTTAGTTATCGGAGCAAATACAGAAATATATATCACCCATGATCCTGCGGTATCTTTTGAAGTTCTACCCAATGCTATGCTAAAAAATATATATGCCGCACTTATAAGGATTGAAATTGAAGATGAAAAATTTGTAGTAGTTCCGGATCTTGCTGAGAGTTGGAAGCTTGCACCTGATGGTAAAACCTGGACCTTCCGACTCCGTAAAGGATTAGTCTTTGCAAATGGTGATCCTCTAAGAGCGGATGCGGTTGTTTATTCTTTCCAAAGAGTCTTGAAGCTTCAAAAGTCACCTTGTTGGCTTTACTCTGATGTTATAGGATTAACCGAAGAAGGTATTTCAGCTCTGGATGATTATACCGTTAAAATAGTTACTAACGGTGCCCCCTCAAACATTGTTCTGACCATATTAGGTGGTAATGGTATTGTAAATCCGAAAGTTGTAAAGGAACATGAGGTAGATGGTGACATGGGAGAGGCATGGCTAACAGACCATACTGCCGGTGCTGGTCCATATGTGCTTAAAGAATGGTCCCGTAAGATAAGCGTAGTTCTTGTTGCCAACGAGAACTATTGGCAAGGAGTACCCAGGATCAAGACTATAATTATTCAAGATATTCCGGAATCTACCGATCAACTTTTACGTCTCAAGAAAGGGGATATAGATATAGCATGGAACTTAACTGCTGAGCAAGCTAATTCACTTAAAGGTGCTCCCGATATTTCTATCGTTGCTACTCCCGGACAAAGTGATGAATATGTTGGCATGAATGCCGGTTGGGGGCCTTTTAAAGATGTAAGAGTAAGACGAGCTGTGAAATACGCCATAGACTATGATGCAATAATCGATAAAGTAATGGCCGGCTTCGCCATAAACAATCAGCAATTTCTTCCCGTAGGATACTTTGGTTATGTGGAAAATAATCCTTATTCTCAGAACATAGAAAAAGCAAAAGAACTTATGGCTGAAGCAGGATATGCCGATGGTTTCGATGTAGAATTAGTAACAAATACCACAGAACGTCGAAGATCCGAAGCAGTAGTTGTTCAGGAAAATCTTGCCAATATAGGGATAAGAGCAGAAATAAATATAATGCAAGCATCACAAATGTATGCAAAATATAGAGAACAAGGATTACAGATGATCATCGCTGGTTGGGGGGTCGATTATCCGGATGCAGATGCCCTTGCTCATCCTTTTGCCAATTATCGGGTGAAGCAACTGGCCTGGAGATGTGCATGGTATGATGATTATGCTGCTGATCTTGCAGAAGCTGCAGGCAAAGAAATAAATGAAGATAGGCGTTTTCAGATGTATCAGGATCTTACCAACTATTGGCATATATATGGTCCATTTGCTATGTTGTATCAACCAATCACCTACTGGGGAGTAAGAAATGAAGTGAAAGATTACGATAAAGCTGCACAAGGTTATTCTGTCCACTTTGATCTTACAAGAGTATATAAATAAAATAATATCTAAAAATTGAAGTTATAAAGAAGATTGCAGCTCATCTGATGAATAGCGGTTTTAGGATTGATGTTCCGATATTGTAAAGATGATTTTCTATTCTAAAACCGCTATTAATTTAAAGAAATAATTTAGTTATAAAGATTTAAAGAAATGAAGGAAAATATTTAATGAAACTGGGGACTTATATTCTAAAAAGAATTTTTTTAATGGTTATTGTTATGTTGGGAGTAGCAACAATAGTTTTTTTTATAACTCACATTATTCCCGCAGACCCGGTTGGAGCGATATTAGGTGGAAATGCTCCCATAGAAGTTGTTGATCAAATGAGGCATCAACTCGGATTGGATAAGCCAGTATTAGTACAATTCATTGATTATTTAAAAGGTATAGTTCATGCAGATTTTGGAATATCTCTCAAATCAAATCGGCCTGTTTTAAAAGATATAATAAATTATTTCCCCGCCACTATTGAATTAGCAGTTGCTTCTATGATCTTCGCAGTAGTAGTGGGCGTAGTTCTTGGAGTTTTTTCTGCAATATATAGAAATAAATCTATCGATCATTTTTCAAGAATATTTTCTATTTTAGGGGTATCGATGCCGGTTTTTTGGCTCGGTTTGTTATTGTTACTATTGTTTTATTATCAACTTGATTGGTTTCCAGGTGGAGGAAGACACAATCTTTTTATTTTTCCTGCTCGTATTACCGGACTATTATTATTAGATTCTATTATTACAAGAGATTGGATAGCTTTTTGGGACGGACTTCATCATATTATACTTCCCGCATTCGTTCTTGGCTACGCTTCAGCTGCATCAATAGCAAGAATAATGAGAGCAAGCATGCTGGATATTTTAAGGCAAGATTTCATAAGAACAGCCAAATCCAAGGGGCTTTCAAAAAGGTTAGTAATATATCGTCACGCCCTTAAGAATGCACTTATACCTGTTGTCACCGTAATAGGTCTTTCCTTTGGAAGCCTTTTAAGCGGTGCTGTACTTACTGAAACTATTTTTAGTTGGCCTGGTTTAGGAAGATATATTGTAAATGCTTTACTGGTATTGGATTATCCGGCTGTAACAGGAGGAACTCTATTTATCGCATTTATTTATTCTCTTGCCAACCTTATTGTAGATATTTCTTATGCTGCTCTTGATCCAAGGATGCGGGTTTGAAAAATAGAAGAGGGGAGAAGTTATGGAAAAAGTAAAAAGTATAACACAAAATGAAAAAATAAAACTATTTTTTCAACAAAGGAAACCTATCCTCGAAGATTGGAAACATACTTTTTATCTATGGAAAAGTACCCCTCTTGCTATGATTGGGACTGTACTAATAATTATATTTTTAGGTATTGCTATCCTTGCACCATTGTTAACTTCTTACAACCCTACTGCCCAAAATATGAATGAAAGATTACTTGCTCCGAGTTCTCAACATATTTTTGGTACAGACCAATATGGTCGAGATGTATTTAGTCGTGTTGTTTATGGAACAAGGGTTGAGGTGTGGATAATTTTTGTCGTATCCATAATAAGCATTATTATTGGTCTAATAGTTGGTATTATTGCAGGTTATTTTGGAGGAGTTGCTGATGAAGTCCTCATGAGAATAACAGATATGTTTTTGGCATTTCCCAGACTGGTATTAGCTATGGTTCTAACTGCTGCACTTGGTCCAAATCTTACCAATACAATGATTGCCATTGCGCTGGTAGATTGGACAATATATGCCAGGCTTGGAAGAGCTGAAGCAATGAAAGTAAAATCTCAACCATATATTGAAGCAATAAGAGCAATGGGGGCTAATGATTTGAGGATCATTGTTTTTCATGTTTTGCCTATGTCCATATCCCCGGTAATTGTTCAACTTACTTTAAGAATGGGAACCATTATTCTTACCGCGGCAGGTCTCGGATTTCTTGGACTTGGGGCACAGCCACCAACGCCGGAATGGGGAGCCATTGTAAGTGATGGACGAAGTTATCTTGTAGACCAATGGTGGATAACTACTTTTCCTGGTATTGCCATAGCAATTGTCGTTTTAGGTTTTAATCTTTTAGGTGATGGTATTAGAGACATATTAGACCCGAGGCTCAGGAGGTAAAGGATGCAAAAGGTGAGAGGAAATCTCTTAAATATCAGTAAACTTAAGGTAGTTTTTTATACTTATCGTGGAATCATTAAAGCATTAAACGGCGTTGAACTATGGATGAACAAAGGTGAAAGACTTGGTATAGTCGGGGAAACAGGATGCGGTAAATCCGTAACTGCATTATCCATTATGGGCTTAATAGAACAGCCTGGGGAAATCATTGAAGGAGATATCCTATTTGAAGATAAATTATTGACTTCTATGAAAGAAACTTCCTTGATTAATATTCGGGGTAAAGAGATATCCATGATCTTTCAGGAACCCGTTGCTGCACTTAATCCGGTAATGAGAGTAGGATTTCAGATAGCTGAAAGTATTGCCAGAAGTAAAAAGAATAATAATGTTAAGGAAGTATATGTAGAGGTTAGAAGAATGTTGGAAATAGCCGGACTTGATTGGAAGAGGACTATAGATCTTTATCCCCATGAGTTAAGCGGAGGTATGGCGCAAAGGGTTATGATAGCCATGGCTCTATCTTCCAACCCAAAACTACTCATAGCAGATGAGCCGACTTCTGCCCTTGATGTGACCATACAAGCGCAAATCCTGGAATTGCTTGATGAATTGGTAAAGAAGTTTGGAAATGCTGTTATATTAATTACCCATGATATGGGAGTTGCTGCAGAATTTTGTGATAAAATGGCGGTCATGTATGCAGGGAACATGGTTGAATATGCAAGGACAACAAATATTTTTGAAAATCCTTATCATCCTTATACCAGGGGGCTTCTAAAGGCAGTTCCGAAAATTGGCAGGACAGACGAGCTTCAGAGTATAAGGGGAATTGTGCCGGATTTAGTCAATCCGCCTTCCGGTTGTCGTTTTCACCCAAGATGTAAACATGCTACGGATATCTGTCGAAAAAAAATTCCGCCCCTGATAAAAATTAAATCCGGTCATTATGTAGCCTGTTATTTATATTGGAAGGAAGGAATAAAAAGTGCAAACTGAAGCAGAAAGAAATAATTTAGTGCATATTGAGCATCTTAAAAAATATTTCGCTGTTAAACAGGGATTATTCTCTTCTCCTAAGTATGTTAAAGCTGTTGATGGTGTTTCTCTTGATATCCCTAAAAACAGTACCTTTGGTATTGTCGGTGAATCCGGTTCCGGAAAAACGACTATAGGGCGCACTATCCTTCGTTTAATAGAACCGATATCGGGTGTTGTTCGATATCTTTCAATAGATATTACTTCTCTTAACAAGAAAGAGCTTCGTATTTTTCGCCGAAAAATGCAGATTGTTTCGCAAGATCCGTATAATTCACTTCATCCCAGAAAACTGGTAAAAAATATAATAGGAGAAGGGCTACAGATACATTTTAAGCTTTCATCCGAAGAGATCTACAAAAGGGTAAGAGATATACTTGAAGAAGTTGGCCTGCGAGAAGAGCATATGTTTCGATATCCTCACGAATTTAGCGGAGGTCAACGACAACGTATTGCTGTGGCGAGGGCACTTGTTTTAAAACCGGAATTCCTTGTGTTGGATGAACCCACATCTGCCCTCGATGTTTCGGTACAGGCAGTTATCTTGAAAATGCTTAAGGACCTTAAAAGAGAATTTTCTTTAACTTATCTTTTTATTACTCATGATTTAGCCGTAATAGATTATATGGCAGATTATATGGCAGTGATGTATCTTGGTCAGATAATGGAGATTGGGTCAAAAAATGATATATTTTCATCTCCTATGCATCCTTATACACTACTTCTTCTTAATTCAATTCCTTATCCTGATCCGAGAAAGAAAAAGAAAAAAGTCCTTCCCATAGGTGAAATTCCGAGTCCGATAGACCCGCCTCAGGGCTGCAGGTTTCACACTAGGTGTCCTTATATGAAAGATAAATGTGTTAAGGAAGAACCTGAAATAAGAGAGATAGGCACAGGTCATTTAGTGAAGTGCCATTTCCCATTAGTTTAATGGAATAAATAGCCACACATCCCATTTTCTTAGGCAATTAATATTTTACCTTTAAAATCGATAAATAGGGAAGGTTGTATTAGCCCGATAATCCGGATGAAGATAAGAAGAGAGACCTTTTCTTTATTTGAATTAAGAAAATTAACCAAGGAGGAACAGCTAATGAAAAATAAAAAGGGCTTTACCTTGATTACATTAATAATAGTAGCCTCTATTATCGGACTATCTGCTTTACTCGGATTGAGATTCTATACTGGTAGCCAAAAAGGAAAAACAGAAAATACCATTTTTCAGGAAAAAGCAAAAGACACTATAGTTCAAGCTAATGCTGCAACCATCCAAAGTTTAATACAGGCAGCACTTGCCGATAGAGACATTAATCGTGATGAGGCTGTAGAACTTGCTCAAAATGCCGGTTTACAGAATCCTTATAATGAAGTTACTATGAATACAGCAGAATGGTTTCCGGAGGTTGCTGATTCCCCCGGTGAAATCCAGATTACCTTACTTGCAGAAACTTTTTATATTCAAGGATATGGAGCTGATGGTTTGCTTCCTAATATTCTCACTGTAAAAAAATGATTAGTTATCTGCAGGTAAAGCATTGGTAATATACCATGAAAAGAAGATTTATTCTTATTTAAATAACATCAATTGCAGCGAAATGTTATCTGCAATTGCATAAAGACAAGGAGAAGATAAATGATTGATAAAAACAATAAAATTGATCAAAACTATTTCTGGCTCAATAAACCCGTTTATGAAATAAAAAATCATAAATTATATGTGTCAACATCTCCAAATACTGATTTTTGGCAAAAAACTTATTATGGATTTGAAAGAGATAATGGGCACTGTTTATTAACTAAAGTAACAAATGATTTCTCGATTACTGTAAACACCGAGTTTTATCCAAAAAAACAATACGATCAATGTGGTTTATTTGTTAGAATTGATTCTAAGAATTGGATAAAAGCATCTACAGAGTATGAAACCGAAAATTATTCACGTCTCGGGTCAGTAGTTACCAATTTAGGATATTCTGATTGGGCAACAATTGATATCAATTCAAAAATTAACAAAATGTGGTATCGTATACAAAGCAAAAAAGATGATTTCCTAATCGAATATTCTGATGATGGAATTTCATGGAAACAGCTTAGAATTGCACACTTACATAGTAAGTTTAATGAATTAAATGTAGGTATCTATGCTTGCAGTCCAATGGATAGTACTTTTGATGCAGTGTTTGATAATTATATATTGGAAAAAAGTAAATGGTGAGAATGAAACTGAGCTAACATTGAGTAGATAAGGCACATCCCATTTTCTTAGTCAATTAATATTTTACTTTTATTTTAAATTAGATAAATAGGGAAGGTGTACCAAGTCAATAATTCGGTAACTTTTCACGGGAAACCTATAGGACTGAGGAGTTTCTTATCCGGATGGTTGAAACTTTAGGTATTATTATAGATAGACGTCCTAAAGGAAGACCTCGTAAAATGTAAAGCTAAATTATAGAAAAATAGGATTTGTTGTCCCATTTTAATTAAAAAATGAGAGAGAAGGGGAAAGTGACATTGCAACACCTGCCCCCATAAAATTTTGTAATCTTAACAGTGATTTCTATAATGGTGTAAATAGTAAAAATATTTTTGACATATATATAGATTTAGTATATAAGTAAGACAAAATAATATAATAATTTTTAGGAGGTTACTTTACTAAATATAAAGTTTAACTTTATAACCAATTAAATATTATGTTAGATTGTTATAAACCATCATGCCATATAAGATATCCCTATAATTCACAATAAATGGTCCTAATAGGATTAATTCCCTTTCAATACTTCTGCTTTTGCAATAACTATACCCTAGTAGATGTTTCCTAAAAACTACCCATTATTCTAATATTTACACCATACCATGTAAAATGGAAAGCTACATCATAGGAAAAACAGGAAATGTCCCCATTTTAATTAAAAAATGAGGGAGAAGAGGAAAAGTTAAACTGCAGGACCTCCTAAAATCCGAAATTTACTATATACTCTCAATAATATATATTATCTTTTTTTGACTGTCTGGCTGATCGACTGGAAGTCTTATTTTTATTATATATTCAATACTATTTTTATTCAATACTATATATACTGAGTAATTATGGTGGTAATTTTAATGTTAAAAATAAGCAAAAAATTATCAAAAAAAGGCTTTAGTCTAATCGAATTAATGATCGCAATAGCCATTCTTATTTTTGTTGTAACCGGAATATTCCACGCTTACAGCATTGGTTTTATGGGAATGGCTGATTCCCGAGATAGAACAATCGCTACTAACTATGCCCGTGAATTAATGGAAGATATTAAAAATAAAGATTTTGATCAAATTATTACTCAAAGCAGAAATTATATCGATGGAACAAAATATGAGAGAGAGGTAATTGTTCAATCCGAAACTAATTTGAAAAAAGTTGCTACTAATGTATATTGGAAAAATAGAAACGGGAATGAAAAAATAGTAGAAACCGATATGGCAGTCTATTTTATAAAAACAACTGCAGGAATAGCAACTAGAATAATGCTTATTGCCGAACCTGATAATGTTTTATCTGAAAACATCATTAATACTCCTGAAATTGTTGATGAAAGAAAATCTACTATTACGGCAGTAGTAAAAGATGTAAAAGGGAATACAGATACAACTTATAGTGGTAAAGTTACTTTTTCTATTTCAGTTGGCGATACTTATGGTAGTCTTCAAAATAATTCCAATATACATACTGTTAGTTCTATTAAAGGCATTTCAACTACTATTTTTACGGCATCTAGCAAAGGAGAAGTTGAAATAACAGCATCGGCTAGCGGATTAAATGATGATTCCTTTACCATTAAGATTACTGATGCAGGAGAAGCAGTAAAAATAGATCTAACAGCAGATACATATTTTATGGCGCCAAGTACAAATAGTACATCATTGATTACCGCAAAAATATTTGATGCTGGTAATTCATTGGTAGAAAGTGCTACAAATAAAATAACTTTTAGCTTTTCAGGCCCAGGCGCTCTGTCTTCACCAACTACAAAACCTGCGGTAAATGGTGAGGCAACGAAAGCCCTAACTTCTGATGGTGCCCCCGGAACAATTACTGTAACGGCTAGCTCAAGTGGATTAGTCCCAGACTATGTAACCGTAGTAACAGGTGGGAAAATTGATCTATTTACACATAATAACAATGTACCGGTTAATGGAACAGCTGTTATTGGAGTTACTACCAAAAACTTATATGGGATTCTTGTAAATTATAAGGGTATTATCATTTTATCAGTCATTGGATATACAGAAGATCCTGAATATCCACCCGGAGAAGGTACTTTATCTTCTTATTCCGTTAGTTTTAATGAAGATACTTATTTAAAAACAGTTGATTTTATTGCAACATCTGAAGGGAAAGTAAAAATAACTGCTACAGATGAAGAAGGGATATTAGATTTAGGAGAACTAATTTTAACAATTAGTCCTGCTTTGGTTCCTCATCATATTGATGTTTCTGCTGATCCATCAAGTATCGAAGTTGGCGGAAATATTTCAATTATAACTGCAAAAATAAAAACTTCTGCAAAAGATGGTAATATTACTGTAACCAGTTATGATGAACCTATTACATTTGTGACTAATTTGGGAACTTTTTCAAATATCGGAGAAAGTATTACTTTATATAATTCTGACGAAAATTATAACAAAGGTGTGGCTACAGATATCTTCTTATACTCCTCTGTCACTGCCGGAACAGCAACGGTTAATGTATCTTCTGGCGCTTTAACCGGGAGCACTGATGTAGGATTCTATTCCGGAGCAGATCATATCGATTTAGCTGTTAACCCTCAAAGTATTTTATCAGGTGGGGGAAGCAAGGGCACCTGTACTATAACTGCCACTGTAAAAGATGGCATTAATGTCGTAACTGGTTATGATGGCACTATTACACTTTTCATTGAATCAGGCCATCCTAATGGTGTTGTATTTGTTACTACCAACAAAAGCAGTGTAACTATGGATGTAGTTAACGGTAAAGCTGAAATAGATTTATTATCAAAAAATTGGACTGGCATAGCCAGAATAAAAGCTACAGCTTTCGATGGAATAAAAGAGATTGAAGAATATTTGAATATTCCAGTTGTAGCAAATAAAGATTTAGAAATATTTCTATTATATAAAAATGATTTGAATAAATTTTTAAATTATTACTATCCTAATAACGGTTTATATAAAGGCAATTGGGATCCAGGTTCTGTTTATGGAAAATTTTGCGTAGATAACATTAATAATTTATATATTCTCGATGGTGATTATATTAAGAAGAAAAATAGTAGAGGCGATTTAATCGGAACAAGTGCAGAAATTGCATCAGGAAATTATGCTATTAATATTGGGCCTGATGGATATATTTATTTTTCACAAAATTTAGGAACAGAGGAAGCACCTGAATATTGTATAAAAAAATTAAACTCAAATTCATTAATCCTTGAAGATATACTAAACTTAAAAGAAGATGAGGTATATTATGGTTTTGCAATAGATCCGGATTCAAATGAATACAATACATTTATTTATATTCATAATCATACTAATCAAACGATAGAAAAACGGTCATTTGAAACTGGTGATA
>Ga0190358_1000518_pt1 | contig 11270 bp, 6 predicted proteins | sample 48721812_MG_FD_161666 | JGI IMG/M metagenome (GOLD analysis project Ga0190358, IMG submission 161666) | Hydrothermal vent microbial mat bacterial communities from Southern Trench, Guaymas Basin, Mexico - 4872-18-1-2_MG | ecosystem: Environmental > Aquatic > Marine > Hydrothermal vents > Microbial... | reverse complement strand
CCGATTTTGATATATTAACAAGGAAAATGTAATCCCTCTCTCCAACGGTAATAGGTTTTCAAAAAAACCTACGTGAGAGGGAATTTTATTTATAATTAAGGGAAAGAGATGCTAATATGGATTTTCAAGAGATAATTTTTAATTTACAAAAGTTTTGGGGGGAACAGGGTTGTATTGTTCAGCAGCCTTATGATACGGAAAAAGGGGCAGGGACAATGAACCCCACTACTTTTTTAAGGGTATTAGGCCCCGAGCCATGGAAAGTAGCTTATGTTGAACCATCTCGCAGGCCGGCAGATGGACGCTATGGAGAAAATCCCAACCGGGTACAACAACATTATCAATTCCAGGTTGTATTAAAACCTTCTCCTGAAGATGTGCAGGAGATTTACTTTAAAAGCTTAGAAAGTTTGGGAATATCAAGAAAAGAGCATGATATAAGATTTATTGAAGGTGATTGGGAAGCCCCTACCCTGGGTGCCTGGGGATTAGGCTGGGAAGTTTGGTTGGATGGGTTAGAAATAACTCAATTTACTTATTTTCAGCAAGCCGGCGGGCTTGATTTAGATATTATTCCGGTGGAAATAACCTACGGGTTAGAGAGATTAGGTATGGTTATTCAGGATGTGGATAGTATTTTTGATTTAAAATGGGGCAAAAATATTGCCTATAGAGATGTACGCCATCAAGCAGAAGTTGAACAATCCAGGTATAACTTTGAAGAAGCGGACATAACGATGTTATTCAACCTCTTCAATATATATGAAAAAGAAGCCAGAAGGCTAATAGAGGTAGGGCTGCCCTTACCAGCATATGACTATATATTAAAATGTTCCCATACTTTTAATTTATTAGATGCCCGGGGAGCAATTAGTGTGTCAGAAAGGACCGGATATATCTCCCGGGTAAGAAATATTGCCCGATTATGTGCGGAAGAATACGTAAAAAAGAGGGAAGAATTGGGTTTTCCTTTAATTAAATAATAAAAGATCAAGCAGAGGATAAAATTTAATGAAGAATGTAATATTAGAAATTGGAACCGAAGAAATACCGGCACAGTATATGGAAAATGCCTTAAAAGATTTAGATCAGTTAGCCAAAAAATATTTAGAAGAAGCCAGAATAAATTATAAAAAAATAAAGGTTTATGGCACTCCTCGAAGATTAATATTATTCATTTTTCACATTAAGGAAAAACAGGAAGACGTCTTCCAAAAGATTAAAGGACCTGCCTATTCAATTGCTTATAATAAAGATTCGCAGCCTCAAAAACCTGCCCTAAAATTTGCCCAAAGCACAGGGGTAAATGTTGAGAATTTAATCGTCGAAGATACCGAAAAAGGGAAATATATTTTTGCTTCTAAATCCATAATAGGCCAACCAACTGTTGATGTATTATCCCGGATATTTCCTAAAATAATAAAGAGCATGCAATTTCCGAAATCGATGCGCTGGAGGGAAAGGTCATTACGATTTATCCGTCCTATAAGATGGATATTTTCCTTATATGGGAACGAAATAATTAAGTTTAATCTAAATGGCTTGGATTCCGGAAATATTACTTATGGTCACCGACTTTTAGCGCCCCAAAAAATCGAAATATCTTCTACCCAGGAATATTTCAAAAAATTAGAAAAAAGCTATGTGGTAATCGATCCCCAAATTAGAGAAAATATTGTTAAAACAGATATAAAACAGATAATTAAGGAAGTTAATGGTAAAAAAATAATAAATGAAAAACAATTAAAAGAAATAATTTATTTGGTTGAATATCCCAATGCAATTTTAGGAAAATATGATAAAAAATATTTGGAATTACCCAAAGATGTCCTAACTGTGGTTATGGAAAAACATCAAAAATATTTTCCTGTTTTCAAAAACAAAGATGAATTACTTCCCCTGTTTATTGTAATTATTAATAACACCAAGAAGCATGCCTCTAAAATTAAAGAGGGTAACGAAAATGTTCTCAGGGCCAGGTTGGAAGATGCAAAATTTTTCTATCAGGAAGACCAGAAGATTCCTTTAGATAAAAGAGTGGATAAATTAAAAAATGTTATTTTCCAGGAAAATTTGGGAAGCCTTTTTGATAAAACAAAAAGATTAGAATTATTGTGCGACCACATTGCAGATGTTTTGCAAGTTGAACAGAAAGTGAAAGAAGATCTTTTAAGGGCTGCTCATCTGTGCAAGGCAGATTTGGTTACCGAAACAGTGAAGGAATTTCCGGAATTACAGGGAATAATGGGAAAGGAATATGCGGTTTTATCCGGTGAAAGAAGAGAGGTAGCGGAAGCTATCTTCGAACATTATCTCCCCCGTTTTTCAGGGGACAGATTACCCTTAACAAAAAGTGGTATGATTTTAGGGATTGCTGACAAAGTGGATACTATTATTGGCTGTTTCGTAATGGGCTTAACCCCAACAGGTTCACAGGACCCTTACGGATTGAGAAGACAATCTCGCGGGAAAATCGCCATAATTTTAAAAAATAATCTGGAAATTTCCTTAAAAGACATTATTCAGAAATCTTTATCCTTATATAAAGAAAGCGTTTCAGTGGAATTAAAACTTGATGAAAATGAGATTATATTCCAGATATTAAATTTTCTCAAACAAAGATTAAAAAATATCTTTTTAGAAGAGGGAATTCGCTATGATGTAATTGATGCAGTTTTAGCTGTCGACAGCGATGGAGATTTAGTTGATATTAAACATAGAATAAAAGCTATAGAAAAATTATACAATCAACCCATTTTTAGAAAAATACTTAACTCATCAAGCAGGGTATTAAATTTATCAAAAAATAATGAAGAAACCGAGATTAACCGGTCACTATTAAAGGAAAAAGCAGAATTAAACTTATTTCGCGAATATGAAAATATTTATCCGCGAACAAGGGAATTTATTTCTAACAAAGAGTACAGGAAAGTATTTGAGTTATTAGGAGAATTATGTGAACCGGTCGATAAGTTTTTTGACCGGGTACTGGTAATGGACAAAGATGAAGACATCAGAAAGAATAGAGTTGCACTTATCAAGAAAATTGGAATATCGTTTAATCAGGTGGCCGATTTATCCAAAATTGTTTCTATAAAAGAGGGGAGGGAGTAATTATGGATAGTGCTGAATTTAAACCTACTGTTTATATAATTTCTGATTCTACGGGTGAAACTGCTCAAAATGTAGTGCATGCTGCCCTTAGTCAGTTTGATTCTGAGGATATTAACTTGAAATTGTTTGCCCACATTGAATCTAAAAAAGATATTACCGGGATAATAAGTCAAATCAATAAAGAGAAAGGTTTTATAGTCTATACTATTGTAAAACCAAATTTAAGATCATTTCTGAAAGAGGAATCAAAAAAGCAATCTGTCGTTTCCTTCGATATGTTTGGTCCAATTATGGAAAACATCGAAAAGATAAGCGGAATTACCCCAAAATTAGAGCCGGGGATTATCAGAAAAATTGATAAAGAATATTTTAAAAGAATGGAAGCTATGGAATTCGCGGTGAAGTATGATGCCTGTCAGGGAGAATTAGAGTTATCCAAAGCTGATCTGGTAATATTAGGGGTTTCTCGAACTTCCAAAACACCGCTCAGTATGTATCTTGCCCATAAAGGAATAAAGGTGGCCAATATGGTATTAGATTTTGAATTCGAACCGCCAGTCGGAATATTTAGTTTACCACCGGAGAAAGTGATTGGCCTAACCATGGACCCCGATAAATTAATTGAGATAAGAAGCGAACGGTTAAAAGCATTAGGACTTCCCGATGAAAGTGTATATAATAAAAAAGAAAGAGTAATTAAAGAATTAGAATATGCAGATAGTATTTATAAAAAAATCGGATGTCCGATAATTAATGTAACCAACATGGCTATAGAAGACATTGCCACAAATATACTTAAAATTATCAAGGAGGAAAAATTAGTATGAAGAAATATGTCTATTTTTTTAATGAAGGAAAAGGGGATATGAAGTCCGTTTTAGGAGGAAAGGGTGCAGGTCTGGCAGAAATGACCAGAATAGGTATTCCCGTTCCCCAGGGATTTACTATAACTACAGAAGTATGTGTTGAATATTATAAAAATGATAAAAGATATCCCCAAGGATTAGATGGGCAGATAGAGGAAAATTTAAAGAAATTAGAACAGGTATCTAAAAAGGGATTTGGCGATTCCCAAAATCCTTTGTTAGTCTCGGTTCGGTCCGGTGCACCAATTTCCATGCCCGGCATGATGGATACGGTTCTAAATTTAGGATTAAATGATGTAACTATTCAGGGAATTATCGAAAAAACAAAAAATGAGCGTTTTGCTTACGATAGTTATAGACGCTTTATGCAGATGTTTGGAAATGTGGTTTTGGGTATTGAACATGATAAATTTGAACATCTGTTGGAAGAGCTTAAAAGAGAACTTAAAGTAAAATTGGATACGGAAATTGACTGTGAAGGTCTGAAAATATTAGTAGAAAGATACAAGAAACTGGTTAAACAAGAGATCGGAAAAGATTTTCCTCAAGAACCTAAAGATCAATTGAAGACAGCTATAGATGCTGTCTTCAATTCCTGGAACACTAAAAGAGCGGTAACTTATCGTAGAATCAACAAAATACCCGATGATTTAGGGACAGCGGTAAATGTTCAAGAGATGGTTTTCGGCAATATGGGGGAAGACTCGGGAACAGGGGTCGGATTTACCAGAAATCCTTCTACCGGAGAAAAAGAAGATTACGGAGAATATCTTCTGAACGCCCAGGGAGAAGATGTAGTTGCAGGTATCAGAACACCTTTGCCTCTATCTAATCTCAAAAACGATTTACCGGAAGTATATAAAGAGCTTATTAGGATAGTTACAATTTTAGAAAAGCATTACAGAGATGTTCAAGATTATGAATTTACCATAGAAAAGGGAAAACTTTACTTACTGCAGACCAGAACAGGGAAAAGAACCGCCCAGGCTGCTCTTAAAATTGCCGTTGATATGGTAGAAGAAGGAATAATTAACAAAGAAGAAGCAATATTAAGGGTAGAACCGAATCAATTAAATCAACTTTTACATAGAAGAATAGATCCCCAGGCAAAAGTGGAAGTAATCGCCAAAGGATTACCGGCTTCTCCCGGTGCTGCGTACGGAAAAGTGGTGTTTACCGCTGACGAAGCAGAGGAATTAGGGAAAAAAGGAGAAAGTGTAATATTGGTAAGAACAGAAACCACTCCCGATGATATCCATGGTATGGTAGAGGCTCAAGGTGTCCTTACCAGCAGAGGAGGCATGACCAGTCATGCGGCCGTAGTGGCAAGAGGCATGGGTAAGGCCTGTGTAGCCGGTTGTAGTGTTTTAAATATTAATATAAAAAAAGAGAATATTTCTGTTAACGATTTAGTGATAAAAAAAGATGAATTTATCACTATTGATGGTGGAACCGGAGAAGTATTTTTAGGAAAAGTTCCTACTATAGAACCGAAAATGAGCAAGGAATTTGAAACTCTGTTATCCTGGGCTAATGAAATAAAGCGTTTAGGTGTATATGCTAATGCCGATACACCGGAAGATGCCAAAAAGGCGAGAGAATTAGGGGCGGAAGGCATAGGACTTACCAGAACAGAGCATATGTTTATGGAACAAGACCGTTTACCCATTGTTCAAAAAATGATAATGGCCGATAATAAGGAAAGCAGAGATGAGGCCTTAGAAAAATTATTACCGGTGCAGAAGGGTGATTTTTTAGGTATTTTAGAAGCTATGGAAGGATTGCCGGTAATTATTAGACTCCTTGACCCACCACTACATGAATTTTTACCCAATCTGGAAGATACTTTAATTGAGGTAAATACCCTAAAACTGAAAAATGCAGATCCGGATGAACTTGCTAAAAAGGAAAAGTTATTAGAAATAATTCAATCTTTACACGAAATGAATCCCATGTTAGGGCTTAGAGGATGTCGGTTAGGTTTATTATACCCGGAAATATATGAGATGCAGATAGAAGCTATAATTGAGGCGGCAATAGAATTAACTAAAAAAGGAATAAAAGTGAAACCTGAAATAATGATTCCTCTGGTAAGTCATGTAAATGAATTTAAGCCGATATGTAAAAAGGCAAGAAAAATTGCAAATGAAAAAATAAAGTCTGCAGGGGTAAAATTAGAATATAAAGTAGGGACTATGATTGAGTTACCACGAGCTGCTTTAACTGCTGATAAGATAGCTGAAGATGCAGAATTCTTTTCTTTCGGTACTAATGATTTAACCCAGACAACTTTTGGTATAAGCCGCGATGATGCTGAAGGAAAATTCTTATTAAAATACGTTGATGATAAAATTTTAGAAGAAAATCCTTTTGAGGTTTTAGATCGCGAAGGAGTAGGAAAATTAGTTAAGCTGGGTACAGAGTTAGGAAGGGAAACAAATCCTAACTTAGAGGTAGGAATTTGCGGAGAGCACGGTGGAGAACCACAGTCGGTAGAATTTTGTCATTCTGTAGGACTGAATTATGTAAGCTGTTCGCCTTTTAGAGTTCCCATCGCCCGATTAGCTGCTGCTCAGGCGGTACTAAAAGAAAAAAAATAAAAGCTATAAAATTTACTATTTAGCTGATTGACCAATTGGAAAATAATATAGAATGATTATTGCCCAAAAAATAAACAAAATGGGAATGTAGGGGCACGATGCATCGTGCCCACGGGAAACATTAAGCACAATTATTACTAAAGTATCATAATTTGCTATAAAATTATTTACAATGTACCAGGTATAACCAGTTGGAAAATTTTTTAGCTTTTTGGGTAATAACCATAAAATAATAAGAAAAAGTGTATAGGGGTGTATTGAATGCACCCCTATACACCTAAACAAGAAAAGAAAATTTAAATAAAAAGAAAGGATAAAATAACATGCAAATTGAACTGTTAATCCCCCTAAGTGGTGTCATCGCTCTTATATTTGCCGTAATTCTTTCTCTGAAGGTAATCAGAGAAAAACCGGGAAATGAATTAATGCAAGAAATATCCAATATGATCGAACAGGGAGCTATGGCTTTTTTAAAAAGAGAATATAGCGTTTTGGTGTTTTTTATCATTATAGTCGGTCTTATACTGGGCTGGGTGAGGGGCCCTATTACCAGTTTATCTTTTGTAGTGGGAGCAATTTGTTCCGGATTAGCAGGTTTAACCGGAATGAAGATTGCGACTAAAGCAAATTCAAGGACTGCCTATGCTGCCATGGAGGGCGGAATAGCTAAAGCTCTAAAAGTTGCTTTTTCCGGTGGTGCGGTGATGGGTATGTCAGTTGCGGGTTTTGGATTGTTTGGTTTGGGTACTTTATATTATTTTGTCAGAGAACCGGAAATTATAAATGGATTTGCTTTGGGAGCAAGCTCTATAGCGCTATTTGCCAGAGTAGGTGGAGGAATATTTACTAAAGCTGCAGATGTGGGAGCTGATTTAGTGGGGAAGGTGGAAGAAGGGATACCTGAAGATGACCCCCGTAATCCGGCAGTTATTGCTGATAATGTAGGAGATAATGTAGGAGATATTGCTGGATTGGGAGCAGATCTGTTTGAGTCTTATGTGGGCTCAATTATTTCCACTATGATCTTGGGTGGATTATTATTTGAAGGGACTAAAGGAGTTATGTTCCCTCTATTGCTGGCAGCTTGTGGGGCAATTTCTTCTATTATAGGCACCTTTTTTGTAAATACTAAAAGTGAAAGGAGTTTACATAATGCCTTAACCAAGGGAACTTTAGTAAGCGGCTTTTTAGTAATTATTGCTTCTGCTTTTCTTTCTAATCTTTTATTTAATAGTTTAAATGTATTTTATGCTACTGCCGCTGGATTGATTGCCGGTATAATTATCGGATTAATTACCGAATATTATACCTCATACCACTATTATCCGGTAAAATCAATTGCTAAATCATCACTTACCGGTGCAGCTACTACCATTATTTCCGGATTAGCAGTCGGTATGCAAAGTACTGCCATTCCTTTGGTTATAATTGCCGCTACAGTTTTAGTAGCTTATAAGTTTGCAGGACTATACGGTATAGCAATCTCTGCAGTAGGGATGTTATCAATTGTAGGAATGACTGTTTCGGTAGATTCTTATGGCCCAATTGCTGATAATTCGGGAGGAATTGCCGAAATGGCTAAACTGGATCCTAAAGTTCGAAAAATTACTGATTCATTAGATGCCGTAGGAAATACTACAGCTGCTATCGGAAAAGGTTTTGCTATCGGTTCAGCAGCCTTAACGGCTTTGGCTTTATTCTCGGCTTACTGTAAATCGGTTGGTTTAGAAAATGTAAGCATAACTAATCCCGTAGTAGTAACGGGGATGTTTATAGGTGGTCTTTTGCCCTATCTTTTTTCTGCTTTAGCCATAAACGCGGTAGGAAAGACTGCTTTCTTAATGATAGAAGAAGTTAGAAGGCAATTTAGAGAAATACCTGGCTTGAAAGAGGGAAAAGCTAAACCGGATTCTGCAAGATGTGTAGATATTAGCACTAAAGGAGCTTTAAAGGAGATGATATTTCCCGGGTTGTTGGCCATAGTATCTCCTATAGCAGTAGGAATAGTGCTTGGCCCTGAAGCCCTGGGAGGTATGTTGATAGGGGCGGTATTAGTAGGGGTATTGTTAGCTATCATGATGGCCAATTCCGGAGGAGCTTGGGATAATGCCAAAAAATATATTGAAATGGGAAATTATGGGGGGAAAGGTACAAAAGTCCATGAGGCTGCAGTTATAGGTGATACTGTAGGTGACCCTCTTAAAGATACTGCCGGTCCTTCCATGAATATACTGATTAAAGTTATGTCCATAGTCGCGCTTGTTTTTGTTCCACTGTTTCTAAGATAGTATTGCGTATCGAGTATCGTGTATCGCGTGAAGAAAATTAGGATTGAAAGGTAGGGGCACGATGAATCGTGCCCACAGGTGAGAGAAAATAAAGAAAATTAGATTCCCAATTTGCTAAGGATTAATAGACAGGCGAGACGCCTGTCCTACGAATTAGTAGATTGGTAGATAGGAGAATTGGTCAATTGATAAATTGGTCAATTGGTCAATCAATAATTCTGGCTTAAGGGGAGACTTCATTTGAGATTTTGTGACTTAATTATAAAAAAGAGAAATGGCCTAAGGTTAAGTGAAAAAGAGATAGATTATGCTATTAAGGCATTTGATGAAGGAGAAATACCCGATTACCAGATGTCTGCCATGCTGATGGCTATCTATTTTCAAGGGATGGATATTAAGGAAATAAAATATTTAACCAGGGCTATGGTTAATTCCGGAAAAATTATCGACCTTAGTTCCATTCCCGGAATTAAGGTCGATAAACATAGTACGGGTGGAGTAGGGGATACTACTACCCTCGCTTTAGCCCCCATGGTGGCAGCAGCAGGTGTTCCAGTAGCTAAGATGTCAGGACGGGGCTTAGGTCATACCGGTGGTACAATCGATAAGTTTGAATCAATCAAAGGGTTTAAAACAGAGTTAAGCCTGAATAAATTTATAGATATCGTTAAGAAAGTCGGGGCATCAGTCATAAGTCCTACTTCAGATCTGGCTCCGGCAGACAAAAAATTATACGCGCTAAGGGATGTCACCGGAACGATAGACAGCATTCCCTTAATTGTAGGCAGTATTATGAGTAAAAAATTGGCTGCTGGTGCCGATGCTATTGTATTGGATGTTACCACTGGCAGCGGTGCTTTTATGCAAGAATATAAAGATGCCTTGAAGTTAGGAAAAATAATGGTAGATATAGGATTAGAGTTAGGCAAGGAGACTGTGGCGGTAGTTTCCAATATGGATGAACCTTTGGGTTTTGCTATCGGTAATTCTCTCGAAGTAAAAGAAGCTATCGATATTTTAAAAAATAGAGGACCGGAAGATTTACGCAACCTTTGCCTGGTTCTCGGTGCTCATATGCTAAAATTGGGCGGAACAGCAAAGAACTATGAGGAGGGGAGAAACAGATTAGAAAAAATACTAAAAGAGGGGACAGCTTTTGATAAATTTAAGGAGATGGTAGTCGCTCAGGGTGGCAATGCGGAAGTAGTTGATAAACCGGAATTATTGCCCGTGGCCAAACATTGTACCAAAATTAAAGCGGATATTAATGGCTATATACAAAAAATAGATTCCCGATTGATTGGCGAGAGTGCCATGCTTTTAGGAGCAGGAAGAGAGAAAAAAGAATCAGAAATTGATTTGTCGGTGGGAATTATTGTAAAAAAGAAGGTAGGCAGTAAGGTTAATATTAACGAAGATTTAGCCGAAGTGTATTACAATGATTCGGAAAAATTAAAAGAAGCAAAGAACAAATTGTTCTCCTCATTTGTTATAGGAGATAGAAAACCCAAAAAATTACCGTTAATCCTGGCTACTATCAGCAAGGAAGGGATTAAAGAGTGGGAATAGCGTGGAGCGACGTATAGCGTATAGGTGTGGGGAATAATTGCGGGAATAATTAGCGTAAAGCGTATAACGTTTAGCGTATAGTTTTGTATTAATAATATTTTCATAATTAAATTAAAAACTTAGAACGAAAAGCGCAAAACCATAATTTAAAATTCAAAACTTTTTCTAATAAAATAAAGTATTATTTTGATGTAGGGGTCGGATTTATCCGACCCGGATTTTTGGTAATTTTTTTTGCGGGCTTGATGAATCAAACCCCTACCTCCTAAACACCATCCGATAATAATCTTCTGATTCATGGCTTTTTTTCTTGGCGAGATACGAATTAAACTTTTATCTACTGGATTCTATCTTTTTCTTCTTCTTTCCTGACTCGACGCTCCACGCTGTACGCTATACGCTAATTTCGTTCTACACTCTACGCTATTTTGCACGAGATACTATTTTGTTTCCTAAATTCTTCTTCTCTCCTATTTTCTTTTCCAAATACTAAATACTAGATACTATATACTATATACTGTTTATTTATGTTATAATTTTAAGTGAATAAAATCAAAAAAAGAGGGTAACCAGTTGGAAGTAATTATTAGCCATCAAAGTACTGATTTTGATTCTTTGGCTGCCATGGTAGCAGCTAAAAAAATATATAGGGACGCTCTTTTAGTATTTACCGGAGCCGTAGAGAAAAATGTAAGAAAATTTATCTCTATGTATAGCGATATGATAGAGATAACCCCTCTTAAGAAAGTTAAAATAGAAGAGATTACCAAGCTGATAATAGTTGACACCAGAATAAAAAGGCGTATTGGCTTATTTGCCAATGTAATAAATAA
>Ga0190358_1000514_pt1 | contig 11315 bp, 11 predicted proteins | sample 48721812_MG_FD_161666 | JGI IMG/M metagenome (GOLD analysis project Ga0190358, IMG submission 161666) | Hydrothermal vent microbial mat bacterial communities from Southern Trench, Guaymas Basin, Mexico - 4872-18-1-2_MG | ecosystem: Environmental > Aquatic > Marine > Hydrothermal vents >... | reverse complement strand
GAGATTATTGAAGGAGACATCCGCAGTTACCACATAGTTAGTGAAGCAATGAAAAATGTTGAGGTAGTATATCACCAGGGAGCCCTACCATCAGTTCCAAGATCAATTGCCGACCCACTAACAAGTAACGAAGTAAATGTTACAGGCACTCTTAATGTTCTTCATGCTGCCCGGGAAAGAGGCACGCGTAGACTTACCTTTGCTTCTTCTTCATCTATTTATGGCAATGCCCCTGAAAGCGTTAAAAGTGAAGACCTTCATGTAAGACCACTCTCCCCCTATGCAGTAAGTAAACTAGCTGGTGAAAAATACTACCAGGTATTCCACCAGATCTACGGACTGGAAACAGTAGCCATCAGGTACTTCAATGTATTCGGCCCATGGCAAGACCCGGATAGCCCATACTCAGCTGTAATACCGTTGTTCATTAAAGCCTATGTAGAAGGCAGAGCTCCTAAAATTAACGGAGACGGAGAACAAAGCCGCGACTTCACCTACATAGCAAATGTAGTTCATGGCAATCTTCTTGCAGCAGATGCACCAGACGCCGCAGGTAAAGTATTTAATGTAGCCTGCAACGGCTCTGTAACTGTAAACCACCTTGCGAATGAAATAGCCAAGCTAACCAACAAGCCCGACCTTAAACCAATATACGGCCCAGACAGATCAGGTGATGTAAAACACTCCAGAGCTTCAATTGAAAAAGCAAAAAAATACCTCAACTATGAACCAATAGTATCATTTGAAGAAGGCTTAAAGAGAACGGTTGAGTTTTATATAGAACATGGGTTCGGGAAGTAAAATCTCTCAGTATGTTCCAAAAAAAGTAACAATGCCTGAAACAGGGCTTTCCTCACCGTAACACGGGCACACAAGTTCTACATATCTATCGCCAGACAAACTCCAGCTTACTTTTGTAGATTACTCAGCTATCTCCTTCAATAGGAGTATAGTATCATATCCATGAATAAGAATATTTCTCAAAGAAATGTCAGTGGCACGGGGAGGTATACCACTTGACCGAAAAAAATATTAGAATTTTCTTTTTTAATTCTGTAAAGAGCCTCACCCATTATTTCAAATTCGCGTTCGACCGCACCCCGTAATAAATCGTTTGTAGAGTATGTTTAAAAAGTGTGATTGCAAACAAAGTCCTTTACCGCCAATGCAGAAGTTTGAATATCAAAAAGATATGCCATAACATTATTTTGCATAAACAAGAACTCTTTCTTTTTTAATTCTGCTCGTGACATTAGAAGTCCTGATACTTCCATCCATTACTAAGTCGATTCTACTCTTAAAAACATCTTTAAGCTCATGAAGCAAGCCAAGATACCTTTTGGTAGGAGTTATTTCAGGAGAATCAAACTCAACAAAAAAACTAAGATCACCTGGTAGCGACTCAGATACCCGGGCAAAAGAACTAAAAACAAAAAGCTTATGTACCTCAAATTCACTGCATGCAGGAATTACTTCTCTTTTTATATCTTCAATATTCATGGTCATATCATATGCATACATTCCAATTAGCTCAAATGAGCTTACCTACCAGAATATTAAAAAGGCAAGAGTCTTATCAAATTATGCATAATCCTAGTCGTTAAACTAGTCGCTATTTCATCAAGCCTATCTATAACACCTTGACAACAAACAATATAAAATGATATTATTAGAAACAATGCTAGTCGCCTAGCAAGTTGTTACATGCGATTAAGGAGTTAATATGGCATTATCGATCAGAGATTATTTAAAGCGTGGACCTGCGTCCTCTAAGGAAATTCAGGCAGTTACAGGTTTAAGCCAAACAGCAGTTGCCCGTCATATAAGAAACATGGGCGATGATGTGATAAAAATTCAAAGTGGGCGTTCTCCGATGTACGCTGCAACATGTAACGCATTCGGTGGCAACAATAAACTCCCGTTAAGCATCATTAACAAAAACGGCAATACTGTTTTAGTAGCGTATGTTCGTCCACTCATTGATGGAGGTTTCTTCATTGAACCCGTTCCAGGCATGCCTTCTCTACTTTTAGGAGATGAAGGGAATGGGTTGTATGCTGACTTGCCATATTTTCTTTCTGATTTGGCTCCACAAGGTTTTCTAGGCAGACAAATAGCAAAAACAATGGCTTCTCTATCTGAAGACTTTCCTGAAAATCCAAAACGCTGGAATACCGAACATATTGGTCGCTATCTACTATCAAATGGTGAAAACTTACCAGGCAATATTAAATTTGGAGACCAGGCATCGTTGCGTTTTCGGTGTAAGCCTGTAGCTGTCTCCGAAGAAAGCTACCCTGCACTTGCCGACAAGGTAATGAATGGGGATGTTCCCGGTTCCTCGGCAGGTGGAGAGCAGCCTAAATTTACAGCATTTAGTGCTAACAGCGTATCTCATGTGATTGTAAAGTTCTCGCCCAAAAGGGAAAATCCTCTGACACAACGCTGGCGTGATATACTGCTAACTGAGTATCATGCTCTCGAAACAATTCGTTCAAAAAAATACCCTGTTGCTAAAACCAGATTGATTGAAATGGAAGGGCGACTTTTTCTGGAATCCCAGCGATTCGACAGGTTCGGGGAATACGGTCGAATGTCTTCAATTTCTCTATTTGCAATTGATGCTGAATATTCTGGCATTGGAAGTGGATGGCCACAGACTTTAGATGCCCTGTATAAAAGAAGTTTAATTGGTAAAGAAGATCTTACTACCGTTGAATATTTCTGGTGTTTTGGTCGCCTGATAAACAACACAGACATGCATTTGGGCAACCTTAGTTTTGCCATGAAAGATACTATGTTCCGGTTACTACCTCTTTATGACATGTGCTCTATGGGCTTTGCTCCCAATAGCGGTGGAGAGATCCCCGATTATACTTTTGTACCACTGGAGCCAAAATTACTTAACCTCCCAAGAACTGCTACAGATAGTATTACGGAAATGGCACATGATTTTTGGGAGAGAGTTGCCAGTGACAATAGAATTTCTGACGAACTTAAAGCATTTTTAAGCCTAGGAAATCCAATTGATTTAATGTGAGAAGGCTTTGCTAAGGGGTAACATGTTTTCACAGAGAGCGCTAAGAGAAAGATAAAATAATTCTTTCACTGCTTTTGACGTCACTGACTCCTTGTAGAAGTTCTTCATCCTTAACAAATAATCCCTTTAATAGATTCCAGAGGAACATTCTTATATAAAAGAGCCTCAGCCTGATACCTTTCAAATAAAGACAACATCACTGTTCTTCATTTTCTTTATGCCTCCATACCCGGTTTTTATGCTATACAACATAGGAGAAAATGGAGTAAAGTAAAACGGAACATAATCTCACTGTGTGCCTTCAGGATGAACAGGAATTGGAACATTCCTAATATGAACGATTCTAAATATAAGAGCTTTATCAGGATTCAAACTATTGTTTTTCTAATTATCCCCTTTTGAAGCTCTCCTATATTGATTCACAATAATATTTTTTAAAATCAGTAAAGAAAGCCAAATAGATAAAGGGGTATCTCATAACTGCTGCCATAAAGAATATCATCTTTTACAAGATAGCTATTTGAAAGACTCTTTCGTATTTGCTTAAGTGATTTCCCTTTACCGCCCACTTCAAATACTGTACCATCCACTTCAAAATCACCAGTTGAACTGTAATACAATTGTCTGCCAGAATTTCTAATCATATTTACAAAGAATATCTCTCTTATTGAACCAATACTACTGCTATATCCTATCTCGCTAATAATTGCCTGGTACAGATTTGAATTATTCAGGTATATTTTTTCAGTTTGCTTAAGTAAGTTACTTCCCGCTTTTTTGGAAGCAACTAATGTGAGTAATCCTGTTTCCTCAAGAATACTAAGATACTTTCCAATCGTTTTATTATCTAGTCCAATATTCTTAGCAATATTATTCCTGCTTAATTTTCCAGGAGGAATAGTTGCAGCATAGGCAAGAATCCTCTTGAAAAAACTTAGATTCTCAGTTTTAATTTTATAGTAATTTGATATATCCTCATAAACAGTTTTTTCAATAATTCTATAAAGTTTTTGGGTATACACATAAATATCTACTTCTGGTGCAATTTGTATGTTTTCCTCTACATCAGATAATACCGACTCAAGAAAAAAGGGAAAATATCCAAATGCAAGATAATCTTTAAAGTGTCCACGGATTCTCCGGATAGAACCAAGTTCAGATTGAATCTGGTATTTATCATTAAGCAAATCGTCATAAGCTATTACTTGATGATTTATTACTCCCTTAAAATTTAAGTATTCTCTAAAAGACAAACCGGTAAGTCTATAAATTACAGCTCTTCTAGATAAATCATAAGTGCCTTTAATAAGGTCAATACTTGAACTTCCCGAAAAGACTACTTTAATGTCTGGATACGAGTCATATATATTCTTTAACTCCTGGTTCCAATTGTTGTATTTATGAATTTCATCCAGAAAAAAATACCGTATCCCGTAAACCTCGTATAGTTCATCAACAAATTCAATTAAACTGCTATTTGAAAAATACACACTATCCATAGATGCGTATATGCACTTACTTACATCTTCTATCTCATTCTTAATGTATTGCAGCAAAAGTGTTGTTTTACCGGTGCCCCTAGGGCCAATCAAACCGGTTAACCTGTTACCCAGGTTAAAATCCTTGTAGAGATACCTTCTAGTTTCATAGTGTGTACTATGCAACAGTCTCTGAAATGAAGCGAAAAACTTTTCCATCACTAGACTACACTCCTAACTTTTCCTATAATATTAAGAGTGCAATCCTAAGTCAAGCGTGGTCACTCAAATGTTACTATTCTAGCAACACGTCAAAATAGCCTGATTGCTTCAAGACTTTTCTGCTTCCCATTTCTAAAATTAACGAGTACTATCCGTTCTTTATTTTATCTCTAATACTGGTGACGTCACCTCAATTAGTTATTTTTCTGCTGAAGAAATTCAATTGCTGACAGTGCAGCAATTGTACCATCTGCAGTCGAGGTGGTAATCTGTCGATAGCGTTTTTCACGCAGATCGCCAGCAGCATATACACCAGGTACATTAGTTTTCATAAATTGATCGGTTAATACTTCCCCGCGATCATTCATATCTATTGTCCCTTTAAAAATACTGGTGTTTGGTACATATCCTATAAAAATAAAACAGCCGGAAGCGGGTATTTCAGTTTTTACTCCTGTGCTTTTAGAAGCCACAATTACCTTTTCAAGGTGCTCGTCACCGGTAAAGTCAATAATATCCTGAGCCATCAGAAAGTGAATTTTTTCATTCTGTCTGGCCTCTTGTACTATCCAGGGCTGGGCCTGAAAATGATCAAACTCATGAACAATAGTAACTTTTGAGGCATACTTAGTAAGACCGACTGCCTCTTCCAGTGCAGAGTTTCCCCCTCCAATAGCAACGACTTCTTTACCTGTAAAAAAATCACCATCACAAGTTGCACAGTAAGAGATTCCGATACCCTTGTACTTCTGTTCACTCTTCATGCCTAATTCCCTTGGTACTCCGCCTGTAGCAAGAATAACTGCTTTAGCATAAAATGTACCCTCATCTTCTATTTCAACCGACTTAAGTTCATTAGACAGATCAATGCTGAGAACCGGGGATTGAGTCAGAACTTTACAACCAAAAGATTTCGCCTGACGAAGCATTGTCTGAGAAATATTCCAACCAGATGTTGTCTCCACTCCCGGATAGTTGGCTACAGCATACGACATGACCATCTGGCCACCTGCTGTACCTGAATCCACAATAAGAACACTAAGTCTGGCACGAGAAAGATAGATACCTGCTGTTAGCCCGGCAGGACCTGCTCCAAGCACAATTGCATCGTATTTGTTGTTCATGGAATATCCTCCCAGATGAGTGTTAAACAAACTCTCTGTCAAGTATTTCCTTTACCTGCTTTTTACTCTGAATACTGGTTGTGGCTGCAACAACTTTACCATTCTTGAAATAAACAGTGAAAGGAAGCCCATTGAATCTGCTACATTCTGGAAGCGTTCTTATGTTATGTGCTGCTGGGCCATCAAAGTCCATATCGCGGAAGACAACATTCTCGTAATTGTCTTTTACTGAATCCATAATATCATAAACAGGCAGACACATAGGACCCATGCGTCCACAACAAATCATTACATTTTCATTATTCTCGATAATATCCTTAAAATCGGCATCGGTCTCTGTGTGCTGTAAACTCGTTCTTAACATTTCTTCATCTCCTTTAAGTATCTTTGTTGTTTCAAATTGACGAAAGTATCATATGACAAAAATCGCAATTGTCAATAAAGCACCAAAAAACCTTCTCATGGACAAGCCAATCTCAGGTAACTAATTTATAAAAGCTTCATTCTTCAGAGTCTATAGAAAATCAATTGCATTCTCTCAAATTACATTTTACTATTTAACAAACAACATTCAAATGTCATTTCAAATATTTGTTATTTCATCCCTAATCCTGATAATATCATGAGTGGGTTTTTCCCTGGCTGCTTTTCTGCAAGATCAACGGCAGTACAAGCCTTATTATTATACCTTAGCATTACTCTCGCTCGACTCTTTCATTTCATTAAAAATCTGCAACTGCATCTCAAATAATTTTCTGGCTTCAGCCATTGATGTAAACCCTGTTACATCAAATACAAGCACTACACCATAAAATGCAACGGCACTTTTCCCATCTACATAATTCAGCGATACCAGACGAGGTACCAGATTAAGCATAACCTTCCTTCCATAAACCATAGAGCTGAACAAAGATATATTACATGAGTAAAGAATTTCAAAAGGGAACACTACTTTAGCATTTTCCTGTTTTTACTTATTTTCTTAATCAGGAAAACTACTCTATTCAGGAAAATTTATGCAAATCGGAAGTTCAACTTGACATTTACATAGAAATTTTATATTATTTTCCAATGATAGTAAAGCGTATTTTATTTGAAGAGCTGCTGGAAGTGGCATCAGAGTATCCTGTTATAACAATTTTAGGACCTCGCCAATCCGGAAAAACAACTTTAGTAAAAACTACTTTTCCCGACAAAGCTTACCTCTCACTTGAAGCTCCTGATGTAAGGCAAAGGGCTATTGAAGACCCAAGAGGCTTCCTTGGTGAGTTAAAAGAAGGTGCGATACTAGATGAGGTGCAAAGAGCCCCTCAACTTCTTTCATACATACAGGGAATTGTAGACAACAACTCTGCAACTGCACAGTTCATTTTAACAGGTAGCCACCAGCCATTGCTTCACCAGGCTATAACTCAGTCGCTGGCAGGAAGAACTGCCATTTTGAAGCTTATGCCGTTCTCCCTGAACGAAATCGCACATTACAAGCAAAATTTAAATGCATTCGAGCTTTGTTGTAAGGGGTTTTTTCCAGGAATTTATCAAAATAATCTTTCATCCGAGAGATTCTTTTCAAATTATCTACAAACTTATGTTGAAAGAGATGTCAGATCACTAATTAATTTAAAAAACACAACAAATTTTCAATCATTTTTACTTCTTCTTGCCGGTAGAACAGGTCAGCTGCTAAACCTCGCAAACATAAGCAATGACACAGGAGTATCATCCTCTACAGTAAGATCTTGGATAGATGTTCTTAAAGCTTCATTTCTAATTATTGAACTCCCTTCCTATCATATCAATATAAGGAAAAGAGTTGTTCGTTCTCCCAAAATCTATTTCACTGATACCGGTCTCTTATGCTATCTTCTTGGAATACACAACTCCGCACAACTACAAAGAGACCCACTAAGAGGCAGTATATACGAAAATCTGTTAATCATGGAAGTTCTTAAAACAAAGCTAAACAAAGGGAAAAGACCCGACCTCTACTTTTACCGAGATTCAAACGGTAATGAAGTTGATCTTCTTATACTTGAAGGACAATCAATTCAACCTATCGAAATAAAATCTTCAGCTACTTTCACACCAAGCTTTATAAAAGGGATTGCTTCACTAAAGAAAGTGACTCCTTATCGTTGCAAAAGCGGAATAGTTTTCTATAATGGAGATAAGGATTTCTCATTCAAAGGCACATTGGTAGCAAATCCTGTAATGAATCCAAACATATTGGATCAACTTTAAAAAGAACTTCCTGCTTAACCATTGTTTCTGTCATCTAAAGTAAATCTTACTGTAAAAGTATTAGATTTAGGCTACTGGGAAACCTACAACCTTCACTTGATGGCTATTTCTTAGTGATTGCTGAAATCACAATTGATAAATTAGCGATGTTATTGAATTAATCTGATAGGAGAAGAACATGAAGTATTCAGCAGTTCTTTTGTTACTTGCCCTTACTGTATCAGCAGAACCCATTACTAATCCTGAACCAAACTGGTTTCCACTAGCTGTTGGTAACAGTTGGCTTTTTGAAATTGAAAGCTTCGCAATATCAGATGGCGACAGCACATTCTATACCGGTACTAAACAGTATGAGATTACCGATCTTCTTACTCATGACGCCGGTTTCCCAATTTATGAGCTGCGTACCATCTACAGTGTTATCCCTGTAGGCTCAGATGCTGCAGAGTCATCTCCTGATACTACTATTGAATATCTTCGTCAAAGCGCAACAGAGCTCAGGTGCTACATCTCGCCTGCTCTAGACATGTTTGATGTTTGGATCTCTTTCGGAATGATGGGCCGTGAAATAGCCATGCTGAGGGAGAGCTCATCGGTGCCAATGGGTATAAGAGTTGAACCATCAGTTATTGTTCCCGCTGGTAATTTCAGTAATTGTAGTGTAATTGTTTATCCAACTGGTGAAGGTAACGGCACACATGAGCTGTACTTTCATCAAGACATTGGACCGGTAAAAACAGTTTACTCCACCTCCACCTTTTGCTCAACAGAACTACTGCTCAACTTTTCTATTCAGCAGTAACAGTTGTAAAGGAAGCAAATAAGCCTCTAACTAACTACAAAAAAACATCAGCCCCCAAGCCAGAGGTGGGTTTTGCTGCCATTCAGCCACCGCTTAGTTTCATCAAGATCTTCGTCGTCTGAGTTGAACTCTTTATTCTGCTTATAGTCTGCAAGGCTTGAAATATGTGAAGCACCCTCTTTATCTTTCTCCAGGAACCATATTTCATTTTCATTAAAAAGGGCCTTATCAAGTAGATTTGTATCATGAGTTGTAAATATCAACTGACTTCTAATTTCATCATTAACAATCATTGATAAAAATCTCTGTACAAAGAATTTTGTAATTGAAGTATGCAGATTCCTGTCCAGACTTTCTACAACAAGAACAATATCCCTGGTTCTTGCAGCATCCAGAGCAAGCGCAATCTGAATAAGTCGTTTTGTTCCAACTGATTCCATGTCTTTTTTTACATGGAACACTTCACCCCCTGCTCCTGCATGGCCAAAACGCATCTCAAGGAACATAATGGAAGAACCCGACTTCTTTAAAATAGCAGTAGCGCCGGGCATATTAATATTCATTATGCCGTCTCCCCGACGGGATAACTCAGTAATGATATCTGCAACAATCTCCCGGGAAAGACCTCTAAGATGTTTAGTAGGCACAAATGCCTCTTCGGTAAAGACTACTTCACTAATTCCTGTATTCGCTGCTTTCAAAAAATCTTCCAGGAAGCTTCTAAAATCTGAGCCCTGCCCGGAATTCAATTCAATACTTGTAAAAACATTTTCAGATGTAATAATTACAAGAGATGACTGGAACCAGTTAATTACCGGTTCAACTGTTTTTGCGTTCTGAGCAAAAGCCTCTGTAATAAAAAGCTTTTCCTGCCGTGTACCAGATGCATACACTTCAAGAAACTTCTTACCCTTTTCTCTTAACAAACGGCTACCGCACTTAATCATGGCCTTACCCGTATCTGAAGTTACTCTTTCAAATATCAGCGACTCCTGATTTGAAAAGTAACCAAACAACCACTCTTCATGAATCTTGTCGCGTGACGCCACAAAACCATAGGTATAAACCACACCACCCTGTCTGAATACAATTTCAAACCTACTGGGTTCATCAAGCATTCTCTTGTCCAGCATAAATGGAATAACCCCGGTTTCTCCACCGGGAGACACACCCCTAAGCACAATGTTCTTCATAAAAGCAAGGGCTGCAATAAGGTTGCTTTTACCACTAGCATTACTTCCATGCATCACCGCAATAGGCAGCAACTCTGTTCTTTTATTTTCTACATCAACCAGAACATGACTTGTCAGGGGATCATTTTTTCCCCAAACCATTTTTAAAACTATTTCTTCTTTGAATGATAGAAAATTAGATACTGAGAAACTTATTAACATTTACACCCCCAGTTTCAAGAGTTGAGCCAACGCAAGATAATACTTAATACCCAAGTCTAAAGACAAGATGCAGACATGTAACTAAGACGATATGGCCTGTATCAAAGGTTTCTGCAGAAAGGCTCCAGCTCTTTCAGATACATCCTTCTATCATACAGGTAGCTTTTGCGCAGAATGCCACATCCTTTCGATATATCGAAAGGATGTAATAGCTGTGACTATATCATAAGTTAATAAATTTAATGTTATCCCATAAGCAATTCTCCATTGTACAGGATCAAAATGAAATGCCGAGTATCAGGATCTCTTTAACTTCAAATTCTCTCTCTAAAGCAATTTTAGTAAGTAAAAGAGCTATCCAAATTCAGTTCGAAAAAAAGGCAAAAAATACTTACCTTGCAGCGAGAGACAATTTATTAGAAGTATTATAGTACAATCCATCTCTAGAGTCTAATATTCACTGCTACAAATAGAGTATACGAAAAAACTCTATAAGTAAAGTAGAAAAGTAATGGATATGAGAAGCCTGCAAGGGCTGCTTTTTTTATCCTGGTGATATTTTTATTTCATAATAACGATAATAAATAGCAATAAGCTCTAACAATACACTCTAGAAAGGATAAGAAATGCGAACTTTTCAATTAGGTAATAAAAACTGCTTAAGAAGGTTAAGTATAGTAGTAATTCTCATTTGCTTAGTGTTTCTGATAGGAGTAGCAATAAAAATCATGCACAATAGTAAATTAGTCTCTCAGATTGATTCAACTAACGATATTCTTGAGATTATTTGTTAGGTTTACAACTTGCTTCGGGCTTTCTTAATCAAAAATAATCAGGACTGATGACCTGGGGATGCTTCGCAGATCCTCGTTAATTCGGATAACAATCAGGAATTACAGAACTCAGCATCATCCCTGATGTGCAACATACTCATCAAGTAAAGCTCGAATCATCCTCTGGTATTGCGAATGATGTAGCTTTGCCTCTTTCTTGAAAAAATCAACACTATGCTTG
>Ga0190358_1000513_pt1 | contig 11331 bp, 10 predicted proteins | sample 48721812_MG_FD_161666 | JGI IMG/M metagenome (GOLD analysis project Ga0190358, IMG submission 161666) | Hydrothermal vent microbial mat bacterial communities from Southern Trench, Guaymas Basin, Mexico - 4872-18-1-2_MG | ecosystem: Environmental > Aquatic > Marine > Hydrothermal vents >... | reverse complement strand
ATACTAAAATTTTTATTATTATGCAAAGAATTAGCTATGATTTTATGCAAAAGGAAGACAGCAAGAAAAAGATAAATGAACTCTTTAAAAAATTAAGAAAAAAACAGAAAGAAACGGGCGATCTATTCGGGGAAGTTATTCTATCTTCCGGTAAAAAAGTAAGCGGAGATCTATTTTTATATTCTATGATTGCCGCTTTGGGAAGAGCTATTTTTGAAAATGTATCCCAGGGAAGAAAACCAAAAAAAGAAAATCTCTTGGCTATTGGGGATATTTTTATCGCCTCAGTAAAGTAATACAGGGGACGGTTCTCTGTGTTAATTTGGTTTAAAATTACAAATTATTATTAACACAGAGAACCGTCCCCTGTATTACTTTACTGAGCTAATTTTTCTTCCTTTTTCCTGAAATATATATTCGCTACTGCAACAATTGAGGCACTCACTATTAAAATAAAAGATATTGCATTTATAACCGGTGTAGACCCATCCCTTACCTGTTGATATAAAATTATAGGTAGGGTAGGTTGAGAACTAATAAGAAATGTCGTTGTATTAAAATTTTCAAAGGACATAAGGAATGCTATTGCAGCCCCTCCTATAATTGAAGGTTTGAGATATTGAAGGGTAATAAACCAGATAACTGCAAATCGATTTGCCCCAAGATCGGATGCAGCCCATTCAAGTGCCCGATCAAATTTTCTAAGTCTGGCAGAAATTACCATTGTTACAATAGTGGTTATAAATGAAAACTGTCCAAATACTATAAGCCAGAAACCCGGCCTAAGTATTTTTATATCAATTCCAAAAGTATTCTCAAAGAACAATCCTACTGTAGTAGAAAATAATAATATGGATATTCCAAGAATTACGCCGGGTATTACAAGTGGAGCAATCATCAGGAAATACAAGGCGCCCTTAAACTTGAAATCTTCCTGTTCAAAGAGAAAAGCAGCCATAGTTCCTACAATAGTGGAAAGTATAGAAACCGAAATTGCAACTTTAAAGGAAGTTGTTATAGCCCTTAAATTCATTTTGTCATAAAATATACCTATTTTTTCAGGTCCTTCTCCAAAAAACCAGCCAAGAGTAAATCCTTTCCAGGGCAAAGAGGGAAACATAGAGTCGTTAAAGGCAAGAATCATTATGACCACAAGTGGAGCAAACAGGAAAATAAAATAGAGAAGGGTAAAAAGTTTGTAACCTGATAAATAACTTTTGGAATTTGGTAATGTTCGTATCATTTAATTACCTCTCTGAAATCCTGTTTTGTTAATTTCAATGCAACCCATATTATAAATGAGGATAAGACTAACAGTAGAAAGCCAAATGCCGCTCCCTGATTCCAATTAAAATAAGTTATTATCTGATTATATATCTGTTCAGTAAACCAAAGAGAATTCTTACCCCCCATGAGTTTGGGTGTCAGATAACTGCCAAGAACCAGCATAAATACGATTATGCTTCCGGACACAATTCCGGGCATTGAATAGGGAATAATAATTTCACGCCATATTGCTATCTTCTTTGCTCCCAGATCATAAGCTGCTTCGATAAGAGAATCATCAAGGCTCTCCATTACTCCAATGAGTGGTATAATCATAAAAAGCATAGATGTATAAACTAATCCCATTATCATGGTAATATCATTGTAAAGCATCTCTGTAGGCTGCTTGAATAAACCTATTCCTACTAAAAAATGGTTAAGAACACCGCTTTCCCGTAAGAGTATCATCCATCCGTAAACCCTGATTAGCTCACTAACCCAAAAGGGGACCAGAAGAAAAACCAACAATACTCCCTGTATCCTTAAATTAACCACTTTTGTAATGAAAAAAGCGATAGGCAGGGCAATAATCAGAACGATAAATGTTACAAGGATAGAATACGACGCTGTCCGCACAAAAGTAAGCCAATAAATCGGCTCGCTAAAAAAAGCGCGATAATTGTCCAGAGTAAACCCCGACCTCCCTTGAAATGACATTCGAAGAAGCTCGAAATGTGGAAGTACAATTAATAAAAATAACCATAAAAAAACCGGGATGAAGAATATAATAAAACTCCATCTTATTTTTGATATTTTAGAGTTCTTCATATATTTTGCCTTCTGTTTTTTTGAAGCATACAGCAGCTTCGGGATCCCAACCTATTTTTATCCTATCCTTAGCTTTTATATAATCAAATTGCCTATTTTGTGGTAGAGAGATAATAAGTTCTTGTTTGGAATTTTCAGGTTCAACCAGAAGCCTGCTATTACCGCCATCAAAGAGTAATGCTTTGACAGTAACATCCAGGATATTGAAATTTTCTTTTGTAACCTTCGGATTAATTATCATAGCTTCTGGTCTGATGTATAATTCGATAAAATCATCATCTTTTTTTAAATCAACGGGTTTACTTAATTTAAAACTATGACCGTCTTCTGTTTCAGCAAAAAAGTTACCATCTTCATCTTTTCCTTGTTTTGCAATAAACTTATTATTTTTTCCAACAAATTGAGCAACAAAAGCTGAAGACGGGTTACTGTAAAGGTTTTGAGGAGTGTCAAGCTGTTCAAAATGACCAGCATTCATAACAGCCACATAATCGCTCATAACCATGGCTTCTGATTGGTCATGGGTTATATAGACAAAAGTAGTACCTACTTCAGCTTGAAGTTTTTTGAGCTCTACTTTCATGTGTTCTCTCAACTTAGCATCAAGAGCCCCCAAAGGTTCATCAAGAAGAAGAGCCGATGGCTCAAGAACCAGACATCGCGCAATAGCGATTCTCTGTTTCTGTCCACCGGAAATTTGATTAATCTTTTTTAATCCAAAATCTGGGAGCCCTACTCTTTTCAGCATTGAATTTACTTTTTGCTCAACACTTTTACCTCTTTCGCCTCTCCTTCGGAGACCAAAAGCGATATTATCATAAACATTCATCATGGGAAATAAAGCGAGATTTTGAAAGACAAGGTTCACCGGCCTTTTATTGGGCTCAACTCCAAGCATATTCTTCCCACTAATTTCTACTGATCCGGTGTCTGGTTGTAAAAAACCGGCAATCATTCTTAGCAATGTAGTTTTTCCACAACCAGAAGGCCCCAGTATTGAGAAAAATTTTCCATCCTCCACATCGAAGGAGACATTATCTACAGCTGTGAAATTTCCAAATTTTTTAGAAATATTTTTTACTGATAGCGCTATCTGCATTTAAGCACCTTCCATCCAATATTATAATAAAAGTAAACAGGCAGTATTTCCACTGCCTGTTTACTGCGTAATTAATTTATTTTGCGGCCTTGATTCTATCCATCACTTTACCTTCCATCTCTTCAAGTCCTACGGGTACGGTAGGATACCAGTTTATGTTTGCAAGAACTTCGGGAGGTAAGCATCTGGCAAAGTTGTCAGCAATATCCGGATTAAGATATTTGCCAGCATCCTTTGATGCTGTGCCATATTTTTCTACATTAGTAAAGACTGCTGCATTTTCCGGTCTGAGTATAAAGTTAATCCATTTATATGCACCTTCAACATTTTCAGATTTTGCTGGAATGGCGAATGTATCCACCCAAGCCAATGCACCACTGGTTGGAGCAATATAGTCGATGTTTGGATTTTCCTCGTGGAGTTTCCATCCTGCTTGTTCCCATGCCATTGCTGCCCAAACTTCACCCGATCTCATTGATTCAAGAAGTTGGTCACCATTATCCCAGTAATTTCTTAGAACAGATTTACCAGCAATAAGTTTTTCTGCAATATCATCGAGAAATTTTTGGTAACCTTCTAGGTCATTGTAAAGTTCAAATGGATCATATCCGAATGAAAATCCCATAGCAATAAGAGTAGGTCTTTTCATCCTGTAAGAAACTCTTCCGGTATATTTAGGGTCAAGCAAATCTTTATAATCTTTTACATCCGGTGCTTTTTCGAAGTTAACAATAAGTCCTGAGGTTCCATAAACATGCGGTACTGCATAAGATTTACCATCAACAAGAGTATTCTTTTTAACAGCTGCGACCAAAGAAGGGTCAAGCTGGTCAAGGTTAACCTTTGAATAATCGATGGGCTGATAAATGCCATATTCAGCCACTACAGAAGAAATCCTGTCCTGCGAAGGTTGTGCAAGATCAAAACCGCCGCCTCTTGTAGCCCGTAATTTTGAGATCATCTCTTCATTATTACTAAGAATAACCTGAACTTCTATACCTGTCTCCGCTTTAAACTTTGCAATAAGCTCCTCCGGCGCATAACCGGACCAGGTGATAAGGCGTAATACATTCGGTGCTGCCATTACCTGACTACCGACGACGAAAAGCACTAATGATATCAGGACCAAAAAAACTGTTAATTTAACTATTCTTTTCATTATTTTTCTCCTTTTTAAAATTTTATTAATCAATGCCCAAGTTTTTACAAGTGTGATGTTTCCAAAATTTAAGCTTTACTTATTTTACCCCTCCTTTCTTACTTTTTGATTCTGCACCCTCTCCCGTCATACAATAATTTACCTAAATTGATAGATGCTTGCATATCAGTAAGTTTATATTTTTAAACTGTATTTATCTTGAATAAACTGAATATTGCCTTTGGCATTTTCATATTTTACTTTTCCGTAATTATAAAAATCAAACTTAATCCTGGAAATATTGTGCTGAATCATACTCCAGAGGAACCAGTAAATATCGGGGAAGGGTTTAAAAAGATCAATTAGATAGAGGGTTTTTTCAAACTCCTTGCCTTCACAGTAATGCTCTATTAATTTTTTCTCTACATCACGTGGGACTAATATCTCCTGGAACATATCTGCCAGATCATAGTACCGGGGTGACATCCCTGCATATTCCCAGTCAATAAGATACATCGGTTCCTTATATTTTTCTCGGTAACCATTTTCAACCAGCACAAAATTATCCGCTAGCAGATCATTGTGGCTTGCTGTAAATTCACTCTCTGGTATATTGGCGATTTCGGAGAGTTTTTCCAGATTTTTAATTACGCCCTCAATATCGAACTCCGGACAACTAATCTCTAGACTATTTAGGATCCTGTGCATCTCCTTCACTCCACTTAGAGGGTTAAATAGGCGAGGCAGTACGACTCCACTTTTGTGAATTTTTCTTATCGGCCTCACAATCTTTTCATGAAGCTCTCCCTTAAAAAAATCAGAGTTTTTTAATATATAACCCGGGATAAATTCCACAATTGTAACCCTACGTTTGGGTATATATTTTATTAACCCGGAAGATATGCCTATCTGAGCAATCTTCTTTATGGTTTCCGCTTCTAAGTCTCTATCGATAAAAACCTCTGTTTTATCGCCGTAGATCCTTACGGTAACATCCCCTTTTTTAGAGCACACCCGATATAGCTTATTAGTGATACCACCGTTGAGCGTTTCTATCTTTATTTCAGAACCCTTCCACTCCGGCATAAGTTCAAGAAATACGTCTTCGGAAAATTTTACATCTAAAAGATTCGCGGTATCGCTCATCTTGCCTCCATTTTAAAAATCTTTTAAGTTGAATTTTTTACTTTAAAGAAGATAGTTTCGAAATTACAGTTATTTTCTATTATAATTATTTTATTTTCTTTTTAAAAAATATGCAATAAGTTGATCTATTTCTAACACACCATTATAATTAATACCTTCTCCGCCCTGCTTCAACTTACCTTTCTCACCATCCGGGTCACCTAAACAGGTTACTATAATATCAGCATCTTTCAGATCTTCCTTTTCGGTATAGTGGTTAGTGGTAACTACTACATTCATACCGGCTGCTTTAGCAGCTAAAAGACCGTTACGGGAATCTTCAACAACAATACATTCTTCCGCTTTTAAACCACCTTTTTTCAGGGCAAGCAGGTAGATCTCCGGATCGGGTTTCTTCTTTTTCACCACATCTCCGGCCAGTACGAAATCAAACTTTATATCTTTTAATATCTCATAAGCCACAGCATGGGCTGCCTTCTCGTTAGAAGTAGTACAAATACCAACTTTGAGCCCTCTGTTCATAGCTTCTTTCATTATCCGCTTAATACCCGGCCTTAAAGGCAAAGCACCTTCCTTGATAAGCTCAATAAAAATCTCTGTTTTCCGCTTATGCATTGCTTTAATTAACTCATCTTCTTTTTCAGGTTTTACCTCTCTACCAAATCCTTTGGTATGCAGATGATGCCGCATTCTCTCTTTACCGCCGGCAATCTGAAGCAATTCATGGTAATAGTCTACATCCCACTGGAAATCAAAACCGAACTCCTTAAAGGTCTTATTGAAAGCCACCCGATGACCGTCCCTTTCGGTATCAATAATGACTCCATCCTGGTCAAAAATTATAGCTTTTATTTCCGCCATTTTTTTACCTCCGCTAATATGATTATTTCGTGCAAAATTCTTTTACTGCTTCAACCATGATCTTGTTCTCTTCTTCGGTCCCAACAGTAATTCTGAAGAAACCGTTACTACCGTACATTTCGTTCTGCGGTCTCAAAATAATACCCTTTTCTTGCGCATAAGCCACTATTTCATCTCCGGTTCTTCCGGTCCCCTTGGCGTCGAGAAGTATGTAATTACCATGTGAATGAAAAACGGTCATTCCTGGAATAGCGCCTAACTCCCGTTCGATATACGCAATCTGTTCGTTATTGAATTTTATTCGCCTTTCTAAAGCTTCGGTATCCTCCAAAGCAGCTAAGGCAGCCCACATCGGTATAGTACCGACATTCCAGGGAATAAGAGTAGCAGAAATCTGTGCTACAACATCTTTATTTCCTAACATGTACCCGAACCTTAAACCGGCAAGACCGTAAGCCTTAGAAAGGGTTCTGGTGACTAGAATGTTCTTGTATTCTTCAATCAGTTTTACCATTGAATTACCATACCCGGAATATTCTATATAAGCTTCGTCCACTACAAAGGGTATTCCCAGGTCGGCAATTCTTCTAAAGTCCTTTTCGTCCATGAAGTTGCCGGTTGGATTATTAGGATTAGTAATAACAATGACCTTGGTCTTAGTGGTTACCGCCTTGATAATCGCATCCGGGTCAAAGAGTAATTCCTTCCCCTGGTAGATCATAGGCACCGATACTAACTTTCCCCCTAAAACAGCACAGCGTAATTTATAAATACCGAAGCAGGGGGTATGTTGAATTAGCTCATCTCCGGGCTGCAAAAAGCTTCGCCACATCATATCGTAAACCTCACTTGTTCCATTGCCGATCATAACATTCTCCGGACCAGGCAGACTATTTAGTTCAGCGATCTTACTTCGTACCACCATTCCCTGATCAGAATATCGATTAGCCATCTTTGCGTATTTGTTAATTGCTTCCAACACCTTTTCAGAAGGTTCATGGGGATTCTCATTGGACATCATCCGGTGTAGCTTCTGATTCCTCCATGCCAATTCAATATGAGGAGAAACATACGCCTTTATTCCTTTAATCCAGGGTACATAGTAGTCTTCAATTTTTTTCATAACCAAAACTCCTTTAGGTTTAATAAAATAAGAAGTGTTTGCTCAGGCCTTACCTGCGCAACCTAACAGTTCAATCCAGTAGTTAATTCTTTTAATAATTGCTTCTTTTGCCGTCTTATCGATTTTACCGGGATTGTATTCCTCTCTATTTGCCGAGATGTATTCAAAGGTAGAGTCGATCAGGACATGTTTAAGATCGGTAGAAACATTAAATTTTGAGCCTCCCAGGGTTACCAGCTTTTTAACTACCTCCGGTTTTAGGCCGGTCCCACCGTGGATAACCAGAGGGACTCTCGGTTCTTTGGTATTAAAAAGATTAAAAATCTTTTCAAAACGATCAAAATCCAATTTGGGATTCGCCGTTTTATAGATACCGTGAGCAGTTCCGATAGCCGGGGCCAGTATATCTATCCCGGTCTCTTCAACAAAGCTCACTGCTGTTTCCGGATCGCAGAGAGCAGCTTCATCTTCGCTAACCTTTATCTGATCCTCCACACCGGAAACGGTGCCCAGTTCACCCTCAACAGATATATCCCCCACTTGGTGACAGTAATCAACAACCTCTTTGGTTTGCCTGATATTTTCCTCGTAAATCTGTTTGGAGGCATCTATCATAATATTGGTATATCCTGCATCGGCACAGGTACGGCAAAAATCAACATCTGTGCAGTGGTCCAGATGCAAACAGATGGGAATGGGAGCAGATTCAGCTAAAGTCCGGTATACAGCAACCAATACTTTTGGCTTTAAAAATTTAGAGGGCGCTACCGAAACTTGTATTATTAATGGGGCTTTTTTTTCTACAGCTGCCTCGACTACCGCTTCCATCTGAATGATATTGGTAATATTAAAGGCACCAACAGAATATTTTTCTTTAGTTGCTTTTAAAAGCATATTTTTGGCATTTACAATAGTCATGTTTTCTCCTCCCGATAATGGTACTAATATTTTTTTCAAATATAATTCGGTATTATTTTATTTATTTAATGTCAACTGAATTTATCTTCTATTTTATACTGTCCGGTTTCCACCCTGAACAAGTAGCGGTCACCGCGATAAAAGGATTGAAGGACTTCGATACAGATGTTTTGCGAGTCATAGGCCAAACTTTCTAAGAAAAGGCAGGGAGTATTCTTGCTGATTTTTAATACTCGGGCAATTTCTTTTGCCGGATTTATTGCGCGTAGAGTTTGAATAGAATGATTGAGGTCGGCAGTAAAACGTTTAGTCAAAATCTGGTACATGGAACCCTTTATTTCCATTTCGAGAAGATCTCCAAAATCTCTAAAGGAATAGAATTGCCTTTCAAAGATCAGAGGGGTTTTATCTGCAATCCTTACCCGATCTACTTGTACCACATAATCTTTAGGGTTAACGTCCAGCTTTTTAGCCAGCTCCTCTCCGGCTCTGATCTTCCTTTTTAAAATAACTTTGTCATCCAGTTCTACATTGACAAGGTTAAAGTCGTCAACAAAACTTACCATTCTACCAAACTTGTGGATTGGTAACAAGGAGGTCTTCCTTTTAACAAAAGTCCCTACCCCTTTCTGCTTCTCCACAAATCCTTTTTGCACAAGCAATGAAATAGCTTGACGAATAGTGTTTCGATTAAGCTGAAATTTCTGAGCCAGTTCACCCTCGGAGGGAAGCTTAGTATTAATCTGATACCTTTCCTCTTTAATCATACTCTCAAGCCAATCGGCAACCTGAACATAAAGAGGTAGCGGACTAGTCTTATCAATAATATTCTGCATTGCTATACACCTCTCTACCTATCTACTTGTCTACCTATCTATTTACAGATTATAACAAAATTTCTCTTTTGTCAAATGGAAAAATATAGCGTAGAGCGTACAGCGTGTAGCGTATAGTTATGGAAGAAGAAAGAAGACAAAAAAAACAGTATTCTTCTTTCTAACTACCCCACTAAAGTTTACACTAACTTGAATAGAAGAAGTAGGTGACTTGTTTGGAGAAGTTATTTTACCTTCCTTTAAAAGAGTAAGCGGAGATTTATTTTTAAGTGGTATAAGGAACCGTTTTCTGCACCTCTATCACTACTTTTGGGATTTCAAAATCCTCCCCATTTAATTTTAAAATACATTTTAAAACTACGCCGTGAGGACCTACTTCCATATAACATTCTTTTCCTACTAATTCTAATGATTTTAGTAAATCCAGATCATATCCTTCTTTTCCTTCACCTGCTAATTGAAATCTTGCGTTCACTATTTTTCCTGCAAACCCTTCATCAGCTTGTATTTCAACTATGTTTTCATATTTAAGATATTTTTCACTTAAAATCGTTCCGGTAAATTCTGTATTGGATATCCAATTATAACAGCCGGTTAAAAGCAAAAGCAGAAAAAATAATATAATTAAAATTAAAGAAACTCTTTTATACTTCAGTTCATAAACACCTTCCTTTTACAGGAACAGGGGACGGTTCTCTGTTCCTGTTTTTCTAGAAGCTTGTTTTACTGGAAAAAGTGAAATTGTTGGTTCTGAGATAGGGGACAACTGTTGGGCCGACAAATCCTTCCTTTGTCTGTCTCTCTTTGGATATCATATCAACCGCTTTTAACATATCTACTACACTGGTATTGAATCTCATATTTTTGATTGCCCTTCCCATCTTTCCATCTTCTATTAAGAAAGTTCCGTCTCTGGTCATCCCGGTTAACTGAATACTCATGGGATTGAGTATATTGACATAGTGGAATCGGGAAATATAGATACCTTTTTTAGTACCATAGATCATTTCATCAATAGTGTTATCTCCTTCTTTCATCGTCAGATTAAAAGGGAGGGCTCCGAAAGAAGCAGATTCCGGTGATAAACTATTCCCGGTACATTTTCTATTGTATTTTAAGGCGGTAAGATGGTCGTATACTCCGTCTTTAACTACCCCATCTTTAATGAGGTCTATCTTTTCCCGGGGATATCCCAACAAATCAAAAGGTAAGGGCATGGTAAGTTTATCAAAAGGATCATCGGCAACTGTTATAGTATCCGGAAAAATCTTCTTGCCTTGATTATTACAGACGAAACTTTTGCCCTCCATAATCATTTTGCCATTAAAGGCAGTATAGCCGGCATAGTTTAAGATTTCTGCAACCGCTTCCGGAGAAAGAATAACCGTATAGACCCCCGGGTTAATCTCTATCTGTTCTACATTTTTTAAAGCAGTCTCCAATAATTCATCGGTGATTTTATTTATGTTAAAATTATTAATATCACTGTCTATAAATGAGGCATGGGCAGTAGAATTATCCCGAGTAATGACACAATTGAAATCTACCTTAGTCCCCCGATCAAAGGCAAAGACTCCTTCTGAATTAGCCACCAGGAGGGTAGATTCTTCTGTTGTAAAAGCTCCTGCAGCTTCATACCCTTTTTTATTTACTTCCTTTATTAATTGACTTACCAATTGGGCTCGGTTTAAAGGGGTAAAGCTGGCCGTATCTTTAGAGTATTTGCTTTTTATTTTGTACGACTGGGGCTTTAATAATTGATAATGATAATCTAATTTAGGGGTAATCTTGGTTACTTCAATTGCCTTTTCTATATTTTTTGATATGATAGACTCATCAATGTTGTTCATACGTACCGTACCGATTTTGTTTTCGTTTATTATCTTTACGGTTAAATTTAGATTAGTTTCTGCCACATTTTGGTGGATGTAAGATTCTGCAAATCTGGTAAGCTCACTTCTCCCTCCCGAGGCAATTATTTCAAAATCGTAATTTTTAAGAATATTTTTAACCTTATTGACAAGTTCTTTCCCTGAATTTATATCATTCATTTGGAAGCACCTACCTTTACCTTTCTGAATCTCGCAGGGGATGTGCCGTGTGCCACATGCATCGC
>Ga0190358_1000508_pt1 | contig 11401 bp, 20 predicted proteins | sample 48721812_MG_FD_161666 | JGI IMG/M metagenome (GOLD analysis project Ga0190358, IMG submission 161666) | Hydrothermal vent microbial mat bacterial communities from Southern Trench, Guaymas Basin, Mexico - 4872-18-1-2_MG | ecosystem: Environmental > Aquatic > Marine > Hydrothermal vents >... | reverse complement strand
TTAAATATGTTGAAAAGATCTGCCACGAAGTGTTTAACTGGTTTAGGCTAAAAGCATATGGGTCTAAAGGAGTGCCACTTCCTGCCATAGTTTGGGTCTGGAGGTAAGGAATACCTATAACTATGAATATAGCTGCTAAGATCAAAGACATAGCCAAACTATCGAGTTTTGGTTGTGTTGCTTGCATAGACAGGGGATTGAAACCCGTTGCTCTGAATATAAAAGCCAAAACCAGAGCTAAGGCAGTTGTTATTAGCACTATCCGTATTAAGGTCTCTATCAATATCCCTGCCACTAAGTACAAAACTACCCCAAGAGCTAAAAGCAAAATAATAAAAACTGCAAACGCTCCAAGTATTGCACTACCTGCCACTACAAACCCTCTGTTGTTTAGTTTTTTCATTTTACCCACCTCCGAAAATTGCATTTACTATTAAATTAATAAAGTGGTTTATCAAGTCAATTATCATTTGTAATGGTGCTGTAGGCTGTGGAATTGTAGTAGTTGTAGTTGAGGTTGAAGTCGTTGTAGATGTTGTAGTTATTATTGTAGTTGGAGTAGGCTGTGGGATTGTTGTTAAAGTAGTAGTTTCTGGAGGCAGAATAGTGACAGTCTTCCAATCAGTGCGCTGTTGCCACCTACCATTGATGAAAGCATCTCCTCGAATTCTGAAAGTTTCTGGTTGCCATCCTGTTTTTGATATTGTATATTTCCAAGTGCGCTTACAGTACGAAGAACCATCACACCGTTGATTTGCCGATCTTCCATTTGACATGAAAAACCCAACATAATCTACTCCTTGCTCATTCCTTGCCTCAACAGTAATTGTAAGAGTGCCTGAATAAGCCACAGTAGTGGGGGATACTGTTATTTTAGTGAATGGTTGTGTAGGTTCAACATCACATGCAGGGTTTCTCACTTTATCACCCCAAGCATCTATAACAAGTATACTACACTGCAGAGAAATCAAACCTGCTGCCCAATCATCATGGGCTTTTATAACTTCTTGATCATCAATGTAGCAATCTCCGTTTGTATCGTAAGACCAAACATCACAACCAGATACGGAAAAAGACAATATCAATGGTCTACAGTCTGCTTCTGCACAAGTCTGCATACAACTGAACATCTGCTCATCAGAAATCTTGTGTTGTTTATACTCTTTTACACAACCTTGTAAAACACCCCAGTCATCACACTTACTTAGATCACATTCTTTAGGGAGCATACTCATAATTCCTAACTGCCAGAATGCAATAAACCCTACTATGGCTAATCCAATCAATAGCAGATTTTTCTTCTTCTTTTTCATTTTAATCACCTCTCAAACTCCAAAGGTCTAAAGACCAAACCAACTTAGTATCATGTTGATAAAGTTTGAGATAATCTGACCAATCTTTTCCCAAGGTGTGGGTGGTTTTGGAATTCCAACAGTCCAAGTGTGTGTTTCTTTGCCTGCTTCCGTAACAACCCAGTGCCAATCGCTTCCAGTCCAAGTTCCCTCAGATTTCACAACTATAACACCGTGGGCGTAGTTACCAACCTCCGAAAACGCTCTGTTGATGCTGTGTGAGTATGTATTTGTGGTTAGTTCTATCGGGTCTCCAGGCAGTTCATCAATTTTCTTACCGTTGTGGTATAAAACCCACTTTGCATGAAGATAACAGACTTTCCCATCTGAATAGTCATTATCTATCGTTACGCCTGGAACAGTTATTGTTACAACATCATTTACAATCTCATTGGGTGTGTATGCTCCAGACGGTGGGTTTACATTTACCACACTCATTGGCTTGCTAAAAAACATAAACAGCACTACCAACAACAGAGCCCCAATTGCTACTGCAATATATTTCTTCTCCTTTTTCCTCTTCTCTTTTTTTGTCATTTTCATCACCTCCTTTATCCTTCTGGATGCTTTTTCATCCAGTTAATTGCATATTTTAGTGCTTGTTTTTTGGTTTTGAAGTTTTTTGATTTGTATATCATTGATATTTTTCCATACTTTTTGAAGATTCTTACCATATACCTTGTATGTAAACCAAGGGGGTAAAAATAAATAAGAATCTCAAAATTACCTTTTTTGTTCCTCCAGCCAAAATCGCCCTTTTCTATTTTTTCCCACCCTTTTATTCTCGGCATTTTTATCACCTCTTTTATCCGTTTGGATGCCGTCGCATCCATAATATTGCATCTTTAACCGCATCATTAAGCCGTATATATCCTGAATTTTGTCTTAGTGTTTGTATTGGGTTATATACTCTGATAGCATATTCTCTCCATCCACCCATTCCACCAATATGACCATATTCCTCTTTTACTATTTCAATATGTATAGGTTTAAATATATTTTTCCATTTACATTTCCCAACTTTTTTCCAACCTTTTATTTTTGGCATTCTTATCACCTCTTTTTAAGTTTTTTCTTTTTCTTCAAAATCTTACTAAATGTGTAAAAAAATAAAACAATTATGGCGAACACAATAAGGGGACCGAAAAAGTGCATAAGATGAGGATGGTCTTCCTCACGATCTTCTTTGTTTTTGGCTACTAAATCAGCTAACTCCTGTTTCAGAGCCTCATTTTCACCACTCAGCAAGTCAATTAGTTTTTGTTCTTCCTCAGCAGTCAGTTTTAGATCTGCTATTACTTTAGCCTTTTCCTCTAACTCTAAGTTTAATTCGTTTATTATTTTGGCTTGTTCATCTGCTTTATCAGTTAGTTGCTTAATATATTCTGCTTTTTGTGCTATTGTTGCATTCATCTGCTTGATAACATTTATCTTTCTTTGCAAGTCACTTTCTAATCTCTGTATTTCTTCGGTTGCACAGTCTTCAGGACAGTCTTCCCAGTCTTCATTATCATCGCAGATTCCATTTCCACAGTAGGGACGGGAAGCATAAGGTTCTAAAAACTGAATGTAAACCTTCCCATCGTGTGTGAGCTGAATTAGATATTTTTCCTTGTCAGAAGCCATCACATTTTTAACACCAGAATAGCGACTATCAATTGCTTTACCCCACCCGAGAACACTATTACATTTGTATTCCTCGTCCTCTGAATGGTGGTGAAGATACCACGAAATCCCCGAGCCAGTATCCCACTCACTGTATTGTGCAGTCAAACCAAGATTAATTATCGGTTCGTTTCTCCCTTGATCTATAACAACTAAGTATCTCATGTATTCTTTCTCAAACTTTTGCGGGGAGTTAAAGAACTCACCTACGAAGCAGTTTTTTGGTAGTTGGTCTTCACCCACATAATTCCCATCTGAATCATATATTACAGTTCTCCAGCAGTTCTTGTCTATGTGTTTCGTTGTTGAGGGGCAACTAACATACCTCTCGAATTTCCCATCAATGGGATTAAAGCCCTCTACTACAAACCCATCTTTGGTGATTTTTTTGATTATGTAAATATCGCTTGTTTTGCTTCCATACAAACTTAAATAGTTGAAACTAAATAGCACCCCTATAACCAAGAGGGCAAATATGATTCCCACTGCAACTCGTTTTCTTTTTGCTTTCATTTTATTTTTCTAATCCTGTATTGAATCCTCCTTCTAACTGATTTGAAGATATTAGATGCTCGCCAAGCAGGCATCCTGTTTTCTGCATTGTAAAAAAACTGATGCAGTTTGCTTGCATCATCAAAAAGATTCAATAGGGTTTTTTCTTTCACTACATCATAGGGTGCACTATGACTGTAAAACCTGCAGTTGCTGATGAACGAAAGATATAATTCAACTGCATTAAATAGTTTTTCACATGCCTGCTGAAGGTATGGTGTATGCTTAGTTTTAGCGTATTTGTTGTACTCTATATTAGCCCAAAATAACATATCTTTCATGTTTCTTTTTACTATGCTTTTCTCATCTGCCATGAAAGGTTCGTATTTTTCCACTTTTTATCTTAACCTGTTTTTCATCCTATTCCTCACACTCTCATAAAAGTCTTCTGCTATGAATTTTGGCATGTCCAACTCTCCATTGTAAAAAAAGTAATGGAGCTGGACTGCATCCCTTAGTAAGGTTCTGTCGTTTTTGTTGTTTTTTACCATGTGAAATAATGATTTGTAGTCTTTTTTTCTTTCTCCATACTTCAACATCAAATAATTTTCTACTATGCTAAACAATTTATTTCCTGCTTGTTGTAAGTATATGATTTTGTGAGTGTTTAGGTATTTTTTGTATTCTTCTTCTGATACCTTCAGTTTTCTTGAAATATCCTTTTTGAACGATTGTTTCCAATGAAGTTTAGTCATTTCGTTTTCGAGTCTAACAATCTGTCATCTTTTGAGTAAATCTCTAAAACATAAGTGCATTCTGTGTTTCGAGGAACTTCCACACTGATCTCGCCTTGATAATATTCTAAGCCCGTCGCTCTGATTATTTGGGTTTTTGATGCTATTTCATACCCGTTCTGAAGAGCCACAAGTTTAACTTTCAGGTCTGTTTTTGTTAGTTCCTTCACCCCACCAATTAACCAGTCTAAGATACCATAGGGTCTGTTTACTTCTTTCTGTCTCCACTCAACATCTAAAATCTTTGTTTCCCCTAATTCTATGCCAACGGCAGGAATTCGTATTGGTGCTTTTATGGTGTAAACTGCCGTTGTTTGAAGTTTTGTTGAGCTCTCAAGGATTAAGTAGATACCCACTGCTAACAAGATTATAGCCAGTATCAGTGTTAGTGGTTGGTTTTGCCTTACTGGTGCTGGAACAGCTCTGGCTATGGGTTGGGTTATTTGCTTTCTTACCTTCTTTTTTGGTTTGTATTGTGCCATTTTTGTGTGGGTTGTTTTATCCTTTAGGATGCTTTTTCATCCAAGCAACTGCTTTCTGTTCTGCCTTCTGTCTATACCAATCATGATCTATTGTTCTTACCCATCCTTTTTTTGATTTAAGGTTTGCTATATAAAAGACATACCACCCAGCCCCTTCTGTTTCTTGAACTACAACAGCTTTTGGGAGGTTTGTATGTCTCCACTCAGTATATTTTTTTGTTTCATATTTTTTAACCCATCCTTTTATTCTTGGCATTTTCATCACCTCTCTAACCATCAGGATGTTATTAAGCCCATCTCCTACTTACTGCTATATGGTAAGGGAATACTGCCCTGCTTTTACCTCTGCTCTCCCCTGTCTTAACAATTATTGCATGGGCGTCTTTGGGGTAGCTCCGAAGCGCAACTCTTGCTTGAGTTAAATTTCTATACGGGTCATAAAGTTTATGTGTCTGTGGACACTTTTTGTATACCCTTGCTTTTCTTCTTTTCCTTTTTTTCATTTTTATCACCTCTTCAACTCATTTTTCTTGGCTTTTGTAGGTACAAAATCCCAAAAACGGTAAGTGAAATGACAAAACCAAATGCAATATATAGGTAGGTGTCTGGATAACACTCACCGTTAAACTCAAACATGTCTGACTTACAAACACACTTACCGTTAACTAAGATTTTATTATTGCTACAATAGTGCTGAGGTATGCATGTGTCCCCAGCTCTCTTATACCCCTCTTTACAAACACACCTATCATTTTTCAAAACTTCGTTTTCACCACACTTTGGAGTTTCACACCCAGATACATCCCAATCACATGTGGGATAGCCTATGAATTCTGCTCCTTCACACGGAGGTTGCAAGTTGGAACTCGTTGCCACACATGCTCCATATGCACAGACATAATGGCAAGACTCATACTTATCCTTACACTCCTCATCAGTTGTACACTCCTCACTTGGTGATATTGTAGTTGTTGTGATTAAAGTGGTTGGTGTTGGCAATGTTGTAATTGGTGTTGGTTGTATCGTTGTAGTAGGTCGTAGTCCTTCACCTACACAATGACCGTTTACTGTTGCATCACCAAATTGCATTGAACACCCTTCATATCCTCTTTCTACGCAGTTTATGATTTCCTCAGTATTGCATTTGTATAATCTCTGGTTGTCTAAACAAATACTTGTTATAATAACCCAACTTATACAACGCCCTGCTGCATTTCTCTGTACACATATTATCTGCCCACACTCAATACCAGACGGGAATGTAATACATTCACCATCTTTACAAGCATTCTTACAGTGCTTAACTAAATAATCCTCTTTAGTTCCTAATGTGCAGTATGAATATTTCATTCCTGGATGGACACATATCCCCTTTCTTTTTGTTATTACTACATCGTTGCCCTTACAATGCTTGGGTTCAATTATCTTATCATCACAATCATGATGACTTCTACAAGCCACATTAGTTATTTCTCTACACCGACCGTTGATACACTCTTCATCAGATTTACACTCTTCGATGTCTTCAATCCATTTCCCATTTCTACAAACTACCCACACTCTTTCTCTTTCCGATTTACAAGTTCTGCTTTTGATTGCCCCTTCAATACATCCACATCTACCACAGTCTGCAAAGCAAGGACCGTTATCTTGATTTTGATATATACTGTCTGCACAGGTTTCTCCACCGTTGCAAAAACCATCTCCACAAGTTGGGTTATTAGAATCTTCACAATCAACCCACTCACATAAATCATCCCCCGATGGTAGCTTCACATCACAGTTTTTTATACACTTTCTGTATGTGCAAGACCCTCCATAGCAAAAGCCATCTGTTAGTGTTGCTCCTTTATAGTTTGCAGTATCTGGACAGTCAGCAGAACTGCTACATTCTATGTAAGGTTCTGGCGTTACTGTCATGTAGTGGAAACCAACAGCTAACAAAGCTAACAAAATAACTCCTGCTATTATACTTCCCTTCTTTATCTTTTTCGTTTTCATTTTGCTACCTCCAAGATTTTTACAACCTTTTTACGAGTTATTCGAACTTTACCTTACATCCATCAGAGTGGGTTGAACTTCTCGTTTGTTTGTTGTTATTTTTATATTCTTCGCATCCGAAGGCAGTTCAACAACTTTTCTAACTATCAGCTCGGATCTTTTCACTCTTGTTGGGGGAACTGTGTAGAGTGTTTTGTTTCGTTGGGCTGCAAATCCTTTGCGATGGTAACCTCTTCTTGTGTTCACATAGGAAAATTCTATTCCTTTAACTACTCTGCCACTTCGCTTTACAACTTGACCTGTTCTGTGGGCTACAAGTTTACCGCTTATGTAAACCTTTTTTACATGAGGCTTCCATCGTTTCTTACCTCCTCTAACCCTGTCAAGGCTCAGATAGCTTATGTAGTAGTATCTGCCTTTCCCCACTCTCGGATATTCTGTTGGTCTGTATGGCATTTTTATCACCTTTTATCCGTTTGGGTGTTCCCTCATCCAGTCTCTGGCAAATTTTAAGGCTTGTGCTTTAGTTTTGAAATACACAATATTTCTCGGAGATGTAGATACAGACCATCTATCATCCCATTCCCTCCATTCATTGTAATGCACTATTACATATTTTTTAGCTGTCTTATTTTCAAAAATTACTCGATTCTTTCTATCAACAAATATTTTCCAACCTTTTATTCTTGGCATTTTTCATCGCCTCCTTTATCCTTCTGGATGCTTTTTCATCCACGCCTTTGCATATTTTAGTGCTTGTTTTTTGGTTTTGAATACTCTACCCCCTATTCTTCTTCCAGTTATATCTATAATATCAACACTACAAAGACCCTCTGTAGGAGTCATTATAACAATTTCTGTTTTTGATTTTCTATTTTGATAATCTCTTCTTATTTCTGTTCCACTTGGGGATTTTATCTGATAAATTTTCCTCCACCCTTTTATTCTTGGCATTTTTCATCACCTCTCGGCTTTTTTATTTGGATGTCTGCATTTTGTGGTTCGGTTTCTACCTCTACCACCTTCTTTGAAACCTCTTCTACTACCGTCTTTTTTGCCGTATCCTGGTCTTGGCATTTCTGTTACCTCCAACTTTTAACTGTGTTAGGACCCCAGATTTCGTCATAACTTGCTCTTAACCCCAACTTCTCTGCTCTCCTGTTTATTGCCTTTGCTGTTTTTGTAAACTCTTCTTTGGCTACTTTCTTCATTCGTCTGAGTTTGCCGTTAAATGCTCTTGTCCAGCTCGGAGCATGGCAGAGAGTTATGAGGTATGCTGAGCGTTTGTATAACTCCGTCAGTGCTGGTCTGCTTTTTGCTCTTCTGACGTCTTTCCTTATTTTTGTGTTTATTTTCCTTATGTCGGTTATGTTTTTTACTTCACCATATATTCTTTTTGTCATTTGAAGTCACCTCTTGGGTTTTGTGAGTGTCATTTTTAGATTAATATCCCATATTTATTGAATAGTCTTTTCATTAGCTCTGCCATTTTCATAGCTTTTCTTCCTGGAAGCTCAAGCCATATCTTACCATCCTTACCAAGAACCACTGGATAATGTTCTCTTTTCAATATCTCATAAATCTTCTTACCCTCCTCTGTAAAATAGTCATTTTCACTACCCGTATATGTCGTGTATCGTTTTTTCCAGTCATCATAATCTACAAAAATTAAGCCCAGTATCCTATCGCCCTTCTTAAGAAAGTATGAATAACTTGGCTTACTTCTGTATGGAGATTTTTCAAGGCTCCATGCTCCTTTACACCATTCTTTTTTATAAAATCCCATTTCAACACCTCCCACTTTTTTATATCTAATATCTTCTCTTTCTCCCTCTTGCCATCATATCTGCATTTTCTAAATGTCCTTTAGCACTAATTAAACAGTCACCTATTAAATACCAATTTGCTTCCCGATCAAGTCCTTTCTTCCTAATACGCTTTCTTGCGATCTCTATTTGTCCTTTAGCGTATCCCAGCTGCTTGTCTATATCCCTCCATTTTTTCATTTTTATATCACCTCCTAAGAGCTTTAATTAGCAAACCCAACCCCGTTATGGCTGACAAGATTCCCAAGATTATCCAAACATTGAGACCTGCTGGAAGTATGTCCTCGATTTCGTCTTGAATTGAAATAGTTGTTGTTGGCGTGGGTCTTATAAATTCACAGGGAGGACAATCTTCACCACCACAATCTATGCCTTCTTCATCATAGTTGAGTATGCCATCTGAACAGTGATCTGTAGGATCAAAATGAACTTCAGTGCACGGTGTGCAAATTTTTGCTTTATGAACTTTTGAGTAATAACAAGTTGATTTTTCACCAGGAACGCACCTCTTCGTGCAATCTTCATCAGTTTGACACTGATCAGTGTAAAGTTTGTATTGCTTGCAACTTCCATCGTTATCTATATACCAAGCATAACCTTCTCTAAGTTTACTAATCTTCCCAGCCTGCTCATAAGCTTCACAAATATATCGTCCTTCTACTGCCAAGTTTACTTTACTTTCGTCAGCCCTCATACACTTATTATTAAAACAGCCATATACAAACCCAGCTTCTGCTAAGTTTATTCTATTGGCACAATCTATGTGAGACTCACAATACCTATCACATATTCCTACCTCCCTACCAGCATCAAATGTTGTTTGTCTACATATCCAGCCTTGTCCACCATACAAGAGCTTGCAGTTGTTGTCATCACGGCATTCTCCTAAAATGCACTTTCCATCTTTTATACCCCACCCACTCATTTGTTGGTAATGTGAACCACCCGTTGGTGTTATCTTTATGTAGAAATCTTCTGGATTACCAAAAGCAACCACACAATCGTCATGTGATTTTGCTCCAGGAACACATGCTCCAAAAACTGGTACTCCTTGCTTGCTGTTATCATTAACAAACTTCAATATTTTATCATCTACTTTCCCCTTCTCACAATGATAAACTTCTTTATTAACATAAACTCCATCGTTTCTGAAATCTAGGGATTTTTTCACTCCCAATTGTTCACATTCCTCTGTTTTCATACAAGCAGTATATTCCTCTCTGCAGATACTCGCTCCGCTATCAAAAACCAATTTAAGAAAATCATTCTTTTTATTTTCTTTAACATAATTTAACAGGCATAATTCAGGATCTGTACAACTGTTACAACCTTTGTAAATTCTTACTTTCCACGCATCAGCCTGACATTTTAAGTGATCAGAATAAATAATTTTTGTAAAACCAGCATCAATGTAACTGTAATCAACTGCACAACTATAAACAACCAAAACCATTTCTTCTGAAGAACTTGAAATTTTAGGTGGAGTTATGCTGATTGCATAGCTTTTAGCATCACTATCGTAATGTTTACATCCCTGTTCATTACACGAAAATCGTTCTAATATCCTGAGGTTTTCATCAACGGGGGATATAGCTAACCATAGTCCTTCTCTTGTGTATTCACGAACTGGATGAGAAATATAAGATGGTTGTGGAAGACCTGGAATGTTAGCAGCACTACCAATTATATATACCCTATCTACTGCATCTATGTTAAGAACTGCCTGCTGTGCTTCTTTGCCATAGTAGTTTTTATCTGGATTTCTGATAAAATAATATCCAATTTCTAATTCTTTTAGATCTCTGCCTGGAAACAAGTCATCTGCCACAAAGGTGTAGCTTTTACCTTCTTCCATAAAATAGAATGGTGCTGTTGGTGCATGTATTGTAAATGTGTATATTCCAAAAGCTAACGCTCCTAAGATTAGTAGTGTTATTATTCCTTTTATTATTTTGTTTTTCTTTTTCATCTTACACTGCCTCCTTTCTAAACAACAATAGTAAATGCAGTTGTTACTAAACCTGCATTTACCCCCATATGAAGAGCATCTGCCGTGAAAAACCCATATTCTTTGGCTATCAAACCCAATAAACCAAAGAACAGGAAAACTCCTGGATCCATAGCAGACAGGGGATCAAGCATCCAATTTGCTCCTCCTCTCGATACAGCATGAGCAATCATAGCCAAAGCACCTGTCAGTGTGAAGGCTGCAATCCTCCTCTCTATATCACTCCCAACGAACGGGTCGAATTTTATGATTCTTGTTGCCGCCAAAACACCTATGAAAAGACGAGGAGTTGCAATAAACAAAACATCCTCAATTGGAGCATTTAGTATGTAAGAGTATACACCCAATAGGGGGGCTGTCGCAGCTGTAAACAAGGGGATAACAGAGTATTGACCGATTGAAAAGTTTTGTGCGTTTGCCAATGCACCCAAGATAAAACCACCAACAAAAGCTATCAAAACATTGCGGATTGTTGTTCTTTCCCATGTTTTCACTACTATATCAACAAACTTTTGCTTCGGAAACTTAGTATAGGCTATGATAATAATCATAATAACGAAAGCAGCCACAAAACCAGCTTTCAGGAATATATCGGAAGTTCCAGTAGTTCTAAGTTCAGGAAACAACAAGTCACCTAAAAACCAAAAAAGAAGCACAGCTACAAATATCGTTGGAAATACTGCTATTCTTAGTAGCTCAATATTTTTCCTTTTCATTGTCCCCCTTTTTGGGTTAGTAATGCTTTCTTATTTCTCTTTGAATTGTTCGGGCTGCAGCTGTG
>Ga0190358_1000502_pt1 | contig 11493 bp, 10 predicted proteins | sample 48721812_MG_FD_161666 | JGI IMG/M metagenome (GOLD analysis project Ga0190358, IMG submission 161666) | Hydrothermal vent microbial mat bacterial communities from Southern Trench, Guaymas Basin, Mexico - 4872-18-1-2_MG | ecosystem: Environmental > Aquatic > Marine > Hydrothermal vents >... | reverse complement strand
ATCTGTTTGACAGGGAGGGAGGTCTTATTTGGGTTTCCGGAGGTCCGCTGACCAGATATCGCGGCAACGGTGGCCAATCGGATTCTGATGGGATTTGCCATCGGTATCAGCAGCTGGAAAATCCCTCATCTGATGCATGGGGAACTGATCGGTTTGTTCCTCTCTCTTTCTGTATCAATTGGTTTTTTGCCAGCGGATTTATTAAGTTTCGGACTCTATACAACCGCGGGATCCTCTATGGAGTGTTGATCGAATGACTGGCACTGGATATTTTCAAGTACCCTATAGGGAGTATTTCAGGTTTGTAGCTGCCTGACTTGAAGATTGATTTACCTGCTGTTCTTTCTAATAAGGAGGTTTGAAATGGAAGAATATTCCAAAGGTTTGAGGATTACTTTTTTGATTCACAGTATCATGATGGCTGGTTTTGCTGTGATTTACCTTTTCATCCCTGTCCTGTGGGGAGATTTGACAGGTTGTCTTTCGAATCTGGTTCCACAGGTCTTCCGGCTGTTTGGCACTGCTATTTTGGGGTTTGCAATCAGCTCTTTCCTAGCCTATCGGGAGAGCGAGTGGGGGAGTGTAAAAATCCCAGCCCAGCTGAACTGCCTGATCAGCATCCTGTTCACCATTGTGCTGATCCTGGGGATTTCATTCTGGGACCTGCCTTCGATCGCCTGGATGTATCTGGCAGTGATGTTTGGCTTTGCGGTGGTATTTAACTATTTCTATTTTAAGAAATAACTCCGGCTAAAGATCAATCATAAATAGGTCTTTATGAGGAAGAACTTATCTCCGAAATGATTGTATCCAGGAATTCGCTCAGTGAATCCTTGATACCTGTTCCCATGTTTCACCGGGAAAGCAGCTCATCCCCGGGAATGATAGCAAGCTGGTGTTGATCTGCAAGAGGGGCATTTTCCCAAGTTGGGTATATTTACCTTCATACTGCATTCTAATCTCTCTCTAAATCTCTTCAGCTTGTACCCTCTTTAGAGTTCCTGGAATTTGTTCTATAATAATTTGTAATTGGTTCCATCCGGGAAGCAGCGCATCACTTGGGTTGGGACAGGAATCAAGATGTTTTCCGTCTCAATACTCATTTCAGCGAATTCCAGGCAGAATACGACGTTGGCAAAGGGGATATGTGTCCGCCATCAAGGAGGTGTTAGATGGGTTTGATTGAGGAAATGTTCTCCACAGCAGCCAACTGGATCTCGCTGTCCCGGGTTGTCATGGTCATTCCTCTCTGGATCTGGGCAGCGCAAGGCCGCTATGAGTGGGTGGGCTATGGGCTGATCTACGTTCTGGTGAGCGATGTCCTGGACGGCATGGCTGCTCGGATACTGGACCAATGTTCAACGCTAGGTGAGAAACTGGATTCCTGGGGCGACCACCTGATCCTGATCTCTTCTGTGACCTGGCTCTTCCTTTACCGGGGAGACCTGTTTCCCAGCGGCAGATTGACATGGATGATCGCTGCAGCCGTGTTCTATCTGGTAACCATCATCATTGGATTGATCAAACACCACCATTTTGGCGGGGCCCACCTGTTGGAAGGGAAACCCCTGGCCTTATTTGGCTATTTGGTGGTAGTCCAGGCTATGTTTGGGACCTATTCCGATCTGTCTTACTTCTTAATGATCGGATTCTGGTTCATCCACAGCCTGGTCAATTTCATTCACCACTTCCGCCCCGAACTGTTCAGCAAACATCAGCGCTCCCTGATCCTGGGCTTGCTGGGACTGGATTTTGAAGAGGGTCCCATCCGGTTTTTCTTCAGCTGAATATTCTCCGGTAAGTTCCTGAGCCTGGAATCTTCTATCGTCAACCATATATTGATTCCTTTGCGTGAGCATCGCGCCTGAGCTGGTTGGATAATCATCTTGCTATTTGCCATTGACAACTTACCCGCGGCTATGTCAGACCCTTCCAAATTTCCGTTCAAGTTCAATCCTTCTGTCTGCGAGACCTGCCGGGGGGAGTGCTGCCGTTGGGGTGGATATGTCTGGGTAACAGAGGAGGAGATCCGGGCCATGGCGGAGCTGATGAACCTCGATCTGGAAGCCTTTGCGGACGAATACGTCAAGGCTGCCTACGGTCGGCTTTCCCTTCAGGAACGTCTGCGGGAGGGGGAATACCACTGCTGCTTATTCGATCCCTTCAATAACCGCTGCCTGGTCTATCAGGCTCGGCCGGAACAGTGCCGGACCTTTCCTTTCTGGGACGCCTACCGGGAGAACTACGGGTTGCTGCTAGAGATCTGTCCGGGTGTGTCCTTGAAGGAGTGATTTTTGAGTGGGGAGGGGATTGCCGCGGTCACTGCGTTCCCTCGCAATGACAGTTGGTGACAATCTCCGCTTATCCGCAGCCCTACCCAGTATCCTCTTATGCTATACTCAATTTCGTGAGAAAAACAACCTGGCTCATCCTGGCTTTCCTTCCTCTGTTGGCACTGACCTGCCTTCGGGCGCCTGACCTTGTCCTGGCTGGTCCCAACCCCCAGGCTACGATCGTGAAATCGATCTTCATCCAGAGCCCGCGGGAAGGACAAGCCCTGCAGGGGGTGGAAATCCTGGAAGGGAAAATACGCGGTGAAGGATTGATCAAAGGAACGATCCACTTCAGCTACAGTGATTCTCATGCTCAGGAACGGACCTGGTTCTTGATAGGAGACATTGAAGGCGAGAATCAAGACAGTTCCCAAACCCCGTTCCAGGTAGAATGGGATACAACCCAGATCACTGATGGGGATTATGATCTGAGGGTGGTTGCGGAATACAGCGGGGGAGCAGCGATTTTTGAGATGGTCCCCAATATACGGATCCGCAATCATACCCCTATTGAAACTGCGACCCCGGCCCCACTTACTGGTGGGAACGGCGCTGAACCATCCCTGCTGCCATCCGCTACACTGAAACCAGAGAAAACACCCACACCGCTGCCGCCTAATCCAGCTGAGGTGCGAGCTGGCGACCTCCAGCGGGTAGTGCTGATCAGTGGATTTGTGGTGGCAGGATCCTTTTTAGTTGGTATGATTTACTGGTATTTAACCAGCAGAACCAGGTGAGTATGTTCTATGTTTCGTAAATCTAAACCATATCTGATCGTAGGCTTGGGCAACCCTGACCGCGAATACCGCGGTAATAGGCATAATGTTGGTTATATGGTGCTTGACCGGCTGGCGGAGCGTATGGAGACTTCCTTTTCCAGGGTGAAGATGAATGCCTTGATGACAGCGGTGCGCCGCGGCGATGAACGCCTGATTTTGATCAAACCCCAGACCTACATGAACCTTTCCGGACAGGCGGTATCTTCATTTGTCCGTTTCTACAAACTGCCCCTGGAGCATATCCTGGTGGTATATGATGATGTGGATCTGCCTTTTGAGACTTTGCGATTGAAGCCAGATGGGGGGGATGCGGGACAGAAAGGAGTCCGCTCCATCATCCAGAAATTAGGCACCCAGGAATTTCCTCGCCTGCGAGTCGGTATAGGCCGGCCGCCCGGCCGCACACCGGTAAGCAATTATGTGCTGCAGGATTTTTCCGGTTCTGACAAAGAGATGCTCCCCTTCGTACTTGATCAGGCGGCCTCAGCTGTGCTTCATTTTGTTGACCACGGCCTGGAGTCAGCCATGACCCTTTACAATCAGCAGCCTACCCGTTAACAACACGCTATGCAGCAGAAAGTGATCGATCTCCTTTCCGGCCAGCCGTCGTTTACAAAACTGGCGGAAGAATTACGCTCTGGAAAGTCTCCTGGCCGGCTGGGCCTGGCCCGGGCTAGCCGTGTGCCTGTCTTGTCTGCCCTTCAGGCACTCTTGAATCGCCCCATACTGGTGATCGCAGACAAGACTGACCGGGCTCTGCTCCTGGAGGATGAATGGAATTTTTGGTCTGCCGGTACCCGGCTGTCTGTTTTTTCTGAACCTGACCCCCTATTTTACGAGGAGGTCCCTTGGAGCAGGAAAACCAGGCATGAGAGGTTGAGATTGCTCGCCGAACTTTCCGACTTGATGCTTCCGGATGCTCAGGAGGGAGGGATTCCTCCCTTGATATTGGCCCCCGTGCGGGGATTGATGACGCGAACGCTTCCCAGAAGATCGTTTTTAAAGGCATCCCGTACCATCCGGGTGGGAAGCAGTCATAACCTGCAAGCCCTGGCAGCGGAATGGGTACGGAGTGGTTACCAACCAGCACCAATCGTAACCCTGCCGGGAGAGTTTGCCCGCCGGGGCGGAATTCTGGATCTCTGGCCCCCAGGCGACCGCTTTCCTGCCCGGCTGGAGTTTTTTGGTGATGAAATTGAAATGCTGCGGCGCTTTGATCCAGAAAACCAACGCACGATCGAACAGGTCGAACAGATCCGGATCACGCCTGCCAGAGAGTTCCTGCTGCCGGAAACCACCTCGGGAGATCTGGAACCTGGCGAGTTGAGCGAATACCATATCCCCCTATTGCATCTGGAAAAATCCAGCCTTCTGAACTATTTACCAGCCGATACGGTGGTATTCATCGATGACGGGGACGCTGTCAAGGAAGCTGCCCTGGAAATTGGGGCCCAGGCTGAGTCACTTAGAAAAGGCTATCAGCGGGATGGACAAATTGAAGCTGATTTCCCCCTCCCTTATCTGCCCTGGGAAGAATTAAAGGGTGCCCTGGCCAAGTTTCAGATTGTGACCTTGGGACCAGCTGGGGAACCGAGCGGGGAGGGGATCAGCGCCCACTTTACCCCCAACCAGCCCTTTGGCGGGGAGCTAAAATCCTTTACAAGCCACGTGGCTGGAATTATCCAGAGGGGTGAAGAAGTAGCCATTGTCTCCCGGCAATCAGCCCGGCTGGAGGAAGTTTGGTCAGAACGCACTCAGATTGGCCAATCTCCCCGGTTTGTAAAAGGCAGTATAGAAGGAGGCTGGATCTTCACCGGCCAAGATGGGAGCCTGTACTACCTGTTTTCTGACAGCGAGATTTTTGGATGGCGTCGAATCCAACCCCGCCGCAGGCCTGTCCGGAGGGCCCAGTCACCGGAAATCAACTACACAGATTTTAAGCTTGGGGATTGGGTCGTCCATATCGATCATGGGATTGGCCGTTTTGCTGGCCTGACCTTTCGAGAACTGGATGGCATAGAGGGTGAATACCTGGCGGTGGAATACGCGGAAGAGGATACGCTCTACGTGCCGGCAAGCCAGGCTGACAGACTGACCCGGTATGTAGGTCCAGACCATCATGATCCCGTTATTAACCGTCTGGGTGGAGAACGCTGGAATAAAGCCAAGACACGTGTTAAGGAAGAGGTGATTGAGGTTGCCCAGGAACTGCTGGCCCTTTACGCCCGGCGGCAAACTGTCACTGGCTATGCGTTTTCTCCTGATACTGCCTGGCAGCAGGAACTGGAGGCAAGTTTCCCCTATATTGAGACCGAGGATCAGCTTCAGGTTCTGTCCCAGGTCAAGATCGATATGGAAAAGCCCAGGCCAATGGATCGTTTGATCTGTGGTGATGTGGGCTACGGCAAGACAGAAATTGCCCTGCGGGCTGCCTTTAAGGCGGTGCAGGATGGGAAGCAGGTGGCTGTCCTGGTCCCGACGACTGTCCTGGCCCAACAGCACTACGATACTTTCCTCCGGCGCATGAGTGGTTTTCCTGTGGAGGTGCGCATGTTATCGCGCTTCCGCACACCCCGACAGCAGCGAATGATATTGTCCGGCTTGATCAAAGGCACAGTGGACATTGTCATTGGCACCCACCGGCTGCTTTCCAGGGATGTGATCTTCAAAGATCTTGGCCTGCTGATCGTTGATGAGGAGCAGCGCTTTGGGGTCGCTCACAAAGAAAAGATCAAGGCCAAGCGGGCTGATATCGACGTGCTCACCCTGACGGCTACGCCCATACCGCGGACCATGTACATGGCCTTGACCGGCGTTCGGGACATATCGCGGATCAACACCCCACCTGAAGAACGGCTCCCGGTAATCACTCATGTGGGAACCTACGATCCTGGTCTGGTTCAGCGGGCGATCTGGAGAGAACTGGAGCGGGGGGGGCAGGTGTTTTTTGTACACAACCGGGTGATGACCATCCAGGCAGTGAGATCCCATCTGGCTAACCTTGTTCCAGAAGCCAGGATTGGTATCGCTCATGGGCAGATGGCGGAAAAGGATCTGGCTGGACGCATGCGGGAGTTCACCCGGGGTGAGATTGATGTCTTACTTTCCACATCGATCATTGAATCCGGCCTTGATATTCCCAATGCCAACACGCTGATCGTTGACCGAGCAGACCGCTTCGGGCTGGCACAACTTTATCAGCTCCGGGGCAGGGTGGGGCGGGGAGCACAGCGAGCATATGCTTATTTCTTTAAAGAGCGTCAGGGTCGATCAACTCTCGAGGGCCGGCTGCGTCTGGAAACCATTGCTGAGCACACGGATCTTGGGGCCGGGTACTCGATTGCCATGCGCGATCTGGAAATTCGCGGGTCAGGGGATATTCTGGGTACGCGCCAATCTGGATATATTGCTGCGGTTGGTTTCCACCTCTATACCCGACTGCTGGCGGATGCAGTTAACCGGATGAAAACGGATCAGGGAGGCCCGGAAAGCAGTCAGGAGCTATCCATTCAGATCCTGCGACCGTTGGTAAAGATTGATCTTCCTCTACCTGTAGGCATACCGGAAGACTATATCCAGGATCAATCTGTGCGTTTGTCCCTCTACCGGCGGGCAGCATCTATCAGCCAGCTGGCTGAGATCGACCAGTTAGAGAGCGAATTCAAAGATCGTTTTGGCCCTTTGCCAGCGATACTTGAGAATCTTCTCCAGCAACTGGAACTGAAATTACTGGCAGAACAGGCGGGAGTGGAGAGCATTTTCATCCAGTATGGTAAACTTGCCCTTGGATATCCGGAGGGGAAAGCGCTCCCTCAGCCCTGGGAATTTGACATGAAGGTCAAATTTGGGGAATCAACCGTCTGGTTGCCATTCGACACGGGGCAGGAGGGTTGGTTGGGTGATCTGAAGGCGGTACTCAAGGGTTTGGTGATGTATTGAGCTGTCCAATTTCATCAATGTCCTTTGACAATCAATCCTGGCAAAGGTATAATTGTGCCTTGTTGAAAAATGAAGTGTACTTGGAGAGTGTTTTATGGCGAACGAAACGTTACAGACGCCAGAAACAATTGAGGACTTAGAACCTAAGATGAAGGTTGCGGGAAAGGTTTTGAAAACTTCCCTGGCAGGTGCGATTGTTGATGTCGGTGTCGGTGTTCCTGGTGTTATCCATATTTCTAAGATTTCGAAGGAGTCTGTGAGCCGCGTTGCAGATGTGCTCACGGAAGGCCAAGAAGTTGAGGTCTGGATTCAGCGTGCTGATCCGGAAAAGAAAAAGATCGAATTGACCATGCTTGAACCCCTGGGTATGGATTGGCGGGAAGTCAAACCCGACATGGAATTGGTTGGTAAAGTAACCCGAATTGAGAAGTATGGTGTTTTTGTGGATATTCAAGCAGAACGCCCTGGGTTAGTGCATATCAGTGAAATGGCTCATGGTTATGTACGCACCCCTACTGACATCGTCCAGAAAGGGGATGAAGTCCATGTGAAGGTGCTCAAGGTAAACCGGCGTAAGAAGCAGATCAAGCTGAGCATGAAAGCCCTTGAGGAACCACCCGTGAGTGAATATGCTATTGAAGAAGATGAGAATGAAAAAAGAGAGGTAACCCCCACAGCTTTTGAAGCGGCCATCCGGAAAGCTATGGATGCCAAGGGTGGGGATTCTGAGTTGGCTGACCTGCTCTCAGAGCTGGAACACTGATTCGGAGAATTATCACAGGAAAAATCCGGGGCTGCTGTATAACGGCAGCCTTGTTTTTTTAATGGGACAGGCAGGTTATTCTCCCGGGGGATGACGCCTCGCGGGTGTGAGATTGTCGCGGTCGCAGTCGAAAAGCGCTGAATGGATAAGATCATCGGGGTATAATTCCAAATGTGTGAAACAGGAGGATAATGATGGCTGGCAAATTGGTGCTCGTAGCAGGGAATATCGGTACGGGAAAGACCTCATTGACTGAACGCCTGGGTGAGCGGCTGGGCTGGAAAACAGCCTATGAGTCAGTGATCGATAATCCCTACCTGGGTGATTTCTACCAGAATATGGATAGCTGGTCTTTTCATCTCCAGATCTATTTTCTGGGCCACCGGGCCCAGCAGCACCTTGAATTGGTCAGAGGGAATTCATCTGCGATTGCTGACCGCAGTATATATGAAGACGTGAAGATCTTTGCCCGGGCGCTCTATCAGCAAGGTAGCCTCTCGGAACGTGATTACCGTTCCTACCAGCGGGTTTTTCAATTGATTGCCGATCACCTCCCGGAACCGGATCTGTTGATCTATCTGATTGCTCCCCCTGAGATCCTTCTCAGGAGAATCGAAGAACGCGGTCGGAAAATGGAAACAAACATCACTCTGGAATACCTCACCTTGCTGGACTCCTTTTATGATGATTGGATGGACACCTTCAATCTCTGCCCTGTGCTGAAGATTCGTTCCGATGACCTGGACTTTGTGCACAAGAAGAATCATCTCGACACAGTTGCCGAACTGGTCCAGCAGAAATTGACAGGGAAAGAGGAGATCGTGTTTTAGCTGATCTAATCGATGTTAACTGTGGGCGGCCCGCTGTTCTATTGCGGGCTGCTTTATTTAACCAGCTCTCAGTTTTCCCTCAAATTCCCAACCCTCTACCTTCAATCTTCAATTTAAATATTTACATGGATTTTACATCCTGCTTGAGTTCTCCTTACAACCATCTTCTATCCTTAAGGCGCAGTAAATCCAAGACTATAAATAATGGGAGGAAAAATGTTTAAGAAAGTAGTATTACCTCTGATCGCAGCGGTTATACTGGCAGTTTCCTTGAGCGGAACCGCACTAGCAGCGGAAGGGGACGAACCAGGACGGATCAAAGCTCGCGGTGAAGTGATCGCTGTAGATCCCGTTGCTGGAAAATTCCGTGTTGAGAACAAAGAAGGGGAGGTTTTCACTTTTTTTGTGAATGAGAACACCTCTTTTCGCGGGTTGGACAGTTTAACTGAGATGCAGGTGGGATGGAAGGCGGGAGTTGCTGCCCGGGAAGTAGGAGGTAAGTTCTGGGCTGTCCTGGTGATCGCCGGAGAACCGCTGGACCTCCACCAGGTTCGCGGAAGGGTGGTTGGGGTCAATACCTCTGCCGGAAAGTTTTCTATCGAGACGCCTTCTGGAGAAGAACTGCGCTTTTTTGTTGATGAAAGAACGCGTTACGGCGGCCAGATCAGCAGCCTGGAGGAACTGGAAGAGGGCATGGGCGCCGGGGTGGTTTATAAGGGACACAGTGAAGGCAAGCTGATTGCTGTGGGCCTGGTAGCGGGTCATGCTCCTGATCTTGTAAAAGCCCGGGGGGAAATCACGGCGGTTGAGCCCCGGCTGGGCAAATTTGAGATCCTGACAGCAGGGGGAGAACGGATGCGCTTCTCTGTGGACGAGAACACCCGCTATCAGGGGCAGCTGACTTCCCTGGATGAGATGCAGGTAGGCTGGAAGGCCGCGGTTGCCGCCCGCGAAGAAGATGGCCAGCTGACAGCCGTTCTGGTCATTGCAGGAATAAGGCCGGAACCAGTCCGTGCTCAGGGCTTGATCGTGGGAGTGGATCCGGCGGCTGGAACATTCCGTCTGGAAAAGGCAGATGGCTCGGTATTGACCTTCTTCGTGAATGAAAGAACCACCTATAAAGGCCAGGCGTCCGGCATCTCTGAGCTCAAGGAAGGAATGCGGGCTGGCGTGGGTGGATTTGAGAACCAGGATGGAAACCTTGTAGCGCGGGTGGTGCTGACTGGAACTCCCCCGGATGAACGGCCTGAGATTATTAGAGCCCGGGGCATAATCAAGACAGTCAATCCCGGCGCTGAAAAATTTCAGCTTGAAAAAAGCGATGGCAGTGTGCTGACGGTTTATGTGGATGGAAGGACCGGGTACCGCGGCCAGGTAAGTGATTTTGACGGCTTGGAAAAGGGCATGCGAGTGGGGTTTGCCGGATATGTGGATAGTGACGGCAAGATCACAGCCCGCCTGGTGATTGCCGGAAATCCCCGCTCTGACCGCCAGAGAGGGGAGGGTCCCGCTCCTGAAATTGACACTCCCCGTGAGGATCGCATCCAAATCCCACTGACCTGAAAAAACTGTCTGTAGAAATCCCTGGAGGGAGTGTCCCTCCAGGGATTTTGGCAGGGATCGCGCTCCTGTTTGGGGTTGTGTGATCCGCTCCTGGCGCCAGTTTTGTCTAAAATTGGCGCCTATTGGACGCATCCTTGCCTCCCGATTTTGAATGATATAATAGCCAGACAATCAGTCAGGATTAACAAAGTGAGGAAAAATGGCAAAACAATGGGATACCCCTCCAGTAATGGCGATTGATACTGGAAAAACCCACCAGATCAAACTGGAAACAACCCGGGGGGAGATCCTTCTGGAACTGTACCCGGAGCATGCTCCTAAAACGGTTAACAACTTCATCTTTTTAATTAAGGAAGACTTTTATGATGGGGTCACCTTCCACAGAGTGATAGAGAATTTTATGGTCCAGGGGGGAGACCCGACAGGAACCGGCAGGGGGGGACCAGGCTACCGCTTTGAGGATGAGCTGGTGAACAACCCCCTGAAACATGGGACTAAAGTAATTTCGATGGCCAACGCTGGCCCCAATACCAACGGCTCTCAATTTTTCATCACCCATCTTCCTCAGCCGCATCTGGATGGCAAACACACGGTTTTCGGCAAGGTCATCCAGGGTGAGGACGTGGTTGACGCCATTCGCCAGGGTGATGTGATTTCCAAAGCCTCGCTAGTGTAGGGAAAGCGTAGCTTGCAGGTTCAGCTGTTCCTTAGTAAGATAACATCCGCGAGGGGATCCTGAATTTGATTCCTTCGCGGAGAAAAGGAGGTTTTTGGAATAAAATCGGGTTGGGAAAATAGCGCAAGGGCTCAGGACAGACGAAAGTCCTGAGTTGACGAGGATGAGGGTTCCTCCTTCTGGGAGGCTAACCGGCCGGGGGTGACAGGGGTCGGGAAAATCGAACCATCAGCGGAAGCCCTCCGGAGATGTCACACTCCGTTTTTCCCTCCAATGGAATGAGGATGATAAAAAACCCGGGCGACCGGAGGGACAAGATCATCCCAGGTGACAAGGTCAAATTCAGGGCGTAATTCCCCAGGAGAATACGGGCAGCTCATTAAGAGTCCCTGCTTGGCGGAAAAGCGCACCAAACCCCTGGGAGGGCAAATCAATGTGTGGAATTGTTGGATATATTGGGCCAAAAAATGCCACGCCCATTATTATGGATGGGCTCAAGAAGCTGGAATATCGAGGTTATGATTCCGCTGGCATTGCGGTCCTGGAGAATGGAAAGATTGAGGTCAGGCGGGATGCTGGAAAGCTGGAGCGTTTATCCCGGCTGGTCCAG
>Ga0190358_1000498_pt1 | contig 11531 bp, 7 predicted proteins | sample 48721812_MG_FD_161666 | JGI IMG/M metagenome (GOLD analysis project Ga0190358, IMG submission 161666) | Hydrothermal vent microbial mat bacterial communities from Southern Trench, Guaymas Basin, Mexico - 4872-18-1-2_MG | ecosystem: Environmental > Aquatic > Marine > Hydrothermal vents > Microbial... | reverse complement strand
TGCATACAAAGAATTTACTTCCATTGTACATAGTAACAGTTAGTCTGAGATTATAGTTTTTTCTTCCATTGATTGACTCGTAAGAGAGAGTACATTCGGCAAATTGCTGGCCGGTTTCTATAGCCATAATGAGCTGTGACAGATAACTATTTCCTTTTTCTATTTGCTGAAGTAACTCAGATAGGTTATTCTCGGTAAAATCGAGGAAAATACTTCTGAATGAATTGTTGCATTCAACAAAATCAAGTCTTTGGTTGTAAACAACAATTCCCTTTAACTCATAGTTTTGTGCGTATTGTTCTAATGGTCCATTCATCTATCCTCCCCATGAATATAATGTAGTGATAGATTTAGCAGAAAGAAAGCCCCTGCCTAATTTATAGGCAGAGGCTATTTTTTCTTATGCGAGTTCTTTTGCTTTTTTTGCTATTCTATTGCCCATAACAACATATATACAAGGCTCTACAATTAGAGTTAAAATAGTAGCTGCTGCTAAACCAAAAATAACTGTAATTGCCATGGGTGCCCAGGTTTCAGCACCCTCACCAATTCCCAGCGCAAGGGGAAGCATTGCAAGCATTGTTGTAAGTGCTGTCATCAGGATAGGCCTGAGTCTTGTGGTAGCTGCTTCAACAATTGCTTCTTCAAGAGAATTCTTTTTCTTGCGAAGTACCTGGTTTGCATAATCAACCATAACAATACCGTTGTTTACAACTATACCAGCCAGCATTAGAACACCAATAAGAGACATGACGGAGAGAGGTGTTCCTGTAATAAACAGGCCAACTAGTACTCCGATAATTGCCATAGGTACCGTAAAGATTATGATAAATGGTTCTAGCATTGATTCGAACTGACTTGCCATAACCATATACACAAGTAGTGCGGCAACAATAATTGCAATTCCAAGATAGAGGAAAGTTTCCTTCTGGTCTTTCATTTCTCCACCGAATTCAATACGCAGGTTGTAGTCATTGTTTTCTTCAACTACTTTCTGTACATCTGCTGCTACATCATCAAGGCTTCGTCCTGAAACATCACAGGTTAAAGTAACACATCTCTGCTGGTTGGTACGGCGGATACTGGTTGAAATAAGTCTTTCTTCAAAGGTTCCATAATTTACAGCCGGAGAACCCAATACAGTAAGGTAATCAAGTTCCTCCCGGGTATTTCTTATGTTCTCCGGGTATTGAACAACCACATTGAATTCATCGCCGTCTTCACGGAATATGGTGGCTGGAGAGTTACCAAAGGCATTACTTAACTCACTTGCTACATTTGAAGGGTGTGCCCCTTGAAGAGCCAGCATAGTGTAATCCTGCCTGAAGGTTAACTCTGGTATCATATTGTCCATTGTTGTTTTTGGTTCACGAACTCCATCTATCTCGGATATAAGTTCACGCATTCGTTCGCTCTCGGTTGCTAGAACATCCAAATCATCACCAAAGATTTTTACTTCAATGGCGCTTCCGCCCATAAAATTGCCTCCTGAAATGTCATACTCTAATCCAGCGACATTATCAAGAAAAGCTCTAATTTTCTCTTCGTATTCCTCTTGCCCGATGTTTCTATCGGTAAGTGGCACAAGCCTGAGCATCATTTCTATGGAGTAGCTGCCCTTGTCGCCTCCGAAAATGGCATCCATTCCCCCTGCACTTCCAACCTGCGAATACAGAGTTATCAGATCACCTTCATCAAAGATTGCTGCAATACTGTCTTCAAGGGCCAAAGTCATAGTATTTGTTGTTTCCAAATCCGTTCCAATTGCGGTCTCCATTGCTAACTGAATCATACCATCATCATTTGATGGAAGGAATTCGGTTTCTATAATGGTGATAAGAGCAAGGCTTGCAAGAAAAGCAACTCCTGTTACAATAAGTGTCATTTTTTTCTTTGCTACGGTCTTTTTAAGCATACCATTGTATTTCACTTCAAGGTTTTCAAACCACTTCTTAATTTTATCGCCAAGTGAATTGTCCTTGTGTTGGGGAAGTAGCTTTTCAGCAAAAGAGCTGAGGAGTGGCACAAGGCTTAAAGCAACAAAAAGAGATACTACCAGACTAAAAACTATTGTAAGAACCATTTCTCTGAACATTTGTCCGGCAAGTCCCGGGACAAACAAAATTGGAATAAACACAGCAAGAGTAGTAAGTGTTGAGGCAGTAATTGCCATTCCAACTTCTTGAGAACCCTTTATTGCAGATTCAATAGCAGAATGACCCATTGATCTGTGCCTGTAAATATTCTCAAGAACTACAATAGAGTTGTCAACAAGCATTCCCACGGCAAGTGCAAGACCTGCAAGTGATATCATGTTTAAATCTACATCGAAGAAATGCATAGCTGCAAAAGTAACTACAATTGAAATTGGTATTGCCGATCCGGCAATTCCTGCACCTCTTGGGGAGCGAAGGAAGAATAATAAAACCAGAAATGCAAGAATGGTTGCAGTAACTGCTGTTGTAGAAAGGTTGCCAATAGATTGAGTGATAAATGTTGACTGATCATACATTACATACGGTACAACCTGTCCCTCATACTCTTCTCCTATTTTGTCTAATTCATCTTGAACAGTCTGACAGACATTAACTGTGTTTGCATCACTTCTTCTCTGAACATAAATGAAAAGCGATGGAGTCTGGTTCATTCGAATAAGTTCATTAACCTCAGCTTCTCCGTCAACAACTTCTGCCACATCACGAAGAAGAACCGGCCCGTTCTGATTACCACCAATAACTAGTTGCTCAAGGTCTTCAAGTGAAGTTATGCTTGCTTCAACTCTTATGTTAATTGTTTCTCCGCCGGAATCAAGGTTACCAGCTGGTTTGTCGTTTCTGACCTGTGCAAGGGCACCAACAATCTGGCTTATAGTAAGACCTGTCCCCTCAAGTTTTGCCGGATCAACCATTATTTGTATTTCTCTGATGAGGCCACCGGCAACATTAACGGAACCTACGCCTTCCTGGCGAGCCAGTCTTGGTTCTATTTCGTCTTCAATAAGTTTTCTAAGGGCAAAATCATCAAGCACCGGGCTGGACATACCAATAAAAAGAATTGGTTGCATTGATGGATCCATTGCTAATACCATTGGATCAGAGCAATCTTCAGGCAGGGCACTTCCATATAAGTCCAGTTGTCGTCTAATATCAGTTTCTGCTGTTTCGAGGCTGTGCCCCCAGGCAAATTCTGCCATTATTACACTTGATCCATTGGAAGATGTTGAGCTGACTTCTTTTACATTTTCAACCCTGGAAACAGCTTCTTCTAAATATTTGGTTACAAGGTTTTCCATTTCTTCAGGGCCGGCACCCTGCATAGTGCTTGCAACGATAACCATTGGATATTCCAGTTTTGGGAACAAATCAATACCTAGCTGAGAAAGGCCAAAGAATCCTACACCTATGATAAAAACAAATACCATCATAAACGTAATTCGTCTTCTTACAGATACACTAGAAAGACTCATTAGTTGATCACCTCGACAGCCCCATCCTGAACGACACTATTCTGACCAAGAATAATAATCTGCTCCCCAACTTGAATACCTGAGGTGATTTGAATATCTCCTCTGCTTATAAGACCAGTTTCAACATCTCGGAGATCTGCTTTTCCATTTATTACAACAGCTACCTGATAGCCATTTCTGGTTCTACGCAGTACACTGACTGGAAGAACGATTGCATCTGAAATAGATTCCGTTATTATTGAAACTCTTCCGGATAGACCCGGTCTTAACAGATTTTCCGTATCATCAAAGCGAACTTCGGCAGAAACTTGGCCGCTTACAGGGTCAACAGTTGGAGCAACCGCTGTAACAATTCCCGGAATTGACTGATGGTTCATTGCTGGAACGGTAACATAAGCAGCCTGACCTGTTTCAAGACTGAAAATATCTGATTCGGGAAGTAGAATTTTTGCAACAACTCCGGTGTTACCGGAAATAGAAACAAGTGGAGAAGATCCACTCATGTTTCCTGCTCTTGCCCATACTCGTCCTACTTTACCTGAGAATGGAGCTACAATCCAGGCGTTATCTCTAGTTGACCTTGCCTGTGTATAACCGGCATAAGCTTGATTAAGCTGCGCTTCGGCTGCCTCAAGGGCTACACCAATACCGTCTAATTCTTGTTCGCTTAAAGCACCTGCTTCATAAAGAGACTGCATTCTCGAGTAGTTTGCTCTTGCATTCTCTGCGTTTGCTCTGGCAGCGCTTACAGAAGCGAGAGCAGCTGTAGTTCCAGCATTAACCTGTTGGTCTGTATCCATTCTAACCAGCCTCGCACCTGCCTCTATTTCATCACCTTCAGTTACAAGAACTTCTTGAACAGTTCCTGGAATTGATGCAAAAATGAGGGCTTCCTGAGCACCTTCAAGGCGAGTGTTCGCATAAACTTCAGAAGATATGGTGGAAGGTTCAATTGTTTGAATTTTAACCCTTACAACTCTTTCAGTATCGTTGTCTCCTCCGGGCCCACATGCTAGAATCAGCAGAGCTAACGCTATAAATACTATTCCCTTTTTCATTAATTTTTCTCCTCTATATTAAAATTCAGAATGCCTAAAATCCTTGCTAATGCTACTTCTGCTGTTTTGAGTGAATACAATGCAGATGCGTAATTAGTGCGTGCCTGTGTTAAAGCAAGAAATGCTCCATCCATGTCCAACCTGGTAATCATTCCAGCTTCATAAGAAATAGTTGCTATTCCAGCTGCCTCTTCAGCCTGGCCTACAGTTGATTTTGCAGCAAGTACAGTTTCTTTAGCCTGATTTAATGAGTTCCATGCAGCAGTTAATGAAAGATAACTGTAGTTTTCTAAATCTTGTGCCTGTGCGAATGAAGCTCTTCTTTCTGCTCTTGCTGATCTGTAACCGCTATAATCACTTATACCGTGAAAAAGTGGTACTTGAAGGCTTGCAGAAGTGGTCCAGTTTCGCGAATAATCATCTCCACTTATCTCTGAAATTTCGTTAACACTTGCCTGAAATCCGTAGCTTGTCTGAAATACCAGTTGTGGTGCAAATGCTGCACCAGCAAGATTAACCTGTGCATCGCCCATTTCTCTCATTACTTCTGCAGTATTCAGTTCAATACTACTATTCTCCATAATGGAACGAGCTTCTTCGATTGTTTCTGGAAGAACAACAGGAAATGGATCTGTAAGCTTGCCTTCAACTGAAGCCGGACGGTTTTCTGGATAACCCAGACTTACAGAAAAAGCTGCACGGGCATTTTCTGCTCCGGTCAGTGCTGCTATCGAATCGGGTCGTCTGTTTTCATAAGCTACCTGACTTTGAAGCAACTCAAATCGACTGATTGTTCCAGCATTAAATCGTTGCTCAGCGAGGAGAAAACCTTCTCTTGCTATTGTAATAGCTTCCGTTGTAACTTCGGCCATCATTTCTGCCATAAGAACTCCATAAAAAGAAGAAACAACATTAGAAATTGCATCCTGCCTTGCTCCCATTAAAGAGTTTTCAGATAAATCCAGAGCTTTAGAGGACATTTCTGCTCCAATAGGCCCTTGTAGAACAAGTGGTAAAGTGGCGCTTACACCATACATTGATGACCATTCTGCACCCATTGGTATTGAACCCATACCTGGAATATTCATTTCCTGGACATCATGGCTTTGCTGATACGAGAGAGAAAAATCGACTTGTGGAAGCATCCATGTATGGGCACTATTTCTGCTCCAGACTGCACTTTCAAAGTTGTTTTCAGCAGCTGTAATATCACCTCTCTGGTTAAGAGCAGTTTGTATTGCTTCTTCTAACGTAAATGCAGAACTCTGTAATGAGAGAAACATTACAGGTAGCATTATAAATGTTATTTTATTCATTCTATTGCCTCTTTCCGGTTCCTATGCCATCAAAAATTAAACTTGTTAATCCGTTGGCAAATTCAGATGAGTTTATCTTTTTAAAAAAATCTTGTCCGTGTATGCGAAGTGCTCCATCAAGTAATGAGTTTGTGAGAGCCATCGTAATATGCAAGTCAGCGTCAGCTCTAATTTCTCCCGTATTCTTTGCTTTTTCAAAAATAGGAATCAGATTAGAAAATTTGCTGATTAGTCTGCTTCGAGCTTGTACACCAGCAATTGTATGTGTGGTTGCTATTATTCTAATTGCATTAGATAGATCTGGCTGATTTATTGTCAACTCTATCCTTTTAGTAATAATGTAACTAATAATTCCCCGGAAATTTGTACTAGATTTTATACTTTCGTTAATTAGTGTAGATACTAGCTCTTCAATATATTCAACAAGATATTTATAGAAACCAGCTTTGTTTCCGAAATAGTAATAAACCATAGGTTTTGTTACTCCAGCTTTTTCAGCAATTTCGTCCATAGAAATTTCTTCAGCAGGTTTTTGAGAAAGTAAACTCAAGCCTGCCTGAATTAATTTTTCTTTATTTCCCGATTGTTTAGCCATAAATTCTCCTTACTTACGAGTAAGTAAAACATAAAGGATTTATTTAATTCGTCAAGCTTAAGTATAAATTGGAACCAATATCCTCCCTTTTTTGTTTGGTTGGCAGGTGTTAGATTACTGGTAAGTCTCATTTTAACCCTGTACACATTTAAGAAAGGTTTTATATGACAGTATTTTTGCAACTTGTTATGGTATTGATGTCGGTTCAGGCAGCAGATATTTCGGTAACAATCGATCCTTCAACCGTGGAATTTACTGAATTTCTAGGTGAAGAAGTAGTATATCTTCCGGGCGCAGCATCTCCATTTGCCGAGGGAGAGCCCAGCCTTCCAGGGCTTGGTTATTCAATGGTTATTCCTCAGGGAACATATCTTGAAGATGTTCAGGTAAATGTTCTTTCAAAAATAGATTTACCAGGAGTTTACAATATTGCTCCTGTTCTTTCTGTGGCTTTGAATGCGCCACTTCCTTTTACAGCTCCTCATTCTGATAGTTATACAAGGGGTCTTTTCCCTTCAACTGCAATTCAGGATGTTAATACTGGAAATAAAACAGGTTTTAGAGTAGCATCATTCAGTTATGTCCCATTTTCATGGAATCCAGGAACAGGCGTTCTTTCTCTTGTCACAAGTGCTACACTTATACCAGTAGTTTCTCAAGCTACTGATGCTCCTCATGTTTCCCTTACAGATTTTCAGGTCAGAACAGCTACTTCAGCTCTTGAGTCTGTAGTTCATAACCCTGAAATGCTTAGTGCTTATGCTCCTGAGATTGTAAGTGGTGTTGATGGTTCTCCCTGGGTTGTTATTGCAGACCCAGATATGGAATCAACTCTTCAGCCATTAATTACACATCGTAACAATATTTATGGTGCAGAGCTTAAAACAACAGACTGGATTTATGCAAACTACACAGGTTATGATACACAGGAACAAATAAGAAACTACCTTATTGATGCTTATGAGAACCAGGGTCTTGTTTATGCTCTTATTGTCGGTGACTTCGGTGAAACCACCAGAATTTCAAATCTTCAGATAGGTTCCCAGGTATTCAATTCTGTATCGGATCTCTATTTTGCAGATCTTGATGGAACCTGGGATGGCGATAATGACCATAGGTATGGCGAGCTTTCAGATAACATTGATTATTACACGGATGTTTATGTTGGAAGATACAGTACAGATTTGCCTGCCAGACTTGAAGTAATGGTAAATAGAACCCTCGCTTATGAAACAACAGCACCTGCCGGCGACTGGCGGACAACTGCACTTCTTGGTGGGGCTTATCTCTGGCCAAATTATACAGGAGCAAGAATATGTGATTCTATTTCAGTGAGAATTTCATCCGGTTGGACGGAGCACAAACTTTATGAGGTGGGATCTTCACATCCAACAAATCAAATAGAACTTTACAACGAAGGTGTTTCTTATACCAGCCCTAATGGTCATGGTTTTGAGGCAGGAGTTTACTGGGGGAACGCCCCAACTGATATGATTTCTGCTGGAAACTATACAGGTCTTACTAACAATGATATTCCACCTGTATTTCATTCAATTGCTTGTCTTGCTGGAAGTATTCAGAATGTAGCTTCAATTGCTGAAAGACTTATGTTCCGTGCCCAGGGCGGTGGTGTTGCCGTTATGTTTAATTCAAATAATGGTTGGGGTTCTCCTCCAAACTTTGGTGCCAGTGAATGGCTTGAGCTTTATTTTGCTGAAGTTCTTTTTGTTGATCAGCAGAATGAAATTGGTGTAGCTCATGGAATCTCTAAAGATGAATTCAAAGCAAATGTAAGTATTTCTATGCAGACCTGGGTTCTTCAGGAAAACAACCTTCTTGGTGACCCTGCCTTGATGTTTATTGGTGCACAAACAGGAATTGAAGAGGGTGAAAGTAATCCTTCTATAACTTCTCCTGTTATTTCTTCTCCTTCACCTAATCCGGTAAGTGGTACTTGTGCAGTTAATTTTACTATGCCAGCAACCGGAACAGCAACTGTTGCTGTTTACGATCTTTCTGGTAGAATTGCTGCAACTGTATATCAGGGTATTCTTAATGAAGGTCAGGGAAGTCTTAATGTAGATGCTTCAAGCCTCCCTTCCGGTTGTTACAGTGTTGTTATTAATTCTGAAACAGGTTCTGCTTCAACACAGATGCTTGTTCTCAAATAAATGTAATACGTTAAAAAACCGTCGGCTTGTTCCGGCGGTTTTTTTTATAATCTTTTTGAAAGAGGGATGCATGAAAATAAAACCAGTTAAATTATCGTTGGTAGTTTTTCTTTTTCTTTTCCTGTTTTCCCAAGCTGCATCTTCTTCCAACCAATGTATATGGGAGGGGGTGAGACGAATTGTCGCTGTTGGAGATGTTCATGGCGATTATGATCAGTTTGTAGCAATTCTCCTTGAAGCACAACTTATCGATTCAGATATGAACTGGATAGGGGGAAAAACACATCTTGTTCAGACAGGTGATGTCCTTGATAGAGGCCCAGATTCCAGAGCTGTAATGGATCTGATTATATCCCTTGAAGAGCAAGCTCCAATTGATGGCGGTTATGTCCATTTTCTTTTGGGCAATCATGAAATAATGTTGATGAAAACAGACCTCAGGTATGTTCATCCCGGTGAAATTCTTTCTTACGGCGGTCTTAAAGAAATGGTTCGTGCTTTGCGCCCAGATGGCTATTACGGTAGTTGGCTTACAGAGCATAATACAGCAATTAGAATTAATAATGCTTTGTTTACTCATGCAGGGATTTCTGCTGAGTATTCCAATTTTTTAATAGTTGATATAAATAATGCTGTAAGGGATGAAATAAGCCGTAACTGGGAAGAACCATCAGGAGTTCTTTCATCGATGGGTCCGGTGTGGTTCAGAGGGCTTGCAAATGATAGAGGAAGTAACATCGAAAGAGTGCTTGAGGAAGCTCTTGAAACCAATAACGCAGATTACATTGTAATTGGGCATACTGTTAACATTGGTGGAATAACAAGTAGATTCAGTGGGAGGGTGGTACTGATAGATACGGGTATGTCAGAGTGTTACGGTGGTATGGCTCAGTATCTTGAGCTTGATCATTTTGGTTACAAACCACATACAGTCCTAACAGACTAACTTCCTTACATTCCTTCCCTTTTAATTAATTTGTTTTCCTTTTAGAATACAGGTAACTTAAGGGAGAACTTTATGATTTTATTTATTCAGACAATAATGCTAATGCTATCAATTCAGATAGCTGATATTTCATTTCAGATTGATTCAGATGTTGTTGAATTTTCAACTTTTAGGGGTGAAGATGTTATCTTCATTCCAGGTGGAGCTTCCCCTTTTTCAGATGGTGCCCCGGGGCTTCCAGGGATAAACTACTCTATGGTTATTCCTCAGGGAACTAGTCTTGAAGGGGTTGAGGTTGAAGTTGTTTCAGAATTTACTTTTAGTGGAATTTATAATATAGCCCCGGTAATATCTCTTCCATTAAACCAACCGATTCCAAGTATTCTTCCACGTTCACAGGTGTATTCGTATGGAGCATTTCCGTTAAGTTCTATTCAAGAGATAGATACCGGTAACAAAACAGGTTTTAGAATTGCTTCATTTTCTTATGTACCTTTTTCATGGGATCCTCTTACAGGAAAACTTTCCTTAGTAACCGAAGCAATTCTTAAGCCGGTAATTGCTTCTATTGATAATGAACCCCGGTATCAGCTTTCAGAGACACAAATAAATACTGCTATTTCTGCTCTTGAATCTGTTGTTAGTAATCCTGAAATGCTTAACACTTATGCTCCATTATTAGCAACAGATGTTGATGGTGCGCCCTGGGTTGTTATTGCAGACTCATCTTTTTTACCGATACTTGAACCTCTTATTGAACTTAGAGCAATATCCCATGGCTCGTCTTTCAAATCAACACAGTGGATTTATGAAAATTATGAGGGGTATGATACACCGGAGCAAATAAGAAATTACCTGAAAGACGCTTATGAGAATCAGGGACTTGTATATGCTCTTATTGTTGGTGATTATGGTGAAACTACTCGTATTTCCAGTTTGTCTATTGGTGGGAATGTTATGGACTCAGTGACAGATCTTTATTTTAGTGATCTTGATAGTTCATGGGACATGGACAATGATCATTTATATGGTGAGTTGACTGATGGTATTGATTGGTATAGTGATATTTACGTAGGTAGATTCAGCACTGATGTGCCTAATCGCCTTGGAACCATTGTCAATAAAACTATAGCTTATGAAACTACTGCACCGGAAGGCTCATGGCAAACTACCGCTTTGCTTGTTGGAGCGGGTTTATGGGTTGATGACCCACCGGGATACTGGGGTTCATTCGTCTGCGATTCTGTTGATTCAAGGATACCTGAGTCCTGGACTGTGCACAAATTGTACGAAGATTATGAGTCGCATCCTAACAATCAGATTGAGCTTCTTAACCAGGGAGTTTCGTACACTACAATAAGTGGTCATGGAAACCCCGGTGGAATTTACTGGTACTTTGATCCACCTACTGAAATAGTTACTAATTCAAACTATAGCGATATAGATAATGAGGGAACACCAACCGTTTTTCATTCTATAGCCTGTCATCCAGGTCATCTTCAGGATGTTGCATGCATTGCGGAAAGATTAATGTTCTGGCCCCATGGTGGTGGCATTGCTGTAATGTTTAATTCCCACTGGGGCTTTGGAACACCACCGGCTTTCGGCCCAAGTGAATGGCTGGAGCTATTCTTTGCTGAAGCACTTATTCAGGATGAACAATATGAAATAGGTGTCGCACATGCTGTTTCTAAGGATGAGTTCAAAGCAAATGTCAGTATATCCATGCAAAACTGGATTCTACAGGAGAATAATTTTCTTGGAGATCCTGCTGTCAGATTTATTGCAGGCCAGACAGGTATTGAGGAGGAAGAGAGTAATCCTTCAGTAATAACTCCTGTTATTTACTCTCCATCACCAAATCCTGTAAATGGAACTTGCGCTGTTAACTTCGCTATGCCTGCAACTGGAATCGGATCGATTAACATCTATGATCTTTCTGGAAGAATTGCTGTAACTGTGTATCAGGGCCTTCTTAG
>Ga0190358_1000495_pt1 | contig 11597 bp, 10 predicted proteins | sample 48721812_MG_FD_161666 | JGI IMG/M metagenome (GOLD analysis project Ga0190358, IMG submission 161666) | Hydrothermal vent microbial mat bacterial communities from Southern Trench, Guaymas Basin, Mexico - 4872-18-1-2_MG | ecosystem: Environmental > Aquatic > Marine > Hydrothermal vents >... | reverse complement strand
CGCTTACCCCGGCAACGGCGATTCCCTCGTCCTCGAAGGCCAACTCCTCGAATCGTACCGTGGCCTCGGCGCCGGCACGGGCCGGCGCTCCCGCCGCCGGCGGCAGGCTGCCATGAAGGCGGCCCGCCAGCCGCAGGCGCCCGGACAGTCGCCCGGGAAGTCTCCACAGCGGCCGCAGTCCGGCCACCGCTGCCGGCACCGCCAGCTGGCCCTGCCAGTCGGCGTCGAACTCGCCCGACGGCCGCCGCCAGGAACCGCTAACCTGCAGCGTCCCCAGCTGCTGGAATTCCCAGCGAGACCGCTCCAGCACCAGCCGCTGCCTGCCGGCCGCCAGTCGCATCTGCAGCCGCAGCGGCCCCGGCAGCCGCAGCGGCCGTTGCCGGAAGGCGGCCACCCGCCGAACACCCGCCCGCAGGCTTCCCCGGAAATCGCCGCCGGCACCCAGCCTGCCGGAGACGGTGGCCGTGATCCCCTCGGCCCGCACCGGCCCGGACTCCAGGCGAGCGGCGGCGAGCCGGGCCTCGATGCCGGCGCCCTCCGGCAGCAAACCACCCGGGGCAACGGCCCCGATGGCCAAGTCGGCTTCCAGGCGCGGTGCGATCACCCGGGTGCCGGCCAGTCTTACCCGGGCGGCCCTTCCCTCCAGGTTCAGGCGCCGCCTTTCCGGCGCCTCCGCCTCCGGCCAGGTGAGCCGTGCCACCAGGTTGCCGGCCGTCACCGTTCCCAGCTTCAACCGATGACAGTGCAGGTCCACGACGGCATGCTCGAGCTCGATACCCGCACCGCCCGGGCCGTCGCTCATGGCTACCCGGCCACCCGCGGTCAGCCAGGCCGACTTCGCCCGCCAGCCGGGCCCGGCCAGGGAGTCGAGCTGCAGCCGGGTTGCGGACAGGCGACCGCTGAACCCGCCTCCTTGCCGCTCCGCCGTCAGGCGGCTGCTTCCACTCAGGCCGCCGGCCACCAGCCCCCCGCCCGCGAGTTGCACTCCCTCCAGCACCAGGCGGGCGGCCGACTCCAGCCTACCGGACAGGTCTCCCCGGGCCCGGCCCTCTTCCACGGCCAGGCGGCCGGAGATGCGCATGCCCAGCCGCCGGGCCAGCAGATCGAGCAACCAGCGGGGAGGGTGCAAGGAGTATTCCGCCCACCAGTTCCACCCCCGGCCCAGCCGCCCGCTGGCCCGCAGCAGGACGTCCTGCTCCTGCCGCAGGCGCAGCCGCTTGACGACGAGGGGTCCTGCCGGCGGGGGCCAGGCTCCTTCCAGCTCGGCCAGGAGCACCAGCGGGTGGGCCTGGCCGTCGTCCCAGCGGCTATCTGCCAGCCGCAGCTCGATGTCGGCCTGCCAGCGGTCGTCGTCCAGCAGCGCCCGCAGGCGGCCGCCCAGCCGGCAGGTGAATCCAGCCATGCCCCCGCCGCCCAGTTGCAGGTTGCTCTCCTCGGGCGGCGGCCAGTCCAGCTCGAGTTCCACCCGCCTGCCCCGCTTGCGGTCCAGCAGCAGGCGGGCCTCGAGTCGAACGCCGGCCAGCGCCAGCCGCACCCCCGGGAGCAGGAGCCGTACGGAACCGGCAACCAGTCTCAACCGTCGCACGTCGAGATCGAAGTTCAGCTCCCCCGCATCGGCCGGCCCGCCGGAGGAATCGGCGGCACCGCCGCTACCGGCCAGCAGGGCCCCGACATTGAGCACACCCGCCTGCTGCTCGACCCGAAGCGCCGGTCCTTCGAGCACCACCTCCCGCACCAGCAGCCGTCCCCGCAGCAGCTGCAGGGGCGCATAGCTGAAGCCGATTCTCTCCACCGTCAGGACCGGCTCCGCGAATCCCGGCGGGGCCCCCAGGCGTAACCCTTCCAGGGAAAAACCGCTCAGCAGCCCCACCTGCAGGGGCCCGGAGTGTACCGGCGCCCCCAGCAGCCGGGAGACCTCGTCCAGCGCCAGGCGACGTATCTTCTCGTCGGGCAGAAACAGCAGCAGCACCAGCCAGGCCAGCAACAGCAACCCCGCCAGGCCGGCCGCCAGCCACAATCCCAGCCGGGCCAGCCGTCCCGCCAGCCGGCGCCGTTTCTTTTCCTCTGCCCGGACCATCACCCGCCGATGATATTCTCAGCCGGCAACCGCTGTCCAACCCGCGATCTCCAAGGCACGCAGGCACGGGGACCAAAAGCACGGGGACAGGCACCGATGAAAAGGCATATAAGTCAACGAGATGCACGCCGGGGAGTCGGTTCGTTGTGCGCAATGCTTTGATATTATTTGTAAAAACAAGAAACAGAGGGCGTTGCATTGGCAACTGACTGGAAAATCGGGACCTTACGCTGGGCCTGTCCCCGCCTTTTGCGCTTTTTGGGCAACTGTCCGACTCTTGCCGGGATGAATTGACAGCCTCCCGGCAACGTAATAACGTTGACACATAGCAAGGCACCTCGAGATGGCACCGGAACCCAGGTCATGAGCCGCCCCGGGGCGGCGGAGGGTGGCAGACATGAAGGCGCGCCGGAAATCATTCATGCTGGCCGGCCTGGCCCTGGCCGGCCTACTGTTCTTGTTTCCCCGCCCCGGCCGGGCCGGAGAACCGCTGGTGGTAAAGGACAGTGACGGCAATTTCCGGCCGGCGGTGGCGGCCGAGTGGGCGCGCCTGGGCAAGACGGTGCGCATGGTGCTGCGCAGCGGGGTGGTGGCCGGGCAGGTGGCCGGGCAGATATCCGCCGGCATCGCCCCCTGGACGGTCGAGGCCAGCGACGACTCCACCCTGGTCTTCCGCGGGGAGAATCTTCAGGAAGGAGCACTGCTGGAGAAGCTGGCCGGACTGCCGGTGGAACTGGGCAAGAACACGGAGGTGGCCCAGCTGGCCGAGCTGAAGGATTCCCTGGGACCGGCCCTGGGAGACCTTTCCAGTGCCGGCTCCATCCGCGCCAGCAAGAAGGTCCAGTTGCCGGCGGCCGCCCGGAAGCCGGGACCCGGTCCCGGCGATGTCGTCGGCAAGGTAATCGGGCTATCCTCCTGCGAGCCCTTGCCCACCTTCACCATCAGCGTGCTCACCCCTCCCGGCAGCGGACGACACCGGGCCGCCTTCGGCAAGGGCAGCAAGATAAAGGTGCGCGGCTTCTACCAGGTGGACGACCAGACCGGCAAGATCGTCCCCGGCGAGGCCCGCACCCGCATCAACCTGGCCTCGAGGGTCATCAAGGTGGGTGCCGTCGTCTACGGCAGGCCGCTTCTGCAGGAAAAGGGCGGGGTGTGGATCCTGGAGACCATCCGCGAGAAGAAGTAGCCCCTCCGGTCAACCCGGAATCTCCCACCCGGGACCGACGGATTTCCCAGATCGGCCAGCAAGATCGAGGAGATGCAAGAAAATGGCCGCAGTCGTAGTTCACCTACGTCGAGGACCATTTTCGCAGCAGCGACGCGGAGATTGCGGCCGAGGTGGGAAATCCGTGTCAACCCAGTTTCGACAGGGCCGCCCCTACCAGATAGGAGATCACCGCCTCGCGGATTACCGCGCCCACCGGCAGCTGGTTCTTGTCGGCGGTCTGGCGCAGCTGGGCGGCCACCTCGGGAGTGAGCCGCACGGTGAACTCCTCCAGCGACTTGATGGTGGTGTCGAGGTGTTCCACCGCGGCCGAGAGCCTGGCGATGTTGTAGTCCATGGAGGCCAGCCGCTCGGTAAGCAGCCGGGCCAGCTCGGCACGATCGTACCAGTGGTCGTCGACGAGGATCTTCTCCTTGTCCAGGTCGACCTCGAAGCCCGCGTTCATGATCTGCATCCTCCCGGAACTCAGTTGCCGTGCAGGGCGGAGCAGCCTATTTGACTGAGACAGGCCTTGGCGAACTTGCACAGCTTGTCCTGGTGGCAATCGGGCGGGTCCACGGTGTAATCGCAGATGGTGGTGTCGACGCACACCGCCCGGAAGCCGTTGATGTCGGCGGGACAGTCCGCATCCGTCTGGCACAGGCAACCCTTCGTCTCCTGCACCTGCTGCTGGTCGTCGTAACGCCTGTCGATCACGTCGCAGGTGGCGGTGGGCTCGCAGTTGGAGGCATCCTGGCAGCCCTGGCCGTAGGCGTAGTTGCAGCTCCAGGTGGCCGGGCAGTCGTTGGTGTCGCGGCAGGCCGGGTGGCAGTAGGTGTTGCCGTCCTTCTGATCCGACAGGCACACTCCCGGTTCGCCGTGCCCCAGCCCCGGGGTATCGCAGGACTTGCCCTCTTCGCCGCAGGCGGCGCACCAGGCGTCCTTGTCGGCCAGGTAGCAGTCGCCCTCGCTGATGTCGCTCGGGCAGGCGTAGTAATCGCCCACCGGGAAGCCGCAGCAGAGGTTGTGGGCGGCGCAGGCCACGGCCACTCCCCGCTCGTAGCAGGGGATCTTGACGCACTGGCCGTTGTCGCAGACCGAGACCTGTGAGCAGTCTTCGATCTCGGGATTGCACACGCAGCTTTCCCCGCTGCCGGGATCGGGGCAGCAGTCGAAGTTGTCGCAGGTGACCGTGCCGTTTACGCACTGGCACTCGTAGCCCGACTTGCAGTCGGTGACCACTCCGATCTCGCCGCCGTAACGGCAGCCGGTCTTGCACTGGCCGTCACGCTTGTCGCAGTAGCCCAGCGACTCGCCCTCGGTAAGCGTGCACTCGGCGTGGGCCACGCAGCCGGCGGGACGACACACCCCCACCTGTTCCTGGGTGCAGAAGCTCACCGGCTGACCCGGGCCGGTGCAGCAGATGAGACCGTCGCCCAGGGCCGTGCAGTCGGCATCGGAGCCGCAGGCCGCCCCGCAGTGGCCGGTGGCATGGCACACCTGCCCGGGCGGACAGCCGATATCCTGGCACTTGGCCACGCACTTGCCGGTGGCCTTGTTGCAGACCTTGTTGGCGGCGCAGTCGCCGTCCTCGTGGCAAACGAAGGTGGAACCGCACTCGCCGGTGTTGGAGCGGCACTGGCCGTGGCTGGCCGGCGAGCCCGAACCGGCGCTCTGGTCGCACACGTAGCCGGGCGGGCACTGGGCCGGGTCGCAGTGCTGGCCGCAAAAGTGGCCGTCGGCATACTCGATGCACAGGTCGCCCATGCCCGGGTCGGGGCACTGCTCGTCGATGGTACAGGGCTCGCACAGCTCGCTGCGGGTCTTGCACACCTTGCCCGTGGGTTCGCAGTACTGGCCGGCGGGACAGTTGTAAGAGGCCTGGCAGGCCTGGCCGTCGATGCACTGGCCGCTGGAGATGTCGCAGACCTTGTCGGGCGGGCACTCGCGGTCGTGGGTGCAGGGCTTGGGGCCGGAATCGCCGTCGGCGGGGCCGGGATCGCCGCCGTCGAGATCACCGCCGTCGCTGCCGTCGTCCGGGCCCTGGTCATGGCACTTGCCGTCGGCACCGCACACCTGACCGGCTGGGCAGTCGTCGGGGCCGGTGCAGCTTGCCTGCTGTGAAGAGGAACAGGCCCCCAGCCACAGGGCCAGGGTCGACAGCAGCATCACCACCTGCAACACCTTTTTCATCGTAACCTCCCGGGCCAGGCGGCCAAGTGTTTTTTCCACGGGCACAGGCCGAGTCTACCCAGCGGCAACCCGTTTGACAAGCCGGGCAACCGGCTAATCACTTCCGTCTTTCTGGTCGTGATACAGCGGCCGGGGCAGGACCTTGATCATGTACAGCCCCCCCTCGAGCTTGCCGATACGCTCCCGCACCCGCTGGCCCTCGGAACCGCTCAGCCCCAGCTGCAGGGCGCGGCGGTAGGCGGCCAGGGCCAGCTGCCCGTTTTTTACCTCGAAGTAGATGTCTCCCAGCAGCGCGTGCGGCCGGGGATCGTCCGGGCGCAGGCCCGACAGGCGGCGCGCCGAGCGGATGGCCAGGTCCCACTGGGCCTGCTTGCGGAAGATGTCGTACAGCTCCCGGTAGCAGTCGGCGCAGAGGCGATCGGCATCGAGCGCCGCGTATATCTCCTGTACCGCCAGTTCGGTCTTCCGGGCCTTGAGCCACTTGCGGGCCGCGGCCAGGTGCAGGCCGGCGGCATCGGGGCGGCGGGCGGCCTGGCGGCGCAGCTGCTCGGCCTGCTGCCGCAGGGCCTCGAAGTCGGCCTCCAGGTCCGAGGGATAGCGAAACAGGTAGGCCCGCAGCACCGGCCCCTGGGCCACGGCGAAATCGCCAAGCCGCAGCTTCACCCCCAGCCGGCCGTGGTGCCAGCCCACCAGGGTGTCGTCGCCGTCCCGGCGCTCCAGCACCACGTGGCGCTCGAACTTCACCGGCCGGCCCTGCCGGTCCAGCGGTTGCTGCCGGCCCGGCAGCACCTCGGCCACCGCTTGCCGTCCCTGGCTCGAACGGTACCAGGCCCGGCAACCGCCGCCGGCCAGTCGTTGCTGGCGCACGAAGGCGAACTGGCCCAGGTCCTCGGCCAGGCAGGGCGATTCCTTGCCGCCGTTGCTGCAGGAGGGCAGAACCAGGGCGACCACCAGCAAGCATGTTCTTGACATTTTCATCGATTCCACCCTATCAAAGTTCTCCTCCTCCGGGCAACCGGCCGGAAGCGAGGCAGGATCTCTATACAATCGCAAGCTGGCAGCCCGGCACGGCCGGCGACACCAGCCGCGACCGGGCCAGCCGAAAAAGGAGTAGCACCATGAAGATTTCCGGAAAACACCTTCTCTGCACCCAGGACTGGACGCTCGAGGAGCTGGTCAAGATCCTGGAGCTGGCCGAGGACATGAAGCGCGAGCGCTGGAGCGAGAAATACGCCCGCGTGCTCGAACGCAAGACCTTCTTCATGTTCTTCTACAATCCCTCGGTGCGCACCCGCCAGAGCTTCGAATGCGCCGCCACCGAGCTGGGCGGGCACGCCCAGTTCCTGGAGCCCAAATCCATGCGCCTGAAGACGGCCAGGTCGGCCGGCGAGACGGTGGAAGACGCCGCCAAGGTGATGAGCCGCTACGCCTGCGGCCTGGGCATCCGCATCCTCGAGGACAAGATCCCCGCCTACGGCGAGGGCCAGCGCCTGCTCGAGGAATACGCCCGCTGGGCGGAGATCCCGGTGGTATCCATGGCCCATGACAAGTTCCATCCCTTCCAGGGCCTGGCCGACATGCTGGGGCTGTGGCAGCACTTCGGCCGCGAGCAGGTGGCCGGCAAGAAGCTGTTGCAGGTATGGGGACACGGTGCCCTGGCCCGTTCCTGGTGCTCGGTGCAGGAAAGCCTGCTCATCGGCTCGCGTTTCGGCATGGACGTGACCCTGGCCTACCCGGAGGGCTACGACCTGGACCCGCAGGTGATCGAGCAGGTGAAGAAAAACTGCCGGCTCAACGGCCGCAGTTTCGAGATCAGCCACGACCCGGTGGAATGTTACGACGGTGCCGACGTGGTCTACTCGCGCAACTGGATGCACCCGGCGGCCTACCACGACGGCGAGTTCCACAAGGCCGAGGAGATAGAGCGCTCGCTGAAGCACCAGGAGTGGATCTGCGACGAGGAGAAGATGAAGCGCACCCGCCAGGCCCTGTTCACCCACCCCATGCCCATCGACCGCGGCCACGAGGTCACCGACGCCGTGGCCTCGTCGGAGCGCTCCATCATTTACGACGTGGCCGAAAACCGCCTGCACGTGCAGAAGGCGGTCATGGCCATGACCATGGGCGGGCTGGAAGCCTAGGAGGACGATCATGGCGACGGCAAGAAAGCTGGCGGTGCTGGCCATCGGCGGCAACTCGCTCATCAAGGACAAGGACCACGAGCGCGTCAGCGACCAGTTCGCGGTGACCCGGGAGACCTGCCGACACATCACCCACATGCTGGAGCAGGGCTGGAACGTGGTGGTCACCCACGGCAACGGCCCCCAGGTGGGCTTCATCCTGCGTCGCTGCGAGCTGAGCCTGGCCGAGCTGCACCCGGTGCCGCTCGACTCCATCGGCGCCGACACCCAGGGATCCATCGGCTACATGATCCAGCAGTCGCTGACCAACGAGTTCGCCCGGGCCGGCCTCGACTACCGGCCGGTGACGGTGGTCACCCAGGTACTGGTGGACCGCGACGACCCGGCCTTCCAGAATCCCTCCAAGCCCATCGGCTCTTTCATGGACGAGGCCACGGCGCACCGGCATGCCGAGCAGGAAGGCTGGCAGGTGCGCGAGGACGCCGGCCGGGGCTGGCGCCGCGTGGTGGCCTCGCCGCAACCGCGGCAGATCGTCGAGCTGGACGCCATTCGCAGCCTGGTACGGGAAGGTTTCGTGGTGGTGGCCGTGGGCGGCGGCGGTATCCCCGTGATCCGCAACGGGCAGGGCGAGCTGCAGGGAGTAGCCGCGGTCATCGACAAGGACTACGCCAGCGCCCTGCTGGCCGCCGACCTGGGCGCCGACCTGTTCATAATCTCCACTGCCGTCGACGGCGTCTACCTGGACTTCGGCAAGCCCGGGCAGCAGAAGATCGACCGGCTCACCCTGGACCAGGCCCGGCGCTACCTGGAGGAAGGACAGTTCCCGGCCGGCTCCATGGGACCCAAGATCGAGGCCGCCTGCCGTTTCCTGGAACAGGGCGGCCGCGAGGCGGTGATCACCCAGCCCGACGACCTGGCCGAGGCCCTGGCCGGGCGGGCCGGCACCCGCATCCTCTCCTGAACTCCGGGCTACACCCTGCTGGAAATACCGGCCGGGCGGCGCGGCAACCGCCGGCGGGAACCTAGATGCCCTGCGCCGGGGGAGCAGCCGGGGCGGGAGCGGGCTGCTGTGACGGCGGAGCAGGCTGCTGCGGCGCTGGCGCTGCGGGAGGTGTCTCCGGGGCCGGGCCGGTGGCCGGGGCGGAGGCCGGGGCGGAGGCCTTGGCGCGCTTGATGGCATCCAGCAGGTTGCCGATCTTGGCGATCCACACGTCGGCGTCCTGGAAGCGGCCGCTGCCGAAAGCCTGCGCCTTGCGGAACTTGCGCAACGCCCTCTCGAGGATCTTCTCCACCCCCTGGTAGGAACGCTTGGCCTCGAGGTAATCGACGTCGGCCTGCAGCGACTTGATTTTCTCTATCTGCTGGGGGTCCAGCCCGTGCAGGTGGCTGACCCGCTCCAGGTAGGCCCGGCCGCGCTGGTAGAACTTGTCGTCGTCGGAAAAGACCATGCGCTCGGCATGCTCGATGAGGTACTTGGCCAGCTCCCGGTTGAGCGAGGGCAGGTCCTCGAACTGCAGGGCCGCGGCATGGCGCAGCTGCTCGGGCAACTCGATGGGCTGGTAGAGCCGGGCCTGTTCCGGGTCGGTGGGCCGGTACAGTTCGTTGCCCACCGGGAAGAAGATGCCCTTCTTGACCACCAGCTCGCCGCCCTCGGGAACCAGGAAGAAGCGCTTGGAGTTGATCAGGCTCAACAGGTAGACGATGACCCCGGCCAGGGCCAGGATCACCAGCAACACGAACAACGCCTTGGCCCCGCCGCCGCGCTTGCGCCGGGGCGGCGGCGCCTCGATTACCCGTCTTTCCTCTGCATCCGGCATGACTGTCTCTCCGTCACGGCAGTTTCCCTGCTGTAATACGACATCCCCGGGAAAAAAGCAAAAACCGGGCCCGAAACACCCATGCCGCCCATGAAGCAGGCGGCGAGGGGATGTGCTCTGGCTGCTGCGCGAAGTGAGCACGAGAGTGCGGCCCCGAGCCGCCCAGCACGCCACGCACAGGCACGGCCCGAAACACCCATGCCGCCCGGCACGCCACGCACGGGCACGGCCCGAAACACCCACGCCGCCCAGGACGGAAAGCTCAGGCGTCCCGCAGCTTGCCGATGAAGTCCAGGTTGCGGTAGAGACCGCGGTAGTCGAGGCCGTAGCCCACCACGAACACGTCCGGGACCGTGAAACCCAGAAAATCGATGGGCACCTCGACCCGGCGCCTGGCCGGCTTGTCCAGCAGCGAGCACACCTGCAGGCGGCGGGGCCGGCGCGTGGAGAGGTTGTCGAGCAGGTAGCGCATGGTCAGGCCGGTGTCGACGATGTCCTCCACCAGCAGCACGTCCTTGCCGGAGATGGAGCGGCTGAGATCGGAGGTTATGCGGATGATCCCCGAGGTCTTGGTATGATCGCCGTAGCTGGACACGCCCAGGAAGTCGCAACGCAGCGGCAGGTCGATGTGCCGGCACAGGTCGGCCAGGAACAGGAAGGAGCCCTTGAGCACCCCCACCAGCACCAGGTCGCCGCCCGCGAAGCTGGCGCCGATTTCCTGGCCCAGTTCCTTGACCCGGCGCTGGATGTCCGCGGCGCCGATGAGCACCTCCATGCCCTCGGGAACCCGGCTCATTGCCCACCCTCCGTCTTCCCGGTCAGGGGTTCGGGAGTGAAGCACCTGCGGCAGCGGGCCTCGTACTTGTCCTGGGATCCCACCAGCACCCGCTCGCGCTGGTGGCCGATGCGCTGGGAGCGGTTGGCGGGATTGCCGCACTTGACGCAGATGGCCAGGTTCTTGGTGATGAACTCGGCCACGGCCAGCAGCGAGGGGATGGGTTCGAAGGGCTTGCCGAGATAGTCCTGGTCCAGGCCGGCGACGATCACCCGCAGGCCGCGATTGGCCAGTTGCTCGCAGATGTCCACCAGCTCCGGGCCGAAGAACTGGGCCTCGTCGATGGCCACCACGTTGGTATCCTCGCGCACGTTGCTCAGGATCTCGCCGGCATGGGCGATGGGCACCGATTCCATGCGTTGATCGGAATGACTCACGACCTGGCTCTCGTGGTAACGGTCGTCCAGCCGGGGCTTGAACAGCATCACCTGCTGGCGGGCGATGCGTGCCAGCCGGCAGCGGCGGATCAACTCTTCGGTCTTGCCGGAGAACATCGATCCGCAGATGACCTCTATCCAGCCCGTGTCTCTCGGTTGCAGGTTCATGGCAACTCCCGTCAGTGTTCCAGGGCCCGCCGCTGCTCGCCGAGCAGCCGGACCGCGCCCGCGGCGGCCAGCTCCAGCATGCGCTCGAGCACCTCGTTGGCAAAGGGCTCGCCCTCGGCAGTGGCCTGTACCTCCACCAGGCGCCTCTGCCCGTCCAGCACGAAGTTGGCATCGACCCGGGCGGCGGCGTCCTCCGGGTAGCAAGGGTCGAGCACCACCCGGTCGTCTTCGAGCAGGGCGCAGGAGACGGCGCAGATGCCGCGTCGCAGGGGATCGTCTTCGAGCAGGCCCTGCTCCCGCAGCCGTCGCAGGGCCAGCACCAGCGCCACCCAGCCGCCGGTGACGGCGGCGGTGCGGGTGCCGCCGTCGGCCTGCAGCACGTCGCAGTCGATGGTTATGGTGCGCTGCCCCAGCAGGCGCAGGTCCACGGCCGCCCGCAGGGAGCGGCCCACCAGGCGCTGGATCTCCTCCCAGCGGCCGCGCCGCTGGCGCCCCACCCGGCCGGGGGTGGAGCCGGGCAGCATGGCGTACTCGGCCGTCACCCAGCCGTGCTCGCGGCCCGAGGATGATATCCACTCCGGCACCCGCTCGGCCACGGTGGCGGCGCACAGCACCACGGTGTCGCCGCAGGACACCTGCACCGAGCCGGGTGGATCCTTCTGCACCCCGGTGGTTATGGTCACCGGGCGCAGTTGCTCGTCTCGCCTGCCGTCAACTCTGCTCACCCTCACCTCCCCAACAAGGAGCCAGAGCCTACGTCATGTGCCCGCGTCGATCAACCACCA
>Ga0190358_1000489_pt1 | contig 11666 bp, 10 predicted proteins | sample 48721812_MG_FD_161666 | JGI IMG/M metagenome (GOLD analysis project Ga0190358, IMG submission 161666) | Hydrothermal vent microbial mat bacterial communities from Southern Trench, Guaymas Basin, Mexico - 4872-18-1-2_MG | ecosystem: Environmental > Aquatic > Marine > Hydrothermal vents >... | reverse complement strand
TAAAGGCGTTTTTTGTCGTCGCGGTGTTTGGTTTGGAGTCCAAATTCAATTAACTGAACGTTAACTGGACGGGCACTTTTTAAACCAACCCGTTTGGCTATTTCAGTTGGAATAAGTAGGGCTTGCTGGATTTCGGCAACTGGAGATTCGATACCAAATAATTGCAATATATCGCAATCAAACTGTTGCTTTATGGAGTTGTTGAGGGCGATTTGTTTGGCATTGCCGATGATACCAAGCTTATCTAATTCTTCGGCTTTGGCTTGGGCGAATGGGGCAATTTTTAACTTTGGGTCTAGTGATACTGAGCCTTTGGTTAGGAGTTCATAAACCCAATCAGTTACAAGTACAGCAAATTCAGGACTACACCAAATGGCTAAATGAATAGCTACTTTGGAATGAATCCATGTACCAGCATTCATTCCACCACGAGTTATTTCCATAAGCCCTTTATTTTCACCAAAGGGAGAATTCCCCCTTTGAGACTTTACGGGCAATCCGGTAAAGTTGGATAGTTCGTTTAGAAACTCATTTGTAGATTTAAGACGACGATAATCTTTAAATAGTTTACTAGTAGCCTGACACATATTAGTTGCGCATAAATAACCATCACTAGAACGCTGGCGAATTGTAGCACCGTGAAAATCACGGCTTATTAATTGTTGGTTGGTCATTTTATAGACTCTCCACAGTAGTTAATTAGGAAGAATTTCACAGACATTTGATAAAAACACTTAGCAGAGTGGCATTCTGTGGTTACCACCTTTTCGGTCTGCAGTTCCTAGCTAAGTGCAATGTGAATTATAAAGATGACTTATTTGCTTGTCAAGCTTTTTTAAGCTTGGCGGAAAAACTTTTGCCTGAAACTGATTATTGATAATTGATAACTGATTACTTAAACTTTCCCTTGTTTTAAGTTTAGGTGTGGCAAGGGCAAGTGTATTTTAATCACACTTAAACACTTTAACCTGTTAGGAAACATTAAATTATGTCAACTCGATACAAACGTACCAATTGGGTACGACGATTGGAGGACTTTTCCTCCGGTTGTTCAAGTGGTTTTAAACTTGAGCGAGGGTTAATGGCAGGTTTGCTCGCTATCTTCAGTGGGATAAGCCGATTACTGCCGGTGACGCGGTGGTTATCTGTTATCCTTTCGCCGGATGTGCCAGTAGTGTCTATAGTGGGGGGCTGCAAGTATAGCAAGCTTCGCTGCAACCCAGCTTTCTTCAATTCAACGATTGCGGTGGGTTTAGCTTCGCGCAACGAAGTATCGTTTCACTCTACCCACTCTACGCTCGCTAACTTTATCTACCAAAAATAGTATTTCTAATGACACTCTATAGCCCTTCCGGAGTTCACAAAAAAAACTTGAACATCAAGTTAAACAATTTAAGGAGAAGACAACTCATGTGTAAGTTCAAGAAAAAGCTTATGTTAAGCCTGTTGGTGTTATCAGTGAGTTTAATCACAGCCATCACACAAGCTGATGATCCTGGCGAAATAGATATTCACATACAGGGAAATGAACTATCTGAAAGTAATCAGACTGCTTTAGGTGAAGCAGTAGACATTAATGTGGAAAACGTTGGTAACGATGTTGAGGTTCATATTGCCGTAGAAACACCAGATGGTGAGATTATATTTCTCCCACCAAAAAAAGGCATCGACTCCACCGGACAAGATGAAGTTCTACATGTGGAAATACCGGAAAGTGTGGATGCAGTGGGACCGTACAAAATATTCGCGGTCACAACAGAAGTTGGGGTGGATGATCCAACCAATTCCGCTAACTGGGAAAGCCAGTTAGTCCAAGAAGACCTTTTCATTAATAGAACTAGTGGTAAATGAAGGAGGTGAAATTATGTCTAAATTCAGAACAATCGTTTGCATAACCGCTTTGGTTTCAAGTACCAATGGTTTTGCTATTGAAACCGAGTCCTTAGGGGTGCTTACTCCAGAGGTTCTTGTTAAATCACTCGTATGTGGCATCTCAACTTCAAACGTCACATACACGGGAGCTAATATAGCTGCCGGTACCTTTGAAAATGCTATTTCAAATGGGTTCGGCATTGACGAGGGCATTATGTTGAGTTCTGGGGCAATTGCTGATGCGAAGCCACCAAATGATTCGGACGCGAAAACAACTGTTAACGGGCTGCCCGGTGATGCAGACTTGGATGTTATCCTGAGTAATTATACGACTTACGATGCGAGTGTGTTGGAGTTCGACTTTACACTGCCTACGGAAACGTCTTTTGAGTTTCGGTATGCGTTTGGCTCAGAAGAGTACAATGAGTATGTCAATTCATCGTTTAACGATGTTTTTGCATTTTTTCTGGATGGCAATAACATTGCTTTATTGCCAGACAATATGACTCCTGTGTCTATTAACACCATCAATAATGGTATGAATGCCGCTTTCTACAAGGATAATGATCCTAGTGATCTTGGTAGTCCAACGCCTTATTCAAACCAGTTTGATGGCTTGACGACGGTTTTGCTGGCTAAGGCTACTGTGGGTTCAGGTGCTCACCACATGAAACTGGCTATTGCAGATGCAGGGGATCATGCTTTTGATTCTGCCGTTTTTCTTGAGGGGAGTAGTTTCGGAATTGTCAGTTGCAAGCTCTATGGTGTCCATGATGAGGGTGTTCGTAATTCACAGTTTTTTAACATCGACGATACACTACCATTTAGCTTTATGGACTCAAACAATGGTTATGATCTGGAAGCACTTGATGCTCACCCCATCAGCAAGACATTGTTTGCGGCATCGGGTAATAAAGCGACATCTGGTACGCCGGGCTATATTTACCCAATCACAACAGAAGGTGTCGTTGGGGTTGGTGTTCCTATTCAATACGAGGGTAGTAGTCAAGTTGTTGTTGATGTGAGCGGTCTTTCATTTAACCCCAGTACAAACAGCTTGTGGGGCTGGGAACAAGGTAAGGGACTGTTTCTTATCGAAGAAGATATTGTCGATTCGCTACCTCCTGTGCTGATGGCTCAGTTGAAGTGGAAAAGCGACGGTCTACATGTTGGGGATTTAACGTGGAATCAAGCGGGTAATGGGCTTTATCTTGCCAACGGGAACGTGCTTTTGAAGTATAATGACAGCACTGATAAGCCGGAATCTGTTTGTGGATTTTCGCCAAAACAAGAAATTGAATCCCTAGAGATGACATCACAGGGCAAACTGTTGGTGGGTATACACGATGATAGTATGATCTATGAGGTTAATTTGGATAATTGTGATCTTACCCCTGCTTTTGAACTTCTTACTGATGTTAACGATGTGGAAGGCATGGCGTATGTTTGCATCACAGAAAATCTTTGCAATGACTGATATTTAGCCAGGTAGGGTGGGCAACGTCTTTTTGTTGCCCACCACTGATAGGCAAAAGCAAGTGTAGGGTGGGTAGAAGCTTCGCTGCAACCCACTATTCCATATATAAACAGGTAAATTGAGCGGTGCAAGAGGGCGCAAAACACCATTTTCATAGATGGCAGTTACTGGATTATTCATAGTAATAACTCCTTATTTATTGTGAGTAATTAGTTTTGGTGGGTGTAACGAAGTTCTACCCAGCCTACGCTTGCTAAATCCGTGCCATCTTGTTCAAAACTTTTTAAGCGGCTAGATAGCTTGGTTGTGGTGATAATAAAGGTACGATTGGTTTAATTCTGTCTAATTGGTTTGCTTGTTTTCCATGCAACATAAGCCAGATATCCCATTTCATTTGACCATTGAGCCATAACTCTGGTGAAGTTCCGAATAATCGAGAGAGACGTAATGCCATATTTGTGCTAATACTTTGCTGTGCTTTGATGATGGCATCGATTTGTTCAATAGAAAGTTCTAGCTTTTTAGCAAGTTCAGTGGTTGTTATGTGATAAGGCTTTAGAAATTCTTCTTGTAAAATTTCACCCGGATGAATGGGTGGTTGATGCGTTGGCATTCTCATTGGTTAATCCTCTTAATGATAATCGACAATTTCAACCCGTGTTGGCCCTTGTTCTGTCCATACAAAACAAATACGATACGATTATTAATTCTAATCGAATATTGCCCTTGGCGATCACCTTGGAGTAATTCTAGGTGATTACTTGGTGGTTTTCTTAAATCTTCTATATTAATGGCGTTATCCAGAAAATAGAATTTGCGTAAGGCGATGCGTTTTAATTTCACGGGCAACGTTTTTCTAGCTTCTTTAGAATCAATACCATTATAAATATCTTTTGTTCCTTTATCAAAAAAATCAATAATCATAACAATTTTTTTAACCTGAACCGTTATGTAAACTATATAAAATAACGACTTGTGGTGATTGGTGGCGACTAGCCAGGTAGAATACGATAATCATTTTTTTGTTTTGGTGGGTTTGGCTACCCACCCTACAATGCTACCTAATTTATAGGCAATATTTCTCAATCAGTTTATTTAATTCTTGTTTATGAACAGGTTTCAACTCCTTATCTTCTTCAACAAGTTGCCTATATTCATCAAAGAAATACTTTACAGAAGAAATTAATCTCATATAGTATTCTAAGGTTGGCAGAACGCCATTGATAATCAATTGACATCCATGCTGATTTTCTATTTCTTCAATAATCTTTTCAATTTGTTCTCGCTCCGCATCTTTAACACCAATATAGGATAGAACATAATATCTATTTGGGTTAAATCTTTTTATTTTTTCATAAGCTATGCGAATCTTATGTTCATCAATTGCTTTATCTAGTTTAATTTCGACAGATTCAAAAATAGAGTTATTTTTTTCTACCTCAATATCTCCTGAACTATAAGCTGTTCTATCTGAAGCCGTATGACTTTCCATTGGTTTTAATAAACATCCATCAAATCTATCCAATTCAGAAATCAATATCTTATAAATGGCATAAAGAGCAATCACAGGTAATTTAGAACCGCCATAAGTGCCATAATCTTTGTTAAAATGCCTATCTAAAAGTCTAATGATTTTTGAAATTGTTAATTTATCAGGGGACTTTAATGGAATTATTTCAATCTGGTTTTCTTCTCTCGTTTTAATGGAAAAATTTAACAGAATTCGTAATACATTTCTTGTTTTTCGAGGATTCTTCTCTATAAAGTCTAAAAGATTTAAAAATGCTTCTTTTATTCCTTTACCAGAAATTTTTCCTTTATAACCTAAAGTGTAAGGATATGGTTGTTCTAATGAGCGCGTTAACCAACCGCTTTCTGCCATAGAAGGCAAACCTAATTCTTTCAAAGTAGGCGTAATAAATAAAGATTTTTTATAAATTTCTAGTAGTTTTTCTTTATGTGTCATATTAAGCTTTGATTTTTGACTTCTTTTGCTATTGCTTGAACAATGGGAATTGCTACAGAGTTACCAATTTGTTTATAAGATTCTGCTGCTAGATGGTATTGCTTATAGTTTTCAAAGCCCATAATCTTATAGCACTCATTAAGTGTTAATTTCCTAACATACTGATTTTCATCATCATAAATGAAAAATCTCCCTGATGTTTCTTGCGAGGGTATGGTTGGATGCGTACCATTTATGGAGTAAATTCTGTTCGGTTGGTGATGTACTCTGGATAAATGGGAAGTATTTGGCCTAACACCTTTTTTCCAACCTTTTTTGTTTCTATAGCCTACAAAAATAAGCCCAGATGATTGCATTTTAGGATTATCTATCAAGGTGTATTCTTTTGGTTCTAAGATTTCAAAATCACCTTTTTCATCAAGAAAATCTTTTATTTTAGGGGTTGGTATTTTTTTTAGCCTATCAAATTGAAAGTATTTGATTTTTGAAGCGACAATAAAAATTCTCTCTCTATTTTGTGGCAAACCAAAATTATTAGCATTTAATAGCTGATAAGAAACATAATAACCAAGTTTTTCTAGTGTTTTAATAATTATTTTTAAGGTACGACCTTTATCGTGATGTATCAGGTATTTTACATTTTCAAGTATCACTAACTTAGGTTCTTTTTTATCAATAATTCTTGCCACATCAAAAAACAATGTGCCTCTCGTATCATCGAAACCTTTTTTATGACCGCTTATACTAAAAGGTTGACAGGGAAAACCGGCGGTTAAAATTTCAAATTCTGGAATATTGACAGGATTTATTTTAGTCATATCGCCATAAGGAACATCTTTAAAATTTTTTTCATAAACCATCCGACAATGTTTATTGATTTCAGAAGAAAATACACACTTAAATCCTTCTTTTTCAAGTGCAATTCTAACCCCCCCTATACCAGCAAATAAGTCGATAAATTTGACTGAATATCTTCTTTTATTTGGATGAGAAATAGGTGGAGGTGGTTTACATTCCCATAAATCTCTTTGCTTACCAGGTTCATATATTGTTGTATTCATAAAAATGTTTGTATCTGGGATTGCTCCCATTAGTACAATGCGGCAAAAAAATTTAATAAAGGGGCAACCACAAGGGATTGCCCCTACAGGCATCATCAAGGAGTTGCCTAATTAATAAAAACACATTTGCTTGCCGGTGTTCTTGTATCCATATTACGACCCCGGTTAATATGATCTTCGATTTCTGCCGTTTCACCTGCGGTGCGTCCATAAAGGAACGTTGTGAATGCAGCCGTTTCTAAAGCTTGCTCACTGATTTCACCATTAGCATAAGGTGTCCACAGCAACCTCAACAAAATAACCGCGATAACGGCATCAACATTGACACAATAAACCTTAGCACTCACACCTGTTTTAAATAGGGCTTGAACGAGTTCATGGTAAAATTCCAAAAAGACATTGTAATTTCCTCGCTTCTTGAACAAGTCGCTGACAAAGAGTTCGCGTGGATCATAGTTGACATCTTTGTCCTTAAATACCGGATGGTTGACACAAGGAATTTTGGCATAGGATAAATTACCTTCTGCTTTAGCCTTAGTCTTGTAAGCCTTGTATTCTTTAGCATAGTCCATAGCCATTTTGCTTAAATCTAAGCCATGTTTTTCGCGACCAGGCTCGGCTAAGCCAGTTTCCTTGAAGCGATTAATCAGAAATTCTATCGCCTCAAATCCATTACCACCATGAGCAAAACCGGTATGAGTTAAAAAGCCTACATAAGCTTTATTGAGTTGTACTCGTTCTGGTACTTCTGGTCCATCAGCACTCACTGCACCTTTTGCGCCTTGGGCAGAAATAGTACCAGGACCATTGGTGACAATTAAGCCCAATAAGACGGAAAAGGCAAATAAAGCTTCTTTATCCGGGCGTTTGCCTAATAAGCCTAAGTAAGCTGTTTCCGTGAAGCTCCAGCTACTCATCAATTCACTGTTACTGACACCACAGAACTGCTTTTCATCTTGTCGGTTCACTGCAACTGAAGCACCAATCATGGTACTGAAAATGCGGAAATGCCAAGGCATGTTGAGCATAGTGGTTACAGACAAGCGTTTATGAACAAGTTCTTTCCAGCCTAGATGACAGGTAATAGCAGCTAGAATGAGTTGTCCATTGACTTCACCACCACCTTGTTGAGCCAGTTCTTTGATAAAGTCAATGAAAACCGATTTGGCACCCCGTTTTTCAATGGCATCAAGCATCATTTGACCGCATTCATCACCTTGATTTGAGGCTAAGATATTTTTAGCTTCTTCGTCAGCCAAGACAGCACTGATTTGGCTACTAGAATCAAAGGTGGTATCGGCAGGATTTTCTAGCCCAGAACTATAAAAGACTTTAAGCAGTGTTTTTACAGCTTGACGTGCTATCTTAGTCGTATTCGGACCTAATACAGCTATTGCCGAAGCGAGTACGGTATTGGGGCTGTTGCCGGCTTCACGACAAGCTTCAGCGGCTGCTAAAGCCGCCGTATTGTCTTGGTTGACAATCGCGTTTAAAAGCACATTAGCTAAGGCGCGTCCGTTTTCACCAGGATACTTTTGTACCATGGACATGACCAGGTTATCTTCATAAGAATGCAGCGCAGTATCTAAAACACTGACTCCATATAATTTACTTACCTGGGTTTTTGGATCCATGAGGCTTGCCCCAGAAGCATCTTTCATCGTTTGGCGTGGCAAATTAATACCCAATTGATTAGTCAACACTGCCAGTTGTTCTTTATAGGGCGAAATGGCTTCAACGATATCAAGTGCTAAATGGCTGGGTAATTCTATCCCTTGATTATTGCCTAACCAGGGCTTGAGAGAAAGATTGCCAATCGGTTCAAAATCTGGCTCAACCTCATTGGCTTTCATAACCGCCGTTAGTGCTTCTGGAATATGTGCAATGTTAGTGACGACAGCCCCTTTTGCCGAATGAATCGGATTACCTGGGGTATAGATGTCGCTGACACCAAATTTGGTCATAAACCATCTTTCTTTTTCCATCGCATTGTCACCGGAACCTGCCATCGCACCGGCATGTCCACAAGACCTAGTCAGTTTCGCTTTCCAACGCCCAACTACACAAGCCACGACCGGTTTTTTGAACTCTAAGTCATGTTCATAGTAACCACCCGGTTCAATATACATGATAGCAGCTTGGCTACGATCATCATTGTGGAATGCATGGGTAAATTCTTCCGCTGCAAAGTGAATATAGATATCTTTACCGGAAGAAAATGATACGGTGGTACCCCAGCCAGCGGTTTTGATATAAGTTGCAATCGTCGTGGTAAAGTTGCCGGAGTTAGAATAAAGGGCGATAGAACCGGGTACTAAGGATTCTTCCGGTGAGCTGCCCCCTAATGCACCACCAATACGTACATGTTGATGAGCATCAGCGATACCTAAACAGTTAGCACCAAAAACATCGACATGATGGCGTTGACAAAATGGTCTGATGATACGAATATCACTGAGTGCCACTTTTTCAGTCAAGATGATGACTTTGTTTATAGCCGGGTTAACACGTACTGCTTCAATAACAGCATCTTTGACTCCGCTCGGTGGTACATAAACGATAGCCACATTGAATTGATGCCCCGCTTCTAAGGCTTCAGCAACGCTGTTGTAAACGGGAATGTCACCGATTTTTGTTTTTAAGACGGAACCGGCGCGTCCTGGCATCGTACCGCAAACAATGTTACCACCAGAATAAATATGGCTGGTGGGAGTAACGGTCCGGCTTTCATTACCCAGGATATTTAACACACAAGCCCGGTCTTCAGTCGTTGCGATTTCAGCCAGGGAGTTGATGCCTACATAGAAATGTTTAAAGGCATCAACCCCTTTTCGAGATAGTTTGTTTTCAGTCATAGTTGGTTTTTAAATCTTTAATTCGTTATTTTTGGGAATTGTGAAAATCTAAGAAGCAATCAGAAATCCGATTTGTTCAAAAAATCGGATTTCTGGCACACAATTCACAATTACGCAGTGAAACAATTACTTGATTCCCATTTGTTTAGCGATAATTTCTTTACCACCGTCTTGAGACATCCAGTTATCAACATCAATAGCGTAATTCACTACGCCACTCATAGCGGAATCATGTCCAAACATGCGATAGGGAATACCCAAAGCATCTAGGGTGTCTTTCATATAAGCCAATCCGCGCACCAAGTTCGGTCCACCACGCCCGACTACTACATAAATAGGAACAGGACCATGATTATTGAAGTAATCACGCAGCGCATTAGCCATACCCCGGAAAGTTTCATAAATATCGGTATTATTCGCTTTACCACCGATCATAAATAAAACGTTAGTTTTTTCCAGCCAGTGTTTATAAACAATACGGCTGATCTCAAACATTTTTTGATAAGGCGGATTACCACCGAAATCAGAAGAAATCGTTCCCTTATCTCCCAACAACTCGGTCACCAAAGCATTTGCACCGCCTCCAAAAGTCATCGCCGTGATGCTGCCCTGTTCATTAATGACAAATACATCAGATTGCCCTTGATAAGTACGCAGTTGATTGACTTCCAATTCAAACTCAGAATAACTGGAAGTATCTAAATCATCCGGTAAGTCCAAACGCTTATACTTCGGATCATCTGTATCAAACAGGCACTTAAAATCACAAGCAACGGGAATTAAACGACCCCGTTTATCCGGCATCATCCGAATCGGATTTAACTCCAAAGTCGCCATACCATAACTATGGAATAAGTCCCACAATTTAGGTAAATTCTGCACTAAGGGACTAATAATCTCATTTGGCGCATTAATTTTATTGAGCGCGTTAGTCACCACAAAACCCTTAAAGCCAGTCAGGGCATCGAAAGGAATGGTAGCCATTTTATCCTTGGGTAATTCTTCAATATCCACACCGCCATGATGGGTTATGGTCAGTGTAGGTGCCCTAAAGCGTGTGCTGTCACTGATAGAAACATATAGCTCATATTTAGCCGGAATCGCACTTTCAAAAGTCACCCCTTCCGCTTTAGCAAAGGCATTCCCATGCAGGTGTTCGACAAAATAAAGGCGTTCTTTTTCCTTCATGGCAGTCGTTAAATCGCTCGCTTTACCAATCAATCCAGCCTTGCCTTTTTTACCAACACCCCCTTTAAAAATGGGCTTGATAAAAATATCTCCCCAGCGATCTATCAAATCTTTAATTTGATCTGTTTTGGCTTCGGGACCAAGCACCTCTGAGGTAGGAAAACCTACATACTTGAGGAGTTTAGAACCCCATAACATACCGGTAATTTGCATTATTAATAAAAACTCCTATACAATAAAAAGTTCAAGTTGTTATTTAAATTCATCTAAAAAACGATAATGTTACCATTATAATTAAATATATATAGTTGTCAACCCAAATTTTAAAGATATAGTTTTACATAAATTTTTTAACATTTTTATGATTCGTTTTTGGGGTTGTTGGAATGAACCCTTTTTTTGAGGGCACAAATACCCTTTTTTTAAAATATGTTTCCAAAAATTTCATACCCAGGATAGCCGCTAATTATATTTTTTCTTTCTAAATCAATAAGATAACAAAATTAGCGCATAATCTGCTGGTACAAATTCTGAGTTAGGAATTAATCATTTTCAATTAAAAATATTTTTATGTCGGTTACAGCCTTTAAAATTGCTACAAGCGAAGCATAAGTACCTTAACCTATCAAAGAGTTTTTTAATATGGGGTTGATTTTTTTCAAGATGTGGTAGCATACACAGTCAGTTAAAAATCATTTTTGACTGTTAATGGTTTTAATCGGTTTCTTGAAACACTCCCCTGGTTTCAAGCGGTGCTGGGTGGGAATTTAAAAATGCCGCCTATCATTAGATAGTAGAAATACCCTTTTTTCAAAAAAGGGTATTTCTTAGTTAGATATAGGGGTGCCAATAATGACCCGCTTTACTATTATTGATTGTTGGTAGGCGAAATGGCTAATTCTTTTTTTAATTAGGAATTAACCATTTCAGGATTTGTTTTTTTGACTATGAAAGAAAATATGATAATGTCATAATATTCGACTAAGACGTGTTCCCACGCGGGACACTAATTTAGCGCACCCAAAATGGTCTGTTCTTTTAACTTCGCGGCTGGAATGTTAGTTCAATACGAGATTGAAATTATTCATAACTTGCCCTTGACCTTTGGCGGGAGAAGAGAAGTGGTGCGACCCGTTTGGCCCAAAGCATTGATTTATAAGGATAAATCGTGCGAAAGGTCAGGGCATAAAATGAGTGGTTATCATTTTATGTGATAACTCAAAAGATGTAGGAATAAGTTTGGAATT
>Ga0190358_1000487_pt1 | contig 11720 bp, 11 predicted proteins | sample 48721812_MG_FD_161666 | JGI IMG/M metagenome (GOLD analysis project Ga0190358, IMG submission 161666) | Hydrothermal vent microbial mat bacterial communities from Southern Trench, Guaymas Basin, Mexico - 4872-18-1-2_MG | ecosystem: Environmental > Aquatic > Marine > Hydrothermal vents >... | reverse complement strand
CATCTAGGGGTGGTGCATCATCTTCGGCAGGCCAACTATCACTATCTGAATTATCATTTCCCCCTCCACTACAAGCAGTTGGTGTCCCACCAACTTCATGCATAGGAGTGGCAGTATAAGTATATTCAGTACCGCTAACTTTAGAAGTAGTATCTTGAAATGAATCAAGTAAATAAGATTCAATGTAATATGTATATCCTCCATCAATTCTTGTAATTTTATAATAAGAAAAATTCTCCTGACAATTTGGAGTAATTCCTAAATTTGTAAGACTCCCATCAATAACCATCTCATTGCCAGCTCCACCACTTAATGTCAGGGTTATTCCTTCAACACTAACAGCAACAAGAGAAACAAACAAAACAAAGAACACTAAACTAACTAGTACTCTACAAACTCCCTCTTTTTTACATTTATTCATATAACTTCTAAATCGCCTTCATTTTGACTATCATAACTAAGGATAGTTTTACTCAAATTAGATTTTTTAATTCCTAATTTCTCAGACTTTTCTTTAATCTCACTAATCATCTCTTCTTCCCCCAATTTTGGAGCTTCAACTTTTTTTAATAAAATTCCTTCGGCAGTTATGCAATGCAACCAAAAACCTGTACCAGTGCCAATTCCAAGGTCAGTTCTAATTACCTTAGGTATAACTAACTGTCCTCTTTCATCACATTGTATTACTTTTGGATACCTTTTCATTTTATTCTTGAAATGAAAAAGCTTGAAGATTTTTTGTCTTCTTGTTTTTCATTTGTTTTTTTAAAGTGAAACAACTTAGAGACTTTTGAGTCTCTTTGTTTTCTCATTTTGTTTTAATCGTATAATTATTCTGAATATCAGACTTTTTATCTTACATTCAACATGCTTTATCTGATTTTCAGTAATATTTAACACACATTCAGACTTAAAATTCCAATTTTAGGAAAATTAGTCTGATATTCAGAAATAATTGTAAAATGGATATATAAATCTTCCGATTATCAGAGGAGAAATGGACTCTCTGACCAAATTTTCAAGTTTAATTTCCCTTAATAAATGAGACTTTGATTCAAAGAAAATAATTTACTAAAATAGAATAATTTAACCATATAAAATAAAAAAAAGCGGACCCGATGGGATTCGAACCCACGATCTACAGCTTAGAAGGCTCTAGCGAACTAAAAGAGCTAACTTAAAGTTTGTCGCCTTATCCAGGCTGGGCTACGGGTCCATAAAAAGAAAAAGGACATATTTCTCCCTTCAAAATCTTTTTTCTATCTTCGTAGGTTGTAAATGGAGGAACAAAACCATGCTTTTTAAAGATTTCGTATTTAGTCTGATGATTGGCATTTGAAAATCCAATAATCTCCATCCATTTTTCTAATCTTTTCTTGCCGCTTATTTGTAATAAATAAGAATCCACTTCATTTACTTTTCTTGAATTTCTTTTTGAAATAAAATGTTTTATTCCTAACCTATTTAATAAAACAGAAATATCTTCAATTAAATCTTTAGAAACACTTACTAATTGAATTCTTGGATAAGTATTAATTTTAGAGAGTATTTCCTTACAATTCCCATAACATTTACCAAATGTTAAACATCCATCTCCTGCACAAAATCCCCTAATAAAAGCGGCAATAATTAAATTATCTTCATTACCCATAATAATCTCTGGAACCCTCACTGAATAAGTTTTACTGCCAGGATTAAATCCCAAATCTTTTTTAAAAAAATTTAATATTTCTTTATTACAAACATAAAAACCATAAACTGAATTACTCTTTTTTTCATGAGGTTTGATATTTATATCAAAAGATTGTTTAAACAATTTTTTTAAGTAATAATCATAAAAATTTCTATCTTCAGAAAGATTTCCCCAAAAACAAATATAATTCTTTTGTAAACATCCATCTGCAACAAAAAATCCCACAATTTCTGCAATATTGGCATTTAATTTGAACATTACATTATACTAATTTTTATATTTAAAAATCTCACATGTCCATGTCCAATGACCAAAATATTAAATACTAATTATTCTTTCACCACTTTAATATGAAGAATCTTACAGAAGTAACAAAAAATAGTTATAACTCTATTAAAAGAAATGCTAAAACTTCAACAGTTTTATCTGCTATAAATGGTGCCGCATCTGGCCCAATAGAAGTTCTTGTATTAGAAATGGATCCACAAATTTCGGCATTAACAAGAGCAATAACATGGAGTTCAAATTATTTATTATTTCCATTATCTAAATTTACCAGAGACTATATTAGGAAAAAAAGAGGAATCGATCCCCAAGATAATAAAAAATATTTAAGTGATGTAATTGTTCCTGCAACCATTTCATTAATCTGTAAACCCTTAACCTATTTAGTTGCTGGAGAAACAGATTTCAAAAAAATAGCAATACCCACTATCACAACCACTCTTGCAACAGTAATAATTCACTTTTCTGGATTTCACAAACAAACTAAATATGAAACCAATGGTGAGGATAGTAAATTAACTTCTAAAATAAAAAATCAATTAAATAAAATACCTTTTATTAATGAATTTAATAAACAAGACTATAGTTCTCAGGCAAAAACCCTTGCAGGGATCTCTCTCTTAAGTTTATCGCTATTTTACAATCAATATCTTCCTTCAACACTCAAAGTAAATCTAGAAAATTCCATACCACAAGAAACAATTCCTTACAATAGTTTCCCATTAGATTCAAGAGAAAACTTCTACAATATTAAAAATTAAATTAAGGTAACCAAGTAGAAGAATCCTTTAATTTCTTAGGCAAATAATCAGAACTAACAAAATTTAATCCATGTTTTGCTAAGGCTTGCTGTTCCGCCCTGACCTTCATCTGCACTTGCTGTTTCAATGCCTTCTGCCACTGTTTATGATGCTTAACAAATGGATCATTTTTAATTCCATCTTTTATTCTTTTAATGTCCACCTCTTTTAATGGGTGTGTTGGTAATTTGTAATCAATAATATCTTGAGGAGTTATCCCAATAAATTTAGCATTTGGAACACAAAAATATTCATTAATATGTGCTGCATTTCCAGACCCAACTTTTAAAGTCCTATAAATGTTTAAAAACCCATATGGGTCCCCATCTGTAAAAACAAAAACTGGCAAGTTACAATCATCACTCATTCTTCTAATAAATCTCCTACATGCCCTTGTTGGAACTCCACCAAGAGAAATCAAAATACAATTGGATTTTCTCCAATATTTATGTTTATTTAATCTTTCAAACATACCAGAAGTTTCAATTGCTAAAACAAATTTTGCTTTTGTTTCAAATTTTAAATGTTCAACAGAACTTGGAACTGAATAAGCACCTGAACCAAATTTAGTACAATCAATTCTTAATTCTTTTTTGGTTTCTTGATCCACATCAATCACTGTTAAAGATCCTGCAACAGCACCACCTTTTTCTTCTGGAATAAAACCAATTTGTTCCCTATTAACCCTCATCATTGCTTCAATGTCATCCATCACAGCATCAGATTCTGGTTGTTCACTAAATCTAGATTCTCCCCAATTTTTACTTACATAATATGCCTCTCTTTTAGTTGCAATATCATGAGACTGTACCAACTCCTTAGACAAATTCATCATCCTTAAAGTTTGTGCAAATGTTTTAACTGTAGATGCAGTAAGAGTTCTTTCTTTAGTTTTATTTTGAATTTTAAAATATCCCTCTTCTTCATTGTAAGTTACATTACTTAAGCTCCTTAGGGGGATAATTAATTTAGGACTCTGTTTACCAATAATATCTTGATAAATCCCTTTTGCAAATTCTTTTAATTTCTGAGGTATTGTTTCTTTCATTCTAATCCTTTACCCTCTCCTAAAACTGTTTGTCTTTCTTGTAATGATTTCTTTTCATCCTTAACAATCTCTGATTCTTCTTTTTTAGAAACATCTTCTTTTCCAATTTTAGCAAAAGTTTCATCAAATTCTTCATTCTTACTTTTATCAAATTTAACTTCCACTATTTTTCCCCTTGTATTTTCCAAGGTACTTTCTAACATTAATTTAACATTATTTACTTGATCAGGAGTCAATTCTAATAAATCCTTAAGGGCATCTGCAACATGTGGGATATACTTTTCAATATAACTTCTTTTCTTTAACTCTAAACCCACTCTTTTCTTTTTATGAACATATTGCCCAAGTTTTCTACCACATTCTTGAACTGCTAACTTAATCTCTTTGGTAATTTCATCATAATTAGCAATTGCCTCTTTACTTTCTGAAGTAAATGGAACCCAAACAGATGCTACATGAACTGCAATTGTTAATGGGCCTACCGGCAATGAATTTTGACTTTGACTTAAACCATAATTTCTCCATGAAGTGTCTGTTACTGCTTTAGCAATAGCACCTGCACTTTGTTGATATTGTAATGGGACCCGATTTGCAAACCTCAATAAAACTGCAGATTTGTCTTTAGGTTGACTTCCACCATATGCAATTGCAGCTTCAACAACAAAAGGATTTCCACGATATACTGATGGATGCCTGGTTGTAGAAGTATAAAATTCAGCATTAACTACTCTTCTTACCCCTTTCTCAAATAATTCTTCATTAATTGGAGAAACACAATCAGTAGGAGGATTCATTAATTTAGTATGTTTAATTCCTTGCATTAATTGATCTACTTGTTCCCTACTCATCTTACCAGGCTTAGTTTTTGGAAGAAGCGCTGCATTTTCACAAATAGTTTTAGAGGTTCCTGTTCCTACCCTAGTAAATTCCTTAGATAAAAAAGATTGTAATGTTTTAGCATCAGAATACTTTAACATTTTAATCATAGTACCAATTTCAACACCATATGGGTGAGGTTTTGTTTCTTTTGGTTCTTTAGGTAATTTTTCTGTAACCCTAGGAAACAAAAGTTGTTCTGCCTTAGGATTAGTATAAATTATAGTTGCATGAGGATTAGTGATAGATGTTTGTTTAAGATATTCGTCCACTGATTGCCTTCCTAATTTGTAAGATGCTTCTAATTCAATTTCTATAGTGGTTCCATGATCCTTGTACCACTCACTTAATTCCTCTGTTCTAACAATTTCTTCTTTATTTTTCTGAGTGTTAATATGTAATTCGAATAAATGTGCCGGATGATTTTCACTAATTCTAGATACAATTTTTGCAGGTTTTCCAGTAGTCATCTGACCATACATTACTGCTGCAGAGATACCAATCCCTTGTTGACCTCTTGATTGTTTCATAGAATGAAATTTACTTCCATATAATAATTTAGCAAATATTTTAGGAATTTGTTTTTGAACAATACCTGGGCCATTATCTTCTATAAGAATCCTATATCTATCTTTTCCAAGATCTATTATTTGTACTTGAATCTCTGGAAGTATACTTGCTTCCTCACACGCATCTAATGCATTATCTACTGCTTCTTTTATAGTTGTTAAAAGTGCCTTAGATTTATTATCGAAACCAAGAAGGTGTCTATTTCGTGCAAAAAATTCTGCTACACCAATCTCTCTTTGTTTTTTTGCTAATTCTTCTGCTTTAACGACCATACTAGAAAAAAACTTTTTCTTTATTTAATAAACTTTTCTATTAATACAAAAGAGATAATGCATCTATTCTCTGCATTTTCTCACCTAAATCAACCAATTCTTCCACTAAGTTTATAGTATCTTTTAATCTCCCAGCCATACAATTAAAAGAATTATAACACAAATTCCAATTAACATTTTGAGAATTAGGTATTCCTTTCTCCTTCAATTTATCTAATCTTAACTGTGCACTATCAAAAAATTCTAATGTTTCTCTATAAATAGGTAAATTACTTTTATCTTCTTTTACCTCTTTCCCTATACCTTCGTACCTCTCTTGATTAGCTTCTAATTCCTTTTTCAAAGATTCTTTTGAAGGATATTGCCTAGGAATAAGGCATATTTGTGCTAGTTCACTTCTTACCTCTTCCCTCAAGGATTCAACCAGCATCTCAATTGTGCCTATTTGTCCTTGAAAAAAATCTGCCACTTCACTTTGATTGGTATGTAATGTTTTAAGATAATCACTAAGCTGATTATAAGGGACTTCTGGATAATAAGTTAATTCTACTTCTAATTTTTCTAAATATATTGTAGTTTGGACTGCAGTTAATTCTTTCATTTTATATACGAACTAAAACCATCATAGTATTTAAGTTTGTAGGAAACTTTTTTATTTATAAAGATTTGAACTGAAAATCTTTTTATTTATAAAGATTTGAACTGAAAATCTTTTTATTCATAAAGATTTGAACTGAAAATCTTTTTATTCATAAAGATTTGAACTGAAAATCTTTTTATTCATAAAGATTTGAACTGAAAATCTTTTTAGATACTTTTTTAAAGAATTAATTGTTTTATTCTACTATGCCCACAATAGAAGAACTCGCAACATTCTGTAAGAAAAAAGGATTTGTTTACCCTAGTTCAGAAATCTATGGTGGTTTAGCAGGCTTCTTCGACTATGGCCATCTTGGTGTTGAACTAAAAAATAACATTAAAAAACTCTGGTGGAAACATCATGTCCAAAATAGGGAAGACATAGTTGGAATTGATGGTTCAATTATCTGTAGTCCAAAAGTCTGGAAAGCTTCAGGGCACATAGATTGTTTTGAAGATATTTTGGTAGAATGTAAAAAATGTAAATCAAGATTTAGAGGAGACGTACTTATTGAAGATTCTTTAAAAATTGTTGCAGATGGAATCAGTAAAACAGAAATTGATAAATTAATTCAAGATAATAAAATTGCTTGCCCAAAATGTAAATCTGAATTAAGTAATGCAAATGATTTTAATTTGATGTTTAGCACATTTATTGGGCCTAAACAAAGTGAGGAAAATAAAGCATATCTTAGGCCAGAAACAGCACAGATAATATTTACAGATTTCAAATTAATAGCAGAACATGCACGTTTAAAATTACCTTTTGGAATTGCTCAAATTGGAAAATCGTTTAGAAATGAAATCTCTCCAAGAAACTTTCTTTTTAGATGTAGGGAATTTGAACAAATGGAAATTGAATATTTCATAAAACCAGGGGAAGACAAATGCCCATTTATTCAAGAAGTTGAAAATACTAAGATCAATTTAATTCCCTCTGAAAAAAAGGAAGAAATTGTGACTGTAAAAGCTGCATTAAAAAATAAAATAATTAAAAACGAATGGCATGCATATTGGTTAGCTACAGAGTATAACTTTTTAATTAATTTAGGCGTTAAAGCTGAACATTTAAGAGCAAGACAGCATGGGAAAGATGAATTGGCACACTATTCATCAGACTGTTGGGATTTAGAATACAAATTTCCATTTGGTTGGAAAGAACTTCAAGGTATTGCTGATAGAGGAAACTATGATTTAACCCAACATTCTAAAACAAGCGGAAAAGACTTATCATTATTTGATGAAGCAAGTAAATCCAAAGTTTTAGCAAATGTTGTTGCAGAACCATCATTAGGATTAGACAGACTATTCTTATTATTAATGTGTGAATCTTTTGAAAACGATGAAAAAAGAGGAAATGTAGTTTTACATTTAGATAAAAAAATAGTGCCAATTCAAATAGCAATTTTTCCTTTAATCAATAAACTTAATGATAAAGGAAGAGAATTATTTGACATGTTAAAAGATGAATTTGTTTGTTTCTATGACAAGTCAGGTTCTGTAGGGAGAAGATACGCAAGACAAGATGAAATTGGAACTCCTTATTGTATAACTGTAGATTTTGAAGAAGGAGTAACCATAAGAGATAGAGAAACAACTAAACAAGAAAGAGTAGATTTAAAAGACTTAAAAAACAAATTAAGAGAGTTGTTGTTCTAATTCTCTCAATTTTTCTGTTAATTCATCAATATGGCATTCTCCCGCGAGATAATAATTAAGTTCCTGATTAGGATAAAAAGACCCTCCATTTATTCTTAAATCTTCTGCAACCCATTTAGGCATCAAAACACCTTCAGGAGTTTTCAAATAGTTTTTCCAAACTGGTGAAAAAAACGAAGTATTGATGGCGTCAGTTAAAGGTACTAAAAGATGAGGCATATTTCCAAGTTCTCCCTCTTTTGATAAATTTACCTTATAAAGAAAAAATGATTCATCCATAAAATAACTTTTATTTTGATTGATTGTTTCTAAAACTTGTTCCTTTAACCCATTATTTATATTCATAATATCAAAAAAAACCATAATAATATTTAAATTCTTGTAATATTACTATTATTATGAGTAAACTCTCTTAAAAGTGCACGAATATGAGATTTTCACAAATAAAAATTGATTTTCCGAAATCTTTTTACCTATAAAGATTGATTTTCCGAAATCTTTTTAAATGCCCTGAAGTTTTGAAATCCTATGGAAATTAAAGACTTACAACCAAAGATGGGTAAAATCGAATTAGTTGTGACAGTAAAAGAAATATCTGAACCAAGAGAGTTTGAAAAATTTGGTAAAGCTGGTAAAGTTGCTAATGCAATGGTTGGTGATGAAACTGGAACCATAAAAATGAGTTTATGGAATGAACAAATTGATCAAATCAAAGTAGGAGATAAACTTATGGTTAAAAATGGCTATGTCAGTGAATGGCAAGGCGAAATGCAACTAGGAACTGGTAAATTCGGATCATTAGAAGTTGTTGAAAAGGCACTTTCTGAAGAAAAAGCAAAAGAAGAAGTTCTTCAAAAAGAAGAAGACGTTGTAGAAGAAGATATTGTTTATTAATTTCATTTTTGGGAACATAGCTCAGTCTGGGAGAGCGCTACGCTGAAGACGTAGAAGTCCCGGGTTCAAATCCCGGTGTTCCCACCACTTCTTTTTAATTATTTTTAAGATAGTATAAGAAATATCACTAATTCTTCAAAATAATAATATTTTAAGCATTACTTTTGTGGATTATATCCTACAAATATAGTATAGTCTCCATATAAAAAAGATTCTTTACTTCTCCCAAAACTATTTTCTTTAGTCCATTCTGGTGCCCCATGTTGCATAATTTGATTTCCTGGTACTGCGGCAATATTAACAACTTCATATCTTGGAATTCCCATTTCTTTTATTTTATCCATAATATCATCAGGTATTTTACCATTTTCCCAAACCAGCACTGCCCTTTCTAAATCACTTTTTCCTATATCTTCAACCATACATTATTTAATTGTGAACTAGAATAAATACTTTTCTACATTAAAGGATAAGTCATACGATCTAAACAAATTTATTCAAATCAATCCCCTGATGCCATAAATAAAGAATAACTAAAAAAATAAATATAAACTTTTCTACAATGTACTACTCATAATAGTATTAGCAATAACATTAAAGGCAATCATAATAACAAAAGACAGCAAACAATAAAGAATAACTGCACTAGCTAACTCCTTCCCTAACCTAAAATTCTCCATAACCTTATCTGGCCCATTCTCAATCTGATTACTTAATATTATCAAAATAACAATAATCTGAACAACATATACTCCAACAATCACTTGAAAGAAATACGTAGGAACTCCTGCCCCAAACATATTCATCATTCCTCCTCCACCCATTGCCGCCCCTCCAACGTCTGAAGACAATTCACCCATTCTACCTTGTAGCCTTCCCAATATACCTGTAATCATGGAAGTTATCCCTACAACAATCCCAGAAATAACTGGGGTCAAAAATTTAATTTGAGATTTCATAGAGCCAATAATATCTCCCATTAAATCTTGTAATCTTTCATCAACTCTATGTATTTCTTTAATGTAACGAGCAACATTATTTAATGCCTGAGATGCAATTAAAGGACCTTTCTTAGAACTCTCTAACAATACCTTCATAGAACTATCAATAATTTTAGAAGGGAATTCTTTAATTGCACCATTTTTTTCATCATAAATTGCATCTTCAACACTCATACCTAAACTCCTAATGTTACTATCCACCATCCTAAAAAATTCACCTGAAGTTGTTCCCTCCATGGCCAATGCGACCCTACCAAATGCCATTTCTGCAGGAACTCCATCCCCCAAACGTCCACCTAATTGAAACAAAGCAGAAGCGAATTCTTTTTCTAACAATTTGGCTTTTCTACGAATCTTAACTTGATTTTTAACTTGTTTTCCAAAATATAAAGAGATGCCTAAACCCAACCCTAATGGAATAAAAACAGAAAGTAATGATGCCCCTAGACCATAAGGTCCCTTAACCATCCCCAATTCTGTCAATTTATAATCTAATAGGCAAATTCCCTTAGCGCCTTCTATATCTGCACCACTAATAATTCCTCCACGATCACCAATACAAAAATCAAATACTGGATCAGGGTTTAATGTATGCATCATCAAAGGAATAACTCCAATAAAAATTAAAACAAACATAACAAAAGCAGCAATAACAACTGGATCTTTAGAACTTAAATTAGACAATTTAAATTTTTTCTTATGAGTAACTTCTGAACTCCCATACCCTGATGGTCGAGTAGATAATATTTGTCTACCTAAATAATAAACCATAATAGGTAATGCAACATTATACATCAAACCAATATGATACCAACGAACATTATCCATAAATGAAACCACCAAAGGCAGTATAACTAATCCTAAGATAGGTAAAATTACTCCCAACATGTGTAACATAGTTATGGGCCCTTTCAAATTATGTGCATAATGTAACATACTTTCATAAGTTCCCTCCAAGATTACGGAAAGAGATTTATCTAAGGTCCCTAACCTACGAGTTTCCTCTCCCTCATAAAGAGAACTTTGAATTAGATTCATAGATTCCACAAAATCAGGATTCCACTTTCTCCAAGAAACCAAATAATTATCCAAACTTTCTTTGATAGATTCAAATTTCTGAGTTTCAACATCCCACAAAACTTTCTTCATATCAATAGAAATTGGAGCATCTAAATGATTAGATGCAAAATCAATCGCATTTTCTAAATTAGATGTATGCCTCATATAAGTAACGATATAAAAAACTGCTAAAACAAGTTGATTCCCTGCCTTCATCCTCCAATCAGTCTCAATAAAACTTGGAACTTTTTGTAAAATGACTACAAGTACCATCCCCAATATTAAAAAAAATAATACAAATAGCATATCTCCAAAAATCATTAAACTTAGTAAAACAGAAAAAACAGAAAAAATCATAGGACCTAAGATCGAAAAACTCATCACTCCAGTAGGAGTTATATGTAAATGTGAATTATTAATTGCTTGTTGGGTCTTTTCAGTAGTTTTAGCATCTGGAGCAATTTTAAAAACACCCTCTGCCCAATTACATGCATTTTCATAAATAGAATATTTTTGAGGTAAATTTTCTTTCCTAAATTGATCGTACTCTACAGAATGTATTTCTTCTTTCTGACCATTTAATTCTCTCTCAATTCGTTCTCTATATTCGTCTAATAATTTGTCTGAATTCATTCATCATTCCTTTCAATTTTTCTCTTTTTAATTGCCCTATTGAACCATTCTTTCCATTCAAAAAATATTTTTTCAGAATCTAAATTACCATATTTTAATTTAACCATCTCAGAACATAAATGAAAATTATCATTTGCTTCAACTACAAATTCTGCTTCTAATAAATCTGGATCTTTTTCTTTCTCTGCACGTTTAACTAATTCTTCTTTAATTTTTCCCCTTAATTCAATATTTGACCAAACTCCATCCCAATCTCCTGCTAATTCTTTAATATTTCCTGCAATCATTTTC
>Ga0190358_1000486_pt1 | contig 11726 bp, 12 predicted proteins | sample 48721812_MG_FD_161666 | JGI IMG/M metagenome (GOLD analysis project Ga0190358, IMG submission 161666) | Hydrothermal vent microbial mat bacterial communities from Southern Trench, Guaymas Basin, Mexico - 4872-18-1-2_MG | ecosystem: Environmental > Aquatic > Marine > Hydrothermal vents >... | reverse complement strand
ATGGAATCCAAACATTAGTTTGGTTCTTCTAGGATAAATCTTGGACTCCATTACTCGCTTTGTTGGACTAAGAAAAATCTCAAAAATGCCTAAGAAGGCTATCTATATTTTCTCGTTCCCACGCGCCTGCGTGGGAATGCAGTCTCGTAGCAAAAGCGTCGGGGGTAAAAGGAGAATTTCTATGGTTCCTTTCTTTCTGTGATGATGCACTGGACGCTGGCGCGTGGGAACGAGATAATACCATTATGGTTGTGGGTTTCCTTGTGTATTCTGATAAAATCTTTTCGATTATGAGTCACTATGGCACGTTTTTGTGAAACCGCATAAATTAACTGGGTTTTGTCATCTTTTCCGAGTTTTCTTTAATATCCCGTTCAATTTCATCTTTGTTATGAGCATAGTAGTTCCACGTTGCATCTAACTTATTTTGAGTCAATTGCGGGTATTTTTTTAATAATTCTCGATCCGATAAACCGAGTTGATGCCATACGACTAAATTCCAAACCGTTAAACGAGTATTAGCAATACAAGCGCGTCCAGAACTTATGTTTGCTTGTTTTTGGATAACGTGAGATGTTTGCCCTTGTTCACGATCATACAATAGTTGAAGCGCGTCTTGTATCACCAATGAGGGTGATTTGTTTTCATGCGTTGTGATATATCCATTGATGAAATGAACGAAAAAAGCGGGTAAGGAAATAGAAAGTGTTTCAGTATTTTCACGGTACATTTTTATTATCTTCACTGCAAAGTTTATGAGATTGAGGGCAGGTACAAATTTTCTCGTTTTTACGCGCCGGCGTGGGAACGAGAAAACGAGAAAAAAAGCTAGTAGCATAGAGTGTGGTGGGTACAAACGTACCCACGCAATTTTAGCTAAAAGCGATAACTTAATGACATATTAATAGAGTAAACCGTTTCTTCAACATCAAAAGCATCTATATCAAGGATTTCATGATCTTTGTCACTATAGAAGCTATCACGGAAAACACCCCGGTTTGCATTAAAATCGTACTTGAATCCTTGTAATAAAATACTATAAGAGAGTCGTTCAGTAATTGGCTGAATCCAATTAACGCCAAGTGTCACACCCATTGCATTGGCTACCACTTTTTCTTTCCTATTACGATTTATCAATTTCACTTCCAAGCTGTCACCCTGTTTATGAACCCGACTAGTTGTTATTTCACCATCTAGCAAGGCGGCAGCAACATTAAAAGCAAGTACACCTTTCCATAGTGGTAGGTTATAACCGACACCCAGAAAAGGACCTTTTGCAACGAAACTGTTGTTTTTAAAGGCTTCTCCCACTGTTTCGCCCTTCCCATCTTGCTCTAAATCGGTCGTCCAATCGTAATTCGTCTCACCGTACTTGTAGCCGAAAGAAAGTGACCAATTCCTGGCAAATGAATAACCAAAAGAGAGAGCAAAGTCTTGCCGTTCAAGCTCCATATTCCGCGTGTAATAAACTTCTGAAGTGCTTACTAGGAATGTTCCATTGTCATCAATATCCGCCGTATTTGTTGTTTGGTAGTAGGCATCGACAGAAAATTTGTCGTAAACCAGTGTGGCACCTACACCCAGAAAGGGAAGTTCGTCGTCCAACTTGACTTTATCTTGGATAATAGATGTTCCCTTTTCACCACCGAATTCAAGCTCATAGTGCATAATGCCAGCCGTCACCCTGGGTAGCACCATAAAATTTTGTGCTTTCACCAATGGCGGGATGATTTGTAAAATCAAAACAAGAAAAATAGAAAATAACGTGGTTAGCCAACCACTTTGTTGTTGTTTACCCATAAAAACTCCTGGAGTTGAGATAAATTAATCGGTAAATGCTCAAAATCTAGTGATGGAGTCCAAAGCTTTAGCTTTGATTCAAAAATCATTTCATACGTCTGGTTGCACATTCTTTTTATGTACGATTTCACCACCTTCAAAGCACCAAATTTCAATGGGCGAGAAAACATCTCCATTTTCATCAAAATCAACGTTGCCAGATGCACCTTCGTAGTTGATAGTTACTCCAGAATCTAGAATTTTCATGGCTCGTTTCAAGCTTTCCGGACCGGCTATTACTTTTTGCCCATCTGGAGCATTCACGCGACGTAAGTATTCACGAATAGTAATTGGTGTGATAGATTCACCAATAGCCTGAGCAGCATAGGCTGCCAATCCAGCAAGAACAACAGCATCGTAAACGTTGGGCTTATCCCAAATTTCTGGCGCATCTGTGTATTCAGTTTCGTATTCCTTTTTAAATGTTTTATACGAGTTTTTTGAGTAATCCACACCGGGTGCCGTGCCACACATACCTTCTAAAGAACCATTGGGTTTTATCGTTTCAACGAGTTCTTTTGATTTGCTACCACCTACAAAGATAAATTTATGAAATAAATCATTATCCTTGGCTTCCTGTATGTAAATCTTTACATGTCTAAAATAGCTTATGGCAACAAGTGCTTCTGCATCAACCGCATAAGCTCTTTGTAATTGTTCCAAATAACTTTCTCCACCTTCGACTTCAGAAGTCACCACTTCATCATGTGGCACGACAGTAATCACAGTACCCCCTAAAGATTCAAAATGCTCTTTGAAAATTTTACTCAGGCTTCTGCCATAGGAGTTATCAACATAAAGTACAGAGAGGGAACGGTAATGACTGTCAAATGCCAATTGAGCCAAAACAATGCTCTGCAAAGTATCAGAAGGTACAGTACGAAACAAAAAATCAGAATCACCATAACCCAAATCTCGTTCTAGTGTCGTAATTTTATACGAAGTAGAAGCGTAGGAAATTTGTGGTATTTGGTTGGGAAGAGAGACATTCTCAACAATGGCAGTCGTTACGCCACTAGATGCAGCACCGATAATTATCTTCGCTCCTCCTTTTTCTACTAACTCGCGTGCCACTTTCACACCCGTTTCAGGATTAGTTTCACTGTCAGCTACTACCCATCCCACAGAAAAACCTGCTTCAGTTAAATGTTCAACAGCCAATAATGCTGCTTGATGACGTGGTTTCCCCTTTTCTGACAAACCACCAGTAAAGGGAAAAATCCCCCCCATCTTGACTGAATAGGTAGGTGCATGATTTGGAACCGAAATACCCTCATCATCATTACAGCCACCTAGTGTCACCATAAAAGATAGTATCATCAATAGATACAACGATTTACTCATATTACCTCCATAAGAAAAGTGAAAGACAAATTAAAATAAAATCAAAAGTGATTTCTTATAAAAAAATATACCATTACATAAAGCGTGTTAGAAATACTATTTTTCAAATCTGTTTAAATACCGTTACTGACAAGGGCAAGGATAGCAAGTAGGATAAAAACCACCCGTACAACAACGACATTGTGACGTTCTAGGTGTTTTAATTCCCCCTAAAGAAAAATCTTCTAAATTAATTCGCTGATGCCAAGGTACTTGTCTTCTATAACTATTTTTTTCAACAGCGGCATCGACTCGCATAAACATTCTTTCTATGCCTATACTTTTTTCTATTGCCTGTTTTAGTGTTTGAACTAAGGTTTCAGTATAGATATTATTACCTCTTATAGTTTCTTCATGAGGGTAGGCAATTATAAAACCACTTTGATTTGAAAAGGGCAATGTTTTTTTTATCAAACCGTGACAAAGGCTTTGCGCGTTCCAAGAATTATAGGGTTTATCATAACAAGCATCTAAGATAATGATACTTTTACTGCTTGCCGTTGTCATTCGCTCTATAATTTTATTCACAGAAACCGCGTCATATTTCAAATCCCCTTCAGAACGAATATAAGAATTATTAACAGGCAGCAAAAAGTGTTGTATTTGCCCTTGCGCTCCATGCCCTGCAAAATAAAATAATCCCGTACTTTGTGGCATGTTTTTTAATCTATTTGTAAATTCATGAATAGCACTTTCCATGGCTCTATAATCTAAATTCATTTTCAGAGTCACATCAAAACCAAGTTGTATCAATACATCATTCATGTTTTGAGCATCATTAGCAATATTATGTGTAGGCTTTCTATAGCTATATTCACTATTACTTATTACCAATGCCATTTTGCCATTATCTGCATAAAGAGATTGGATGCCAAATAGACACATAATAAAAAGAAAAGAACCGCAATGTATTAGGGATATTTTATTTTTCACTAGTCGCATGGTTATTTTGAAATAAGTAAGTCTTCCTAAATCCTTTAATATGTTGAAAGAATGAAAAATACTATTTCTTAAAGAAATAGTATTTTTAGAGTTCTTTCAATCATAGAACTTTAGGTACCTTAGTTATTATTAACTGTTGGAGCGTCAGTTCTTAGCCATTATGGCTGACTACATTTCCCGCCAAAATAACAAAACTGTTTCAACGACGTTTGCAGCCAAGGCTCTTGCTTAGTTTTTTGCTTGACTAAATCGCGTACTTTGCCAAATGCCTTGTCTATGCGCGTTGTCGATTGAACGTTGTTAAGTACATCGAGCAAATAATAAGTATATACTCCGTGATTACCAGGTCCAGCATCTGATGCAGTTTGCCCAGGTGCAGTAGCATAGGCAACTAACAAACTGCCTCTTTTTTTAGTAGGCGGTGGCATTTGTGCTAAACCGCGAGTAAGACTTTTAATTGAATTCGCATAAGGGTTATCACGGCAAGCATCCAAGGTGATGATATTCATACCGGCGTTAGCCACTTTCATCATGCCAAAAATTTCTTTATCTGCATGGACCGCATATTTTTTCAAATCCGCCGAGCTACTAATTCCACCATTGTCTGTAGGGAGTAGATAATTCTGCCCTTTGACTTGAGCACCATGCCCGGAAAAGTAGAATATCCCAACATCATCTAGTGAGCTTGCTGATAAACGACTTTTAAAATCATGGATAGCCCCCCTCATGGCTTGAAGATTTAAATCCGTTTTCAGCGTGACATCAAATCCAAGCCTTTCCAGAGTTTTAGCCACAGCACGGGCATCATTGATAGGATTTTTTAGCTGTTGGTATTTATAAGCACTGTTACCTATCACTAGTGCGGTTTGTGCTACAGGATAATTTTGTCCAACTGGTGGCGGTGGTTGAGTACCACCCCATATTTCTGGAGTAGGCGAACAACCGCTAATTAGCAATGCGATGACAAAAAATGTCAGTATTTTTTTCATAATAAATATCTCCTAATTCAAGTTAGAAAACAACTGCTGCTCACTAGCAGTATGATGACAACCCTATTTATTTCATGAAAACACCACCTCCTTATTTTATAGCGAACCAATAATTTCTTCGTTTAGTAGTAATTATAGTGTACCAGTCTATAAAAATCGATTCACATAGTTGACTACATTGCGTGAGTCAATTTCAGCCTACCTTAAATTTTTCCCAAATTTTAAGGTTTGGACTCCAACCGGTTACATCTTATACGTCAAACATTTTCTTGTAGGGGCAGACCTGCGTGTCTGCCCTCCTTTTACTACTTATTAATTCTAAATTCAACTCGCCGACTGAGTGCATTAATTTTGGATTTTGATAATTTCCAACGATTAGCCAATCGTAGTGGCTGTCTTTTCCCCACACCTTTGACATCAATTCTGCTTTTGACACCGGCATTTCGCAAAGAATTTTTCACCACCTTTGCGCGTCGTCTTGATACTCTGTCACAAGCCGCGTTACTTCCTTTTGGATCACTATGCCCGTAAAGAGTTACTCGTGTTGAATTTCGGTGTTTTATGTTTTTAGCCAATTGTTTGACTAAACGCTCACCTCTTCCATTAAGCTTTGTACTGCCACTATCAAATAGTATGGGTACGAGCCGCCTTCTAGGAACACCGCGAACAATGACCCGTAAAGCAATAACATCCGATTCTTCAAGCAAAGATTGTGCGACTGAAACCAATTGATAGATATTTTCGATTTCAGCTTGTGTGGGTGCTTGTGGTGTCGCTCCCGGGTCATTAATTAAATCCAGGGCTTGATTAAAAAATTGGACTGCCATTGCCCATTGTTCACGCTGCGCGTTAATATTACCATGTACCAGCGAGGTATTCCATACCATAGTAGGCGCACGTTTTAACCATGCCTCGGCTTGTGCCAATTCACCTTGTTGCATTAAAACATCGGCTTTTGCCGCTGCAATTTGTGCCATGCCACGTTTGACACTTTCTAAGTAGCTCACTGGACAGGCGGCTTGCTCACTATTCAGCCCTGGTAACAATTCTTCTAAGGTATCAAAATCAAGGTTTGTCATAGCCTGATTGACTTGAGCTTCATAATCAGCACAAGCCGCTAAACTGGATGTAGGCAAACCTGCATTGAGTAATACGGCAAACAATAAAGTACGAAATGGTATTTGCATAATTTATCACCTTTATACTACTAACGATTGAGTTTTAGACAGCCGTTTTTAACGCCTGATTTCATAGTCTGTCATTTTGATAGACCAATTTATATTAACATCTTCACCCTCTTCATTTTCTATAGTCAAATTTTCAAGTTGCAAATTCAACAATTGCAATAAAGATTTAGCATGTTGTACTGAAACATGCCTGAAAGCGAGCGGCAGGGCATTAATGTCGGTTTTTTCTTCTATCAAAACCGTTATGAGTGTACCGCGCCCCATTGGTTTTGTAATTGGAAAATCGCATTGCCAAAATACGTCTGGAATGATAAGCGTTTTTTCCGCTTCAATAAAACCTTGTTGAAGATCAGAACAATACTGATTAGGAAAATAGCTAATTAATTTTCCATCTGGCTCAATATTAAATAAATAGATATAACCACCACGATCACTGCTAATGCTTACTTGCATAGTGTCATCAATATGGAAATAAGAAGCCGATGACGTTTCTCGTAAAGTATCTATTCGCAAATTAGCCGAATTATGATCATTGTCAGCAGCAAATAAATCATCCGCACAATCAACAGTCTCTGTTTTGTCACTTATGCAGGGTGGCAATATTTGATGTTGACATAAAGGAAATTCTTCAAATAAAGAAAAATCACACCAAGCTTCGTTAGCATCCGCAAAAAAAGATGTCAAAGTAGCAATTAAAGTAAAGGTTCCTATAAAAACGGATGTGATAGTCACAAGAAAAATATAAACCAATTTAAGCCATTTATTAAATTTCTCGTGTTTAGCATTTTTTTCGGTACAATGCTCACTATCTAATTTTTTAGTGATGTCTTTATTAGGTATGTTATCACTCATAATATTTTCTAAACACAAGCCTCCTGGGTTTTGAATTTCAATTCAGTTCAATTTGAGATTATTATAACATCATTTTTATTATAGTGCTCAAGAAGATATTGAATATTATAAGAAAAAACGGGACAAACCACATTTTTATGCTGGATGGCGTTTATAAAAGCCCAAGTCTAATCATGACAATGGGCTTTTTTCCGAAGGGCGTGTTATACTAACACATCATTTTGCCCTACTAATCTTAGAGGTTTGGTGAGTTTTCTACTGGGGTGTTAAATTTATAGCGATTTTGTCATTTATTTTTCACCCGATTTTTAAGCTAAGGTTAGAAATCCGATTTTTGGCAAAAATAGGATTTCTTTAGCACATCTCAGATTAAGAACACACTCGTAAAAAGCGTTCGATAATAATTTCAAGTAATTGATTTGCAAGCTCTTTTTTTGATTTACGCGGTAATTCAATACTACCACCGTTCCAAAAAATACTTAACGCATTATCCTCACTCTCAAATCCGATGCCTTCAATGCCAACTAAATTAGCTACTATCATATCTAATTTTTTATGCTTTAATTTAGAATGGGCATAATCAGCTAAATGATGGGTTTCCGCAGCGAAGCCCACGGTAAAAGGCGGTGTCGGTAAATTAGCCACTGTGGCAAGAATATCAGGGGTGCGTTCTAAGTTTAGCTGTAAATGAGCTTCATTTTTTTTCAATTTTTGGGTAGCTTGTTGGACAGGGCGATAGTCTGCCACTGCTGCTACAGCAATGAAAATATCGGTTGTAGGAATATAAGTCATGACAGCTTCATACATATCTTGGGCACTATAAACTGACACCTTATGCACACCCGATGGGGGTGATAACGATACTGGACCACTCACTAATGTTACTTGCGCCCCTTGCGCTAAGGCTGCTTCTGCAATAGCATAGCCCATACGCCCAGAGCTACGATTACTGATAAAGCGTACTGGATCAATATCTTCACGAGTAGGTCCTGCAGTGATTAATACTTTTTTACCTTGCAATGGTCCCGATTGAAATAAATCTTGAAGACAGTGTACTAATTCCAACGGATCAAGCATACGCCCTATCCCGGTTTCACCGCAAGCCTGTGAGCCACTTGTTGGACCCAATATTTTAAGACCGCGTTGTTGTAAACGTTGGCAATTTTCCTGGGTAATAGGGGCTTGCCACATTTGCTGATTCATCGCGGGCGCGACGCTAATCGGTGCAGTAGTGGCTAAACATAAAGTACTGAGCAAATCATCAGCTTGTCCATAAGTCAATTTCGCCAAAAAATCAGCACTGCACGGCGCAATTAATACGACTTCAGCCCAGCGTGCTAACTCAATATGCCCCATTGCCGCTTCTGCATGAACGTCAAGTAAATGGATATGAACACGCTGCCCTGAAACAGCTTGTAAAGTCAGCGGGGTAATAAACTTTGTCGCCGCCGCCGTCATTACGACGCGCACATCCGCACCTTGCTCACGCAATCGGCGTACTAAATCAGCACTTTTATAGGCGGCAATACTGCCGGTGATACCGAGTATCATTTTTTTATGGGTGAGTGTGTTCATTGAATTGAGTGGCTCAAATGGTTCACTTTAATGAGATGCTTGTTTAATCGGTGAGCATATTCATCCGCACAATGTACATTAATCAATAAGTTTTGAAGCAATGCTTTTAAATCAAAATAATACCATTTTTCTTTTGTTTCCAATTGTATTTGTTTTTCAATAAAATATAATAGTTTTTCGGTTAGAATCTGATGAGCCGGTTGAGCGATTCTCTTATTTGAGAATGCCCTATTTTTTTTTCATTGTATAGTTTTTCGTAACCATACTGTAAACTTTGTACAATCACAAAGCTATAATCTTCTTCAAGACTTCGAGAACCTACTCGTACCAATTCCTACTGGCAATTTAGCATACTCATAAGAATCTATTTGAGTCAGTGTGGCTTGAATTTCAGCCAGTGAACCACGCGATAAAATTTCAGAAAAGCTGGCATGTGGTTGTAAAGCTTGGAGCAGTTTTTGATAAAATTCTGCGGCTAAATTTAATCGCCGCGCCTTGTTCCGCAAGCAACTTAAAATTAAATCATCAATGGCTGGCGGAATAACTTCATTAATCGTATTTTAAGCTTGGTATTCACCCATTCTTGGCAATTGCCCCGATAAACATTCATACAATACAATTGCCAATTAATAAATATCATTGGATGCGTCAAGTTCTTCGCCTCGAAGTTGTTCTGGTGACATATAACCGGGTGTACCAACTGGGTAGCGACTTGGTGTGAGTCGTTCTAAATCTGATTGACGCAGGGAAATACCAAAATCAACCAGATAACAAGCTTCCAGGTTTGTGGTAATGATGAGATTAGATGGCTTGATGTCCCGATGAATAATGTCCTTATGATGGGCATGTTCCAAGGCGGAGCAAATATTGCCAAACCATTTACTTACCTGTTCGAGAGACATAACGCCTTTAGTATCAATAAATTGACGAACTGTAAAGCCTTCTATCCATTCAAAAATCAGTTTAAACTCGCCATTATTTTCAGGAAAAACCATATCATAAATAGCAGGTATGTGGGGATGAGACAGACTTGCCAAGGTTTTAGCTTCTCTTAAAAATCTTTCAGTGTCTTGCGGAGAAAGACTTTCCTTGAAGAGCGGATCGAGGATTTTGATAGCGACATTTCTTTCTAATCTCACATCTTTTGCTTTATCAATTCGCCCAAATCCACCTTCTCCTGCAGCGAAATCTATCATTTGGTATCTTGTATTCATAAATGCTCTTTTATAAAAGGTAACGGTTCGTCAATGAGCATAAGGGCGGCCTTTTGAGGGAAATCGTTTTGTTAGTGTCTACATACACATTTTACACCCTTTGTCAAGTGAAAAAAACTTGATTATCGAGTATCATTTAACCAAGTTCCCACCATGTAGCACTGATGACACTCATCAAAACCGGGGTTTGTTTATCAATCAATTGCCTGACTTGTAAATTAGGCTCACGTTTCATAGCCTCACTGATGGCATTACTATCAAACAAAAAACTCATTTGGCATCTCCAAAATAGAGTTAGGGCGATCTTGACGTACTGGAAGTTCAATGTCTGGTTCAAGCATATTAATTTTGTCAAAATCTGACCAAAATTCAGCCATTGTCGGTTTATTTGAGACGGATAGCACTTTTGGCTTGTCATCAGGTTGTATGGTAATTCGTACTTGAACCTGCTCAGGTAAATTGAGCGGTGCCAGAGGGCGCAAAACACCCTTTTCATAAATGGCAGTCACTGGATTAATCATAGTTAATTGTCTGAATCAGAATTTTCAGGATTTTAGAATTAACAGAATAAAAACACAGTACAACGAATTGACGAAATAAGCGAATTAAAAGCAAGGCTCTTTCAACTCATTTTGGTGGGTTTCGCTATAGCGAAACCCACCCTACGCTCTTCGCTTGGCGCACCCACCCTACGCTTGCTTTTTTATATTAACGCAGGTTGTATTTTCAATTTTTCAAGCCACGGATTAATTTCGTTTGGCTCCAATTTTTGCACAATCTCAATATTTGGCATTGCAGAGTCTATTCTTGGGCCAAAAAAACCACTGTCCCAACAACGATTATTCATTATCATTGGCCATAAAAGTATAATTTGGATACCTTCTATGACAGGAATTTGCCTTACGTTAACCTCGCCCCAAATTGACCCAAAAATATTGGGTTCGGAGGATAAGGGATCTCCATAGTGCCACCATGCTTCATCTCTTATATTTTCATCAATTAGGCATCTAGCTGCTTGATAAATAGCCTCGCTTGGAGTTCTTCCATTTTGCAGTTTGTCTCCAACACATGTTTGAATGAGAGAAAAGAGATGAAAACAATTACTGACATTTGTATATTTTAGCTTTATACCTCTTCGGCTCTCAACGTGAATAATTAGTAGATCACTGCTATTTTTCTCTAAAAGTTCTCTAATCCAAGTTGCTGTATAAGTGTACGCCTCTGTATTCTCTAGTTTAATGATAAACTCACTATCATAATAAAGGCGTTGCCTCAAGCTTGGTGTTCTGGCTACATGGGAAACGACTGAACGGCTAAGCAAAGGCAATGCTTCGATATAAATTTTGGTCTTATCACTTAACTTTGGAAGTTCTGCTGCATCTTCAGCGATGACAGGAAATTCACTTATCCAACTATCCAATAAATTAACAACAGCATCTCTACTTTTATTTAGCTCCGCCCCTGATTCTATTGCCGAACCAAAAACTAATGACAACCAAGAAGCTCCAAAAGGGGGTAATTTATTAATCGCATCAATAGCCATTTCTGGTATGACCTGATTAAAGTTATTTTTTACGTCTTCGAGAAATTCGCCTGTTAGCTTCCGTACAGTATCTTCTGGTTCAATAGAGTCGATTGAGTAGCAAGCTTTAATGAGTTTTTCGGTAGAATTCAAAAATTTATCTCCACATTTAGTTTTTCGTCACACTGCATATGTCATTTCAGAATAAGGTAAGCTGTTAAAA
>Ga0190358_1000485_pt1 | contig 11747 bp, 7 predicted proteins | sample 48721812_MG_FD_161666 | JGI IMG/M metagenome (GOLD analysis project Ga0190358, IMG submission 161666) | Hydrothermal vent microbial mat bacterial communities from Southern Trench, Guaymas Basin, Mexico - 4872-18-1-2_MG | ecosystem: Environmental > Aquatic > Marine > Hydrothermal vents > Microbial... | reverse complement strand
GGTTTTGGTAACCAGTCACCAGAGCCTGTTCACTGCGGCCCTCATATGCTCCAGATGAAAATCTATCACAATAGAGGGCACCCCTTCTCCCGAAGTTACGGGGTTAATTTGCCGAGTTCCTTAACGAAAGTTCTCTCGCTCGTCTTGGTATGCTCTACCTATCTACCAGTGTCGGTTTGCGGTACGGGTATTTAGAATTCAACGCTTAGAGGTTTTTCTTGGCAGCATGGATCAACCACTTCTGTCTCAGGGACTCGTACTCATGCCTCGGCTCGGTCCGCGGATTTTCCTACGGACGTCAACGCCTACACATTTCCACCTACATCCAATTGTAGGCTGGCCTACCACCCTGCGTCCCCCCATCGCTCCTTCTAAATAGTTCCGGAATGTTGACCGGATATCCATCGCCTACGCCTTCCGGCCTCGGCTAAGGCCCGACTAACCCGATGCGGATTGACCTGGCATCGGAAACCTTAGATATTCGACGAACATGCTTCTCACATGTTTTACGCTACTCATGCCTGCATTCTCACTTCTGCCCGCTCCAGCCGTCCTCACGGTCGACCTTCACTGCTGACAGAACGCTCTCCTACCGCTCCAGCCTAATGGCTGAAACCCATAGCTTCGGTAGTAAACTTAGCCCCGGTAAATTTTCCGCGCAAGACCACTTGACCAGTGAGCTGTTACGCACTCTTTCAAGGAATGGCTGCTTCTAAGCCAACCTCCTGGTTGTCTCGGTAGTCCTACTTCGTTTTCCACTTAGTTTACATTTTGGGACCTTAGCTGATGGTCTGGGCTCTTTCCCTTTTGACTATGAAACTCATCTCCCACAGTCTAACTGCCATGCTTAAAGTATTGGCATTCGGAGTTTGGTTAGGATCGGTAGGCGACAAGCCCCCTAGCCCGTCCAGTGCTCTACCTCCAATACTCAACGCATGACGCTAACCCTAAAGCTATTTCGGAGAGAACAAGCTATCTCCAAGTTCGTTTGGCATATCACCTCTACCCACAGTTCATCCTGCAGCTTTGCAACGCTGAAAGGTTCGGGCCTCCACGGGTGTTTAGACCCGCTTCACCCTGACCATGGGTAGCTCACTTGGTTTCGTGTCTAATCCCAGCGACTCGCGCCCTATTAAGACGACTCGCTTTCGCTCCGGCTCCGGGTGTAACTCCCTTAACCTAGCCACTGAGATTAACTCGCAGGCTCATTCTCCAAAAGGCACGCCGTCAGACATTATGGCGGCCACTGGTTCTCACCAGCGCCTTTCCATCATAGTCCTCCGACAGATTATATGCTCACGGTTTCAGGTTCTATTTCACTCCCCTTATCGGGGTACTTTTCACCTTTCCCTCACGGTACTATTTCGCTATCGGTCATCAAGTGTATTTAGCCTTGGAAAGTGGTCTTCCCGGATTCCAACCAAATTAGCGTGTCTGGCTGTACTCAGGGTTCCTGAAAGAAGTTGGAAAGTTTTCGCGTACGGGACTGTAACCCTCTCTGGTAGGCTGTTTCACACCATTCTGCTAACCATCCAATTTGTAACTTCTATAGATCAGGCCCTACAACCCCGGCTACGTAAACGCAACCGGTTTGGGCTGTTCCCCTTTCGCTCGCCACTACTCAGGGAATAATCTCTTTTCCTCTGGGTACTAAGATGTTTCAGTTCCCCAGGTTCCCATCCTAAAACCTATGTATTCAGTCATAGGATGCTGCGGGTTTACCGCAGCGGGTTTCCCCATTCGGACATCCTCGGATCAGCACCTGTTCACGGCTCCTCGAGGCTTATCGCAGTGTCCCACGTCCTTCATCGGCACTTGAACGCCAAGGCATCCACCGTAAGCACTTAGTAGCTTAACTTGTGATGCGGAGAAATCGATATTTATTCGCAGTTTCTATTCAATTGTTAAGGTACGATTCCGACTGATTTTTGTCTGTCGGTGGGTATTCCTCATTGACTAATCAGGAACACGCACTGGCAGGCAAACGGTTGATCTGGCTTTCTCAGACAAAACAGCCCGGCATTTCGCCGGGCCGAGAGGTCCCTTCAGAAATGCACTCCTGGTTATATTTTGTCCTTCCGGATGTCAGCCAAATTTCTATCCTTTCCTCTCTTGCTCTACCTCTCTCTCAGTGGAGATGAGGGGACTCGAACCCCTGACCCCCGCCTTGCAAAGGCGGTGCTCTCCCAGCTGAGCTACATCCCCGTTTGGCGGGGGAGTGGGCCTGACTGGATTCGAACCAGTGACCCCTGCGTTATCAGCACAGTGCTCTAACCAACTGAGCTACAGGCCCTTCAATTTTCCTTAACACCTGAAGAGTGACAGAAAGCCTTTTGAGATAACCTTGACACCGTCAAGGATTTTTTGTTTCTTAGTACATTTGGTACATCTAGAGTGGAGCGCCGGTCCGAAGACCTTTGCTCAAATCTCCCTAGAAAGGAGGTGATCCAGGCGCACCTTCCGGTACACCTACCTTGTTACGACTTCGTCCCAGTCACCGGTCCTACCCTCGCCAGCTCCGTCCCGTTAGGGTTAAGATACCGACTTCAAGTATTACCAGCTTCCATGACGTGACGGGCGGTGTGTACAAGACCCGGGAACGTATTCAACGCACTATTGCTGACGCGCGTTTACTAGCAACTCCGGCTTCATGCAGTCGAGTTGCAGACTGCAATCCGAACTGAGGCCGGTTTTGAGGATTGGCTTCGCCTCGCGACTTTGCTACCCATTGTACCGGCCATTGTAGCGTGTGTGTAGCCCTGGACATAAAGGCCATGCTGACTTGACGTCGTCCCCACCTTCCTCCGGTTTTGTACCGGCAGTCCCGCATGACACATGTAACATACGGCAAGGGTTGCGCTCGTTACCGGACTTAACCGGACACCTCACGGCACGAGCTGACGACAGCCATGCAGCACCTGTATAAGCTCCCCGAAGGGTCGGTCACCTTTCGGATCCCTACCACCTATATGTCAAGCCCAGGTAAGGTTCTTCGTGTAGCATCGAATTAAACCACACGCTCCGCTGCTTGTGCGGGTCCCCGTCAATTCCTTTGAGTTTTAACCTTGCGATCGTACTCCCCAGGCGGTGAACTTATCGCGTTAACTACGACACCGATGACTATTACGCCACCGACATCAAGTTCACATCGTTTACGGCATGGACTACCGGGGTTTCTAATCCCGTTTGCTACCCATGCTTTCGCGTCTTAGTGTCAGGAACGGCCCAGAAGGCCGCCTTCGCCACTGGTGTTCCTCCCGATATCTACGCATTTCACTACTACACCGGGAATTCCACCTTCCTCTACCGTCCTCTAGTCTGGTAGTTTTGAGCAACCTCTCCTAGTTAAGCCAGGAGATTTCATACCCAACTTACCAAACCACCTGCACGCGCTTTACGCCCAATAAATCCGGATAACGCTCGCCTCCTACGTATTACCGCGGCTGCTGGCACGTAGTTAGCCGAGACTTATTCCTGAGGTACCGTCCTTTCTCTTCCCTCAGAAAAGTGCTTTACAACCCGAAGGCCTTCATCGCACACGCGGCGTTGCTGCATCAGACTTTCGTCGATTGTGCAATATTCCCTACTGCTGCCACCCGTAGGTGTCTAGCCCGTGTTTCAGTGCTAGTGTGGGGGGTCACCCTCTCAGGTCCCCTACCCGTCATCGCCTTGGTAGGCCATTACCCTACCAACTAGCTGATGGGACGCAGGCCCCTCCTAAAGCGGCACTGTGGCCTTTCGTCCACAGAACCTTTACTTCAAAAGCGTCAAATCTTAAGAAGCACATAGGGTATTAGCCTCAGTTTCCCGAGGTTGTTCCCTTCTTTAGGGCAGGTCACCAACGCGTTACTCACCCGTTCGCCACTAAGAGCTCTCGAGTAAACTCAAGAACATCTTCGTTCGACTTGCATGTATTAGGCACGCCGCCAGCGTTCATCCTGAGCCAGGATCAAACTCTCCGCAAAAATTATCCCACAACGAAGTGGGATCAGATTACGAAGTTCTATCTCAAAGATTGGTTTTTGCTGTTTTTGGCTTTCTATCACTATTCAGTTGTTAAGGTTCGAGGCCCTTTTTAGAGCGGGTCAATTCTACCACCCCCGCTACTATGCGTCAAGGGCAGTCCACTTAGAGAACAAAAGACCCTACCGACTTTCACCCTTTGTGAGATCGGTCTTGCTTCCGCACATTGCTGTGCTTCCGCACAGGGTCTGGGTTCCTTCTCTTTTATCGATTTGCCCTTTGCGGGCGAAACCTTGTGGTGTAAACCTTCGCAATTATAGCCCTTATCTTTTTCCTGTCAAGATGATTCAAGGGCTAATTTGAATGGAATTTTTCCTGGCCCTTAATCCATCTCCTGCCGGCCCATCAACGCCCGCAGCAGCGTGTGCTGATCCGCGTATTCCAAATCTCCCCCCATCGGCAATCCCCGCGCCAGCCGGGTCACTTTTACATCCATCCCGCCCAGCTGCCCCTGCAGGTACATCGCGGTCGCGTCCCCCTCCATACTGGGATTGGTAGCCAGGATCACTTCCTTTACCTCTCCCCCACCTACCCGCTGGACCAGTTCCTTGATCTTAAGATCATCCGGGGTGATCCCCTCCACCGGGGAAAGCGCCCCCTGTAAAACATGGTACAGACCTAGAAAACCTGAAGTCCTCTCCAGGGCTGGCACATCCAGAGGTTCCTCCACAACACAAAGCAAACTCCGATCACGATTCGGGTCCGCGCAGATGCGGCAGGCCTCCCTTCCGGCGCTCATCATATTAAAACAGACCGGGCAGGTTTCTGTCCCCTCCATCAAGGCGGCTAAGGCCTTTCCTAACTTTTCGGACAGACCGCTTTCCCGGGTTCGCAGTAGATAAAAAACCAACCGCGCCGCGGTTTTGGGACCGATGCCCGGCAGCCGGGCAAAAAGGTCAATACTCTGTTGAATGGGTTCCGGCAGCATATTCCGCTCTCTCTCTAAAAGGGCAATCCCTGGCCAGCCAGCGGGCCTAATTTGCTCTCCGCCAGTTTCCTGGATTCTTCCAGGCCCTGGTTTACCGCGGCCAGGATCAGGTCCTGGAGCAGTTCCTGGTCTCCATCTTCGATCAACCCCGGATCCACCGAAACGGACAGGATCCGCTGATCTCCCGTCACCTCCACCGTGACCGCGCCGCCGCCGGCCGATCCACTGACTACCTCGCTTTTCAATTCTTCCTGGGCTTTCAGCATTTGCTCCTGCAGCTGCTGGATCTGCTGCATCACTCCCCTACCGCCCAGATCGCTCCCCCCGGGTCCTTTCGGTCTTTTTGCCATGCAATGCTCCTGCATAAATTTCAATTATTGTTATTTCTTCTCGTCCTGGTCATCGACCAGGGTCCCTCCCAGCTCCCTCACCACCGCTGCCACCAGGCCGTTCGGGTCCACGCCATCCGGCAGTCCGGACTGGTCCTTTCCGCCCACGACGCATAAAACAGGAAGCCGAACGCCAATCACTTTTTCAATGACATCCTGGCAGATTTTCAGATGATCGCCGCCCTCCATTTTGCCCTTAATCGCATCGCTCCGGAAGCTGAGCACAAGCTGGTTGTCTTTGATGCCCAGGGGCTTGCAGGAATTCAAGATGCCCTGGGTGGCCGGGTTAATTTCCCTCACCCGCTCGACGATCTCCTTCCAGTGCTGCAGAACGGTGAGCGGCTGCTGTTCTGTTCCGGGACTTTTCCCTCCGGCGGGAGGTTCTTCGGCCGGTGGGGCCGATTCACTACTCTCTGGTTGATTTGTGCCGGCAGGTTTGACCGGGGGGCTGTTTGGCCTCACCTCCTCCGGAACGCTTTCCTTATTAAGGATATCCAGCCCTTCCAGAAAAGCCATCTCCAGCGGAAGGGTGGGCTGCCAGGCAGCGCCTTTATCAAGTACTGCCCGGTTAAACACCCGGATCAGATTCAGAAGCTGCTTGTTGTTCATCCGGCCGGCATGGGTTTCAATAACCTCCAAGAGGTCTTCTGGAACATCAATCCGGTCTCTGTTATTCATTTGCATCAACAGCACATTTCGCAAATAACCAACAACCTGGCGGGCGAACTGACCCGGGTCATTGCCCCGCTGGGAGGATTGATGCAGGGTGTTTAATCCTGCCCCTGGATCCCCCTTCATCATAGCCTCAACAAAATTCAACACTGCTTCATCCGGAGAAGTCCCCAGGATCTGATGGGCTAACCCGGGGGTGATTTCCCCTTCAGCGCTGGAGAGCTGGTCCAGGATGGAAATCGCGTCCCTCAGACTCCCCGTAGCTTGGCGGGCGATCAAACCCAGCACATCCTCCCCAACCTGGATGTGCTCGGCTTCTACCATCTCCTTCAAGCGATTGATAATCTCCGCCACGGATATCCGCCGGAAATCATGCCGCTGACAGCGGGAGATCACGGTGACCGGGATCTTGTGGATCTCAGTTGTAGCCAGGATGAATATCGCGTGGGCTGGCGGTTCCTCAAGGGTTTTCAGCAAGGCGTTAAAAGCAGACGGGGAAAGCATATGGACTTCATCAATCACGTAGACCTTGTAACGACCCAGATTGGGAGAAAAATTGATCTTATCCCGTAAATCTCGGACATCATCCACACTGGTGTTGGATGCGGCATCTATTTCGATCAAATCCAGAAAATCTCCCCGCATAACGGATTGGCAGTGGGCACATTCATTACAAGGCCGAGCAGAGAGGTCTTCCGCCAGGCAGTTGACAGCTTTGGCAAGCACGCGGGCCGTACTGGTTTTCCCTGTCCCTCGGGGGCCAGAGAATATCTGGGCATGGGAAACGCGATCCTGGCGGACTGCATTTCTCAACGTGGTAATGATATGATCCTGGCCGATCACTTCTTCCCAATCACCGGGCCGCCATTTTAAGTAAAGGACTTTGCTCATAGATTAACACCCTGCTGGAATCTTCTTCTAGGCTGTTTTTGAAGGCTTTCTTTAGTGTATCAGAATGGCGTCAGGGGGTCAATCAGCGCAGGGAAAAGAAGCCCTGATTCAGCCATAAACCATTCTCTTGTGGCATTAATCTTGCACAAATAGAGTTGGAACAGAGCATATCCAATCTTTCTTGACGCCATTTTTATGGTATGCTAGTATCAAATCGACTTTGATTGATTTGAACTGGTGGAAAGCGGATCAGATAACGGGAAAAGGACCCCCGCAAGGAGAGACCGTTCGATGAAAAAAACCAGCCTAATCATACTTATCGCCATTATCGCATCGCTGATGTTCTCAGCATGCACCATGTCAGCTTCAACTCCCCCCCCTGTAACACCAACCACAAACCTGAGTGAGATTGCCCGCCAGGCAACTGAAACAGCAATTGCCAAGACGCCCAAAGCAGGGAATACACAGGTACCAGAAGAGACTGAGGTCACAGAGGCTGCGCTCACAGAGACAGCTGCTGCGGTTGTAGAACCGACCAGCACACCTGCGCCCACCCAGGAAGAGGGAAGCACTGATGTCGTTACCGAGTATCCAGTTCCCGACTCTTATACACTGCACAGCGGGGAATTCATTTTCTGTCTGGCCCGCCGGTTCAACATTCTTCCCGAAGATATCATGGATTACAACGGCTACGAGTACGGCACGCTGCTCTTCCCGGGAGACACCATACTGCTGCCCCCAAATGGCCGGGCCTATCTTGGTGACAGGGCGCTCCAGTACCACCCTGCCGATTACACGGTAATTTATGGGGACACATTGTATTCCATCGCCTGCCTGTATGGAGACGTGGATCCCCGTTCGATTGCAGCGGCCAATGACCTGGATATTGACCAGGTGTTGACCCCCGGTACCGTGCTCCAGATCCCCTGATTGATAACCAGCACATCAACCCAAGACAAGCAGCCCGGTCATCAGGCTGCTTGTCTTCTTTTCCCACCGAATCGTATCCCCATAGATTTAGATACGATATAATCGAAAACAGGGTTGCTTTATAAAAAGGGATAAACGATGAAAAGAGCAGTCAGTGTCAGCCTGGGATCCAGATCCCGCGATAAAAAAGTCGTCACCACATTGCTTGGAGAAGAAGTCTCTATCGAACGCATTGGAACCGATGGTGATGAAGAGAAGGCTTATCAGTTATTCTGCGAACTAGATGGGAAGGTTGACGCCTTTGGTGTTGGGGGAATAGACCTTTATGTCCATGCCATAAAACGGGATTATCCTCTCTATGCTGGGCTCAGGTTGGTCAGGGATGTTAAACAAACGCCTGTTGTGGATGGTGGCGGCTTAAAATCCACCCTGGAAACTCGCGTGATGCAGGACGTGGAAAAACAGCTCGGTGATGTTATCTTTCCCAAAACTGCCCTGCTGGTAGCCGGCTTGACCCGGGGCGGGATGTCCAAATCCTTTATCCAGGCCGGTTACAAACTGGTCTTTGCTGACTTGATGTTCGGCCTGGGCATTCCCCTCCCGATCAACACCGTGCCCATGGCTAACTTCGCGGCCGCGGTTCTACTGCCAATCGTTGGCAGGCTGCCGATCAAAATGCTTTACCCGACCGGGGAAAAACAGCTCGAAGTCGTCCCAAAATACGAAAAATACTATCAGGCCAATCAGGTCATCGCCGGCGATTGGCTCTATATCATGCAGCACGCTCCGGACAACCTAGAAGGCAAGATCATTGTCACCAACACCACCACCGAAGCAGATGTGGGGTTCCTTAAGAAACGCGGCGTGCATTACCTGGTAACCACTACCCCGGTACTGGACGGACGGTCTTTCGGCACCAATATGTTTGAAGCTGCCCTGGTGGCCGCTGCCGGGAAGAACCGCCCACTTAACACGGTGGAGCTAAACCAGATCATTGAAAATCTCAATTTGACAGCCCAGATCCAGGACCTGAGATAATGGATGCCATTCTGCTTGCGGGGGGCGTGCCCACCCCGGATTCTCCCCTTTACCCTTATACCGAAGGAAAACCCAAGGCTACCGTACAGATCGGGAGCAAATCCATGATCCAGTGGGTGCTCGATGCCCTGGAAGAATCCCAAACGATTGACAGCATCGTAGTTGTGGGGGTTGAAGACATGAGCGAGACCCTCCACTCAACAAAGATCCTGGACTTCCACCCTGCAGCGGATGACATCATCCGCAATTTTCAGGTGGGCGCGGATGCGCTGCTGGCCCACAAACCTGATGCGAAACGAGTTGCCCTCGTCTCCAGTGACATCCCCATGCTCACGCCCGAGAGTGTGGACTGGGTTGTCAATACCTGCCAGGAATCTGACGAGGATCTCAATTACTGTGTGATCGAACAAAGTCAGATGGAAAAACGCTTTCCGGACTCTGCTAGGTCCTATGTCAAACTGCGGGACATGAGCCTTTGCGGCGGTGATCTTTTAGTAATCAAACTGGATTTGTACAAAACCCGGAAAGACTTCTGGCGGAAGATCTTCGAGGCTCGCAAGAGCCATCTCCACCAGGCCAGGCTGATCGGGTTTGATATCTTACTCCTTCTTCTCCTGCGCCGGCTGACCCTCGAAGACGCTGTTCACAAAATCACCCGCCGTCTTAACATCACCGGACGGGGAATAAATTGTCCCTACCCTGAAATCGGTATGGATGTTGATAAACCCCATCAACTCGAAATTGCCCGGCGGGAACTTTCCTGATTGATTATGTCATTGGAAAAACTACTAAGAAACGACACTGCATATTCCAATAAAGCACGCATCCCGGAACACAAACCCGGGCTTAAGAAAATCGCGGCTTTCCTGGCCCATTCAGGCGACTCCTGGTTCTGGGGAGCAGGGCTGGCTCTGCTGTGGCTGGCAGGCCCCAAGCCCTGGCGCCCCCAGATCGCTCTGCTGTTCCTGGGAATACTTTTTACCGCGGTCTGCGTGCTGGTATTGAAATTCTCCATCAAACGTCCCCGTCCCGAGGGGGAGTGGGGCCAGGTTTACCGCAGCTCCGACCCGCATTCCTTCCCCTCCGGGCACGCAGCCAGGGCCACCATGCTCACCGTGATCATGCTCTTGAGCGGATTCTGGTGGATCGGATTGATCATGTTATTCTGGACTATGTTGGTAGATATTTCCCGGGTGGGATTAGGTGTGCATTACTTTTCAGATGTCCTGGTCGGTACCCTGATCGGGGTCGTAATGGGCTACTTAGCTGTCTTTGTATATGGCTTGTTTTAATTAAGCAGGACGCGGGATCCTCGGTCATTCAGCTCAAGCAGGAGCTGGCGCTCCTGCTTTTTATAATTTAAACGGGAGAGCTAGCGCTCTCCCATGAGCAATCACTATATAGGATCCCGCATCCTAATAAGCTGCCAGCTCTACCTGGCGCCCGCCAACATCGCAAAGATAATACGGCATCCAGGCCACACCAAAGAGCTCCATCAAAATATCTTTTTTATAGGGAGTTACAGGGATCTCGACCGTATCTTCCAGGATTTCCTGCCACTTCTCCTTTACTTCTTCAAGGGACTGCAATCTCTCCCTTTCCAGCTCCTCAATTTCCTTTTTATACTGTTCTATTGCATCCAGGGATTCCTGCACATCCGCCTTGGCCTGACTGGTCATTCTGCGTTTGGTAAGTGATGTGGTCATCCTCCGCTGTCGACCCGCCAACAAACTGATCAGGTTTTCGGCATGGGTGCCGACTTCTTCCAACTTGCGCTGGGACAATTCCGCTTCATCTTCGTCCAACTCACGCTTTTCGCGCATCAGCCGGTCTTTGATCGTATCCAATTTCTTTTTAAAGGAGCTTTCCACTTTTCCCCGTTCTTCCTTAAGAGCTTTTTCAGCTGCTTCCGCACACATCCGCCGGAAGTCCCCCTGAGATACCTGGGGGCCAGCAAATACCTCCAGTTCCTCATTGGAGCGCACAGTTACGGTCACGGTATGGTAGATCCAATCCTTGAAATCAGTCTCAAGCTCCCGCAGCTTGGGCCCATCCGTGAGCGGTGCTGTCAGATCATGAAAGCGGGCTTCTGGGCGAGCGCCAGGCTCGAGAGCATCGAGGTCGATCTTTTCCACTATCCAATCCTCCCAGCGCACCCGTCCACTCCGATCCGGCTCCCGGACCAGGGCCGTGGTAATCAGGTCATAATCCAGGTTGTAGTTCCGCTTCATAAAGCGCACAGCGGCCTGAGCGACAAGAGCTGGCTTGTAAATCACCTGGTAATTGGTTTCCTGGGGGGCAGCAATACCTGCTTGTTCCACCGCTTTCAAAAAGCTTAGATTGTTCGGTAAATAGTATTCATCGATCCCGGAAGGCACATTGGGGCGGGTGCTGGTCAAACCCTCAGCTTTTAGAGTCCGGTCCCGGACAGGAGGGGCAGCAGCCCGGTCAGCTGGCGCCGCAGCGGGGGCTTTCACCCTGGCACCAGCCAGCGCGTTTAATGCCGGGATCTGGACCCGCGTCAGCGGTCCGGTGAGATAGTTCATGGCCCAGCGGGTGTGGAACAGGACCGGCTGGTCCTCATGCACGTTATGGAGCAAGAAGACCCGCTTATCCAGGGCGGAAATCATCTTGTCATAGGCTTTGCGGTTCAATCCTGGCGCCGCTCCTTCCAGCCCGTCCAGGAGCCGGTTCTTGTCCTGTTCGGTCTGCAGCTTACCGATGAACCAGGTGCCGGCATTGGAAAGGGCTTTGTAATCCACATCCACCGGGTTCTGGGTCACCAGCACCTGACCAATCCCAAAAGCCCGGGCCTGTTTTAACATCCTCAGCATGGGCGTTTTGGAAGGCGGGTTCTTCACCGGCGGCAAGTAGCC
>Ga0190358_1000477_pt1 | contig 11907 bp, 12 predicted proteins | sample 48721812_MG_FD_161666 | JGI IMG/M metagenome (GOLD analysis project Ga0190358, IMG submission 161666) | Hydrothermal vent microbial mat bacterial communities from Southern Trench, Guaymas Basin, Mexico - 4872-18-1-2_MG | ecosystem: Environmental > Aquatic > Marine > Hydrothermal vents >... | reverse complement strand
CAGGTTCCCTCAAATTCGTAGTTTTTTGCAGGATCCAAAGAGACTATAGGACTGGTATTCATACCTATAACCATTACTTTTTCGGCAGCGTAGACACCACCACTGATTGCCAAAACAAAGGCAAGAGTCAGTATTAAACTTAAAACTAAGATCTTTTTGCTTTTTAACATTAAAAAATATCCTCCTTTAATTTTTACTAATTACTTACAGATTTAACTTTTCAAGGCATTATATTTCCTTTGTACACCTCCTCCCCCCTTTTTTTAAAATTATTTTTAATTTACTTGTCCTCTTTTCCTCAATCTAACTATTTTTTTATCGCCTCCTTTTTTTAGCTTGCTCCTCTGAAATACGGTCTGGGGAGCAAGAGACAGCAATCCGGAAAACTCTGGAGAGAGTCCCAGACCGACGGGGTATAATAACCTCTATCAATTTTGTTTTATTGATAACCTTATTATATTCCAGAATAGATTGGTAGTAAAGCAGTTAAGTAACCTTCTTCTCTAAATTCCTAAAAGTTTACCTTTTTGACACTATATTTAAAAGAATTAAAAATTGCTCTTGCCACCTTTTTCATATTATCAGGATTACCAGTGGTGTAGTAATTTTCTTTTTTGTCTTTATCAATCTTTAATAATTTCTTTTCTTCTAATATTTTCTTCAAATCTAATACTGCATTATAAGCAGGATTTACCAGCTTTACTTCGGGACCCATAATATCTGAGATTACTTTTTGTAAAAATGGATAATGCGTGCAACCTAAAATCAATGTATCTACTTTAGCATTTTTAATAGGTTTTAAATATTCTTTTGCTACTTGATATGTTTCTGTTGTTTCAAATTTACCTAATTCTACTAAAGGAGTAAATTTAGGACAAGGATTCGCAAAAATTTCTACTTCAGGATTAATTCTTTTAATTTCCTTATGATATGCCTTACTATTTACGGTAAATTCAGTAGCTACAAGGCCTATCTTCCCATTAATAGTAGTTGCCACAGCTGCCTTTGCTCCAGGTTCAATAACTCCAATAATTGGAATATCAAAAAATTCTTTAGCTTTTATTAGTCCTGCTGCAGTTGCCGTATTGCAGGCAATAATACACGCTTTAATCCCTTTTTCCAAAAGAAAGTTAATTATTTGAACTACAAAACCCTCAATTTCTTCCTGTTCTTTTGGACCATAAGGTTGACGAGCATGATCTGCAAAATATTCAATATTTTCTTTCGGAAGTAATCTTTTTAATTCTTTTACTACTGAAAAACCACCTATACCAGAATCTAAAACACCGATGGCTAATTGTTTCATGATTTACTCCCCTTTATTTGTAACTTTTTATTCCTTCGTATATCTCTCTTGCCAATAAATTAATAAGCATTCAAGGTGATAATTCGTTTTTCCTTTTTTATCTCACTCTTTGATTATTATTAATTTTATTCCATACCATTTGTTTGTGCAGACTAAAAATCAACCCTTAAAGACAGGTAAAGTAGAACCTCCGTAAGGCATTACTAAAACTTTTACTTTTTCCCCTTGTGCCTTAATGGCTTCGGAAAAAGCTTCTTCTAAAGAATTAAAACTTTTAATAAATAAATTTTTCTTAATCTCCTCTGCTAAATTGGAAACCAGGTAAATTTCACTTTCGAGATGAATACTTGCAACTCGAGATGCTTTATGACGTCCTAAAATAAAATTCTTTTTCAATTCTTCTATTAATTCCTGTGGAGACAATTCTCCATTTAAGGCTTGGGCAAATTTACCTTCACCTAATCCATCTTTGCATTCTCCGACAACGATAATAATTCCGCCTTTTTTTACAGCTAAACTTGCATTTTCCATGGCTTTATGGGTTTGGTATAAATCGATATCTTTAGGATAACCTCCGGGGGAAGTAATAATTATATCTGCCAAACTATCTATTTTTACGCTAAATATATCGTTTATATATTTGGCCCCTTCTCTATGAGCTTTAGTGACATCTCCAGCTACTACTTTTACTATTTTTTTATGGCTATTCAAAACAGCATTAACCATGAAATTAATACCTACCATTTCCCCGATCTCTTCCATCTCTTCTCTAACCGGATTACCTTTGATAATGCCTGCCTTTGCTCCAGGTTCAAGAAAATGCTTATGATTATTGGCAGTAGTGTCCCTACTACAAATTCCCGGAGCAACTGCTTTTGCTCCACCGCTAAAACCAGCAAAATAATGAAACTCCAAATTTCCCGTAGCAATAATAAAATCAGATTTTAGAGCTTCCTTAAAAACAGAAACCTTATTACCTCTTTTAGTGGTACCAATTTTCACACAATTATCTATATCATGGTCTATGCATTTTATCTGATTGTAAACCTCTTCTCCCACGAGTCTCTTTTTTTCTTCTTCGGTCTGTTTTCGATGTACCCCTAAACCAAAGATAATCGTAATTTGATCATTGCTTAAGCCAGCTTCATTCAGTTCATTGAGAATGGGTGGTAATAAAATATAAGAAGGACATGGTCGACTAACATCACTAACTAAAATGATGACTTTATCTTGAGATGAGACTAATTCTTTTAATTTTTTGCTACCGATGGGATTAGCCAGGGCTCTTCTAACTTCAGCTATCGGGTCTATTACTTTTTTAACTTCTTTAGGTTTTAAAGTTTCCATATAGTTTTCATCCGGTATATTTAGAGTCATTGAGGTATGCCCATAATTGAGTGATACTTTCATGTTCAAAATCTCCCTTTTTTAAAAGTATTTCTGATATTACTTTTCCCTCGGGGGCGGCTTCGCCGGCAATAAAGGTGACAACTGATTTAATAATTTAAGGAATGAAATATATTGCTCTTTAATTAATTCAGAGTCGGAAATAGATGAGCCAACTTTTCCATTTCTATAATTTTTCACCCATGAAGGACAATAGTTTTCTAATTGGTTTAACTTTTCTTTTGATAAAATTTTCAATCCTATCAGTGCCGCCTACTATCTCAGGATATTTTACCGTAAACAAAAATATTCTCTTTGCAGCTCGTTGATATTCTAAAAATAATAATTCACAATTAACTATCTGTGTATAAGTACAAAACATGTTCTTAATTGGTAATCTAAACACTGGCACCCCACAATCATAACTTTTTAAAAAACCATTAAGTATGTTCTAAAATATCGACCATTTTAATTAATTTAGACCAGATGATATGTCTGTTTTTTAATTAGTTAGATTAGGAATCTAAAGATAAACAATAATTGTATATTTTAAATTCCCAATCTAACAGTTTTGAGTTACAAAATTAGCAAGAATTAAAAATTAATTAAGGTTATTTTTAATTATACTATGCCAACTCAACTTTTTTCGATATTCTTATCTTCTGCGATATGAGTACTCCTATTAATAAAATAATGCCTACTCCATCAGTTAGTAACTCCGGTCTTAGAAGAGCAAGAGCACTAATAATTAATACAACTCTTTCATATATTTTAACATGGTCAAGAAGATATCCACCGGCAGCTGCGCCTAAAGCTAATACGCCGGCCAGTGAAGTAACAATCAATACCAGAGTATGGCCTATACTACTATTAATAAATAACAGTCCGGGGTCAAGGGCAAAAAGATAAGGAATCATAAATCCCGCTATCGCTAATCTCACGGCAATAAATCCGGTCTTCATGGAATTACCGCCGGATATTCCTGCCCCGGCATAAGCAGCTACCGCCACCGGCGGGGTAAGATCAGCGATTACACCAAAGTAAAGGATAAATAGATGGGCAGCTAAAGGCTGTACCCCCAAATCGACCAGAGCAGGGGCAGCCATAATCGATAAAATTATATATTTAGCAGTGGTGGGAAGTCCCATCCCTAACAAAATGGAGGCAATCATAGTGAAGAATAGAGTTAGTATAAGATTACCGCCACCCAACATTACCAGTCCGTTGGCAATCTTTAATCCTAAGCCGGTAAGAGTCACTGCGCCCACTACCATTCCGGCACAGGCACAAGCCGCTGCTACACCCAGGGCACTCTTTGCTCCATCTTCAAAGGCTTCGCCCAATTTCTTTAAATTTAGGCGGGTTTCAGATTTTACCATACTTATAGCCAGGCTCATGACAATTGCCCAAAAAGCGGAAAATATAGGAGTGTATCCTTTTACCAATAGATATACTAAACCAAGTATAGGGATAATTAAATGCCCTTTTGCCTTCACTACTTTGCCTAATTTGGGAAGTCTTTCTTTAGGTAAACCTTTTAATCCGTATTTACAAGCCTCCAGATGCACCATTGTCATAACGGCAATATAATATATGACAGCAGGAATAGCTGCCGCCGCAGCAATTCTAATATAGGGAATCCCTAAAAATTCCGCCATTACAAAGGCAGCTGCTCCCATTACCGGTGGTAGTATCTGTCCGCCGGTGGAAGCTGCTGCCTCTACTGCTCCGGCAAAATCTTTTCGGTAACCTATACTTTTCATTAAAGGAATGGTAAAACTACCGGTAGTTACCGTATTGGCCACTGAGCTTCCGTTTATAGAGCCCATAAATCCACTGGCAATAACCGCAACCTTAGCCGGTCCACCTATAGTATGCCCGGCAATCGCCATAGCCACATCGATAAAAAATTTACCCATTCCGGTTTTATTTAGTACGGCACCGAATAAAATAAAAAGAAAGACGAAAGAGGCAGATACTCCCAAAGGTATTCCGAATATCCCTTCAGTTCCTGAGTATAAATGTTCTATTATTCTTTCCAATGAGTATCCTCGATGAGCGAAGAATCCCGGCATTATCTGCCCGAAATAAGAATATAATAAAAATACAGTTACTACTATGGGAAGGGCGGAACCAACAATTCTCCGGGTTGCTTCCAGGACTAATATGATAGCCAGACCTCCCATAATTAAATCCATAGTATTAGGAAAACCAACACGAATTGATATTGCTTTGAAGAATACTACCAAATACAAACATACCATTGTACCCAATATTGAAAGGAATACATCATACAAAGGTATTCTTTCTTTATTTTTGTCAAAACTTTTTTTATTACCGGGATAAATAAGAAATGTTAAACAGAAAGTAAAGGCTAAATGAATTGCTCTTTGTTTCAAACCCAATAGCAATCCAAAGCCCCCAGTATAAAAATGAAAAGCTGACATAGATATGGCAATAATAGAAATAATAATAGCCATAATTCCCAAAGGCCTTCTTATTCTCGATTCTGAATCATATTGTTCCATAAGTTTTTGGACATCAATTTCATTATTTTCCTTTTTAAGTTCTTCTGCCATCTATAAAATCCCTCCTAAAAAATAATTAAATAAATTTTTTTTATATATGTCAAGCGTCAGCAATTTATCTCCTACTAATGTAGATAGATTAATCTCTTTATCTTTAAAATATAAAATATTTTCTCTTATTGCCCCAATTCTATAATAAAATGGAGTATGTATAGTTCTACACATATTTATTATTCTAATTTTATCTTTTTCATTTATAAATTTTTCTTGGCCAAAAGCAGCATAAGGTAAACCTGCGCCATGGTCAAGAAAATCAGTTTCTATCAGTACGATCTGATAGTTATCGTCAATAATAAATATTTCCCATACGGGAGTAAGAGAAACAGAATGGGTATATTTAAGAGTAAACTTATCCCCGATCTGTACTTTTCGCTTAAAAATTAATTCATCATCAGAAAAAGACCTGAGTTCCAAGGTATATACCGATAAAGAAAAAAATATAACAATGATAATTATAATAATTATTATTAATAATATGGTGTACTTTTTTTTTAACATAAATTAATACCGGGTTCCATATAAATAAAAACCTTTTTATATGGAACCCGAACGAACCTACTTTCTAAAAATTATTTAATTAAACCCACTTCCTTATAATACAATTCAGCGCCTGGATGAAGGGGGATGCCCATACCATCAAGGGCAGTCTCTAAAGTAATGTTTCTGCCTTGATAATGTACTTTTTCTAAAACATCGCGGTGTTCCCATAAAACTTTGGTCATCTTGTATACTAAGGTAGGTGAAAGTTTGGCATCACATATCCATAAAGCTGGGGTAGCAACGGTTGGAACAGGTTCAGTTACACTTTTGTATATCCCGGCAGGAATAGTTACTGCTCCATAATAAGGGTACTTCTCAACTAATCCTTTGATCTTTTCGCTGCTAAGAGGGATGAATTCTATATCCCTTTTGCTTTCCATATTAATTATACTTGAAGAAGGATAGCCTGTAGTAAAAAAGCAAGCATCAATCTGACCATCGATAAAACGTTGAGCCATTTCGTTATAATCAATATATTCCGGGATGATATCATCAAAAGTAAGACCATGAAAACCAAATATTATCTCAGCATCACAAACATTTCCACTATTTGGTGCACCTACGCCTACTTTCTTTCCTCTAAGATCTTCCATAGTTTTTATTCCTGAATCCTTATTAACAAATATTTGAATAGTTTCAGGGTATATGGAAGCAATACCTCTTAAATTAGTAATGACAGGTTCATTTTCATATATTCCTGTACCGGTATAACTCCAATATGTAACATTTGCCTGGGAAAAAGCAGTTTCAATTTGACCTCTACCTATTAGGTTACAGTTTGCTCTCGAGGCATTTCCAGATTGTGCAGTAACTACTATATTATCGAGATTATCAGAAATCATTTGAGCTAATGCTCCACCTACAGGATAATAGGTTCCACCGGTTCCACCGGTAGCAATAGCTACAAATTCTTTTTGAGCAGCAAAACCAATACTTGCTAATCCCGCTACCATGATTACTATAAATAGTAATACCAAATTCTTTTTAATTTTTAACATTGATATCCGCCTTTCGTATTTTTAAAATAGTTTTAATACTCGTAAACACTAAGATGCAATTTGTACTTGTCCTATTTTGTCACCCCCTTCTTTTTTTTATTAGTCAGCATTTCCTCTGTCGAGTTTTATTCCTTGAGTGATGCTTTCATTCTAAAAACCTCCCTTTTTTAAAGTATTTCTGATACTACTTCAGCTATTTCACTTAACTTTTCAATCATATGAACACCGGCTTCCAGTAATACTTTTCTTTTATATTTAACGCCCCCTTCTCCTCCCGGAGAAATAATAGCACCAGCATGACCCATTACTTTTCCCTCGGGGGCGGCTTCACCGGCAATAAAGGCTACTACTGGTTTTTTCATATGTTCTTTTATATATTTGGCCCCAATTTCTTCATCAAAACCGCCAATTTCTCCCACCATTATAAGGAGATCGGTTTGAGAGTCTTCTTCAAATAATGGCAATAAATCAACAAAAGACGAACCTGGAATAGAATCTCCTCCAACCCCAACGACTGTAGATTGACCAATTTCTTTATTCGAAAGATTATTTACTATCTCATAGGACAAAGTAGCACTTCTTGACATAATTCCAATATTGCCCTTTTTGTATATGTTATCCGACATAAATCCAACCTTGGATTTACCCGGGGAAATGATTCCCGGTGTATTCGGTCCAATTAAAATGCAGTTATTTAATCTTGCATAGTAATGGGCAAAAAGCATATCATGAACTGGCACACCCTCAGCTACGGTTACTATTAATTTTATTCCGCTATCAATGGCTTCTAAAATTCCATCTTTAGTAAATCTAGGAGGTACGAATAAGATACTGGCATTGGCCTCCGTATTTTTCACGGCATCGTAAACACTATTAAAAACAGGTATTTCTTCAATTTCTTGTCCACCTTTTCCCGGAGTTACTCCTGCTACCACTTTAGTTCCGTATTTTTTCATGAGTGATGCATGATAACTTCCTTCTTTGCCTGTAATGCCCTGAACGATTAATCTGGTATTTTCATTAATTAAAATGCTCATAATTTCTACCCTCTATTCATTGTTGAAACTATATTTTTTACTGTTTCTTCTAAATCTGTGTCCGCATCTAAATTAACATCTTTTAAGATGTTAATTCCTTCCTCTCGATTAGTCCCCTGTAAACGGCATACAACAGATATATCCTCAGGTATGATCTTTAAAGCTCCGGCTATTCCCCGGGCAATCTCATCACATCTGGTAATTCCCCCAAAAATATTAAATAAAATTCCCTTCACGTCCTTATCTTGTATAACTACTTTGATTGCCCGCATAACTTTTTCCGGGGTTGCTCCTCCGCTTAAATCTAAAATATTGGCAACTCCCATGTTGTATTTATGAAGTAAATCCAGGGTAGATAAAGCCAATCCTGCACCATTACTGATAATAGAAATGTTTCCCTTTAATTTAATCACCACAAATCCTGCTTTTTTACCAATTAATTCTATGGGGTCTTCTTCGTCTTTATTCTCTGTATCTACTAATAATTTTTGCCGGTAACTTGCATTATTGTCTATTTCCATTTTTCCGTCTAATGCAACCAAATCTCCATTTTCTGTAAGAGCCAAAGGATTTATCTCAACAACCAAGCTATCATATTTTTTATAAATGGAATAAAGTATCTTTACAATCTTTTTAAGTTTTGAGAACATCTCTTTATTGTTATCCACCAGGGGCAACAATCGATTGATATGAAAATCTTGAATGCCTAATAATTCTTCAACATATAATTTAGTAATCTTCTCAGGATGTTTTTTCGAAACTTCTTCTATGTCCATTCCCCCGAAAGAGCTAAATATTACAAGGGTCTTTTTCATTTTTCTATCTAAGACAATGCTTAAATAAAATTCCTGTTTAATTTCTATTTTTTCCAGAACTAATATCCCTTTTGGTTTATAGCCTTTTATTTCAGATTTTAGTATTTTATCTGCTACTTTTTCTACATCGCTTAAATCGTCTACTATTTTTACTCCTCCAGCCTTTCCTCTTCCTCCTACTAAGACCTGGGATTTAAGAACGACCGGGCCTCCGATGAATGCAGCTATTTGTTTTGCTTCCTGAGGTGTTTTGGCTAATTTTCCTTTTTGAATGCTAATGCCATGCTTAGAAAAAATTTCTTTTGCTTGATATTCATACAGCTTCATCTTATATTTTGCTCCTTATTTGAAATATTGCAATCATTTAACTAAAGAAAATCCTAATTCAAAGGCTTTTAAATTGATGCTCCCGCTGCTTTTAGGCACTCTGTTTAATATTGACTTTTTTATGCTATCCATGTTAACGATCTTGCTAATACCAACCAGAGCTCCTAAAAAGCAAATATTTGTTGGCAATGTAGTTCCCAGCTCTTCTCGAACTAATCTAGTAAAAGGAAAAGCTTGGACATTTTCAGAATCAGGTATAGATTCACTTTTTATTAGAGATGAATCTAAAATAACAAGGGTATCTTTTTTTACTTTTTTATCGTATTTATCATATGCTTGTTGAGATATGGCAACAAGGATATCAGGAAGAGTCACTGAAAGGTCAAAGATATCTTTTTTACTGGCAATGATTTCTGCGCTACTGGCTCCACCTCTTGCTTCTATACCATGGGATTCTACGGTAATAATATTAAAGCCATCTATCATTAAAGCTTCAGCTAAAATGATGCTGGCTAAAACCAAACCTTGCCCACCCGTTCCACTAAATCTTATTTCAACTTTTTCCTGTTCTTTAAGTTTCATTTTAAACTAACCTCTTCTTTAAAATTAGTGATTCGATCATATTCTTCTATATATTCAGGACGATCTTTTTCTACCAAGATTCCTCTTAATAGTTTATGTTCTAATTCTTCCTTAGGAATTTTCTCTGCTTGTTTTTTAGTTATGGTCATTTCTTTTATATTTTTTATCATCTGGGAAGGGTTGCTGTTTTTATTTCTTCGACCGAATTGAGTGGGGCAATTTGTTAATACCTCTGCCACTGAAAATCCTTTATGAGAGATTGCTTTAATAATTAACTTATCCAACTCAACTACGTGATAGATGTCCCCACGAGCGACAAAGGTCGCACCTGCTGCTTCTACCAGTTTACAGGCATCCATCTGAGGTTCTATCATTCCAAAAGGAGCAGTTGATGCAAAATGACCCGGTTTGGTGGTTGGTGCATATTGACCACCTGTCATACCGTAAATTTCGTTGATGGCAATAATGGCTGTCAAATCGATATTACGACGCGCAGCGTGAATAAGATGGTTACCACCAATCGCACCAGCATCACCATCTCCCATGAAAACAATAACCTTCAACTTGGGGTTAGCCAACTTGATTCCTGTTGCAACAGTCAACGCCCTTCCATGAGGAGTTCTGATGGATGGAAAGTTAAGATAAACGGGTAGTCTTCCGGCACATCCAATAGCACATACCATGATCGTTGTACTTTGATCTAATCCTAACTTATCGATTGCTCTAACCATTGATGCCAAAGCAATTCCATGACCACAGCCGGAACAGGCAAAATGCGGAAACTGATCCAATCTTAAATATTTATCTAACTTGCTCATTTTTCTCCTCTCTCTATTTTTATAATTTGATTATATATTTCTTCAACATAAAAAGGTAAACCGGAGATTTTATTTAATTGCACTACCTCTGCTTCCCCTTCGATCGATTGTTTTACCAAGCCGGCAACCTGACCTTCAAAATTCATTTCCGGTACCAATATTTTATCTACTCTACGAGCTATTTCTCTAACTTCTCTTTCCGGAAATGGCCAAATGGTAATAGGTCGAACAAAGTCAACCTTGATTCCATTTTCAATGGCCATTTTCACTGCACCTTTTGCCGGTCTGGCAGTAGACCCATAAGCCAAGACTGCAATTTTGGAATTTTCTTTTTCTATTTTCTCTACCATAACAATATCGTCGTAATATTTTTTTAATTTATTGTTTATCCTTTGGATACAGTAATCGATAGTCTCCGGTGCTAAATTGGGAACACCTTTATCCCCGTGAATCATCCCGGAAATGTTGTACCGATAACCACCACCCAAAGGAGGTAGAATTGGTATACCGGTATTATCAACTTTATAGGGGAGATATTCCTCTTGAGGAGGCGCGTCAGAGCGTCGGTTTATAATTTCAAATGAATCTGCTTCAGGGATGGTAATGCTCTCCCTGATATGGGCTAAAATTTCATCGGCTAAAATGACGACCGGAACCATATATTTTTCCGATAGATTAAAGGCGGTGATGGTCAAATTATAGGCCTCTTCAACGCTTGAAGGACAGAGCGCAATTCTCGGGCTTTCTCCATGAGACCCCCATTTGGTTTGCATAATATCTCCTTGCTGAGGTTTAGTCGCTCCACCTGTACTTGGACCTACTCTTTGTGCATCGTAGATAACAATCGGTATTTCTACCATCGCAGCATAACCCAAAAGTTCCTGCATAAGACTAAAGCCGGGCCCGGAAGTTGCCGTCATCGCTTTTTTCCCGGCAGCTGATGCACCAATGATGACTCCGATACTGGCGATTTCATCTTCCATCTGTATAAATCTTCCTCCATGAGCAGGTAATTTTTTGGATAAAAGCTCAACAACTTCAGTCGATGGGGTAATGGGATATCCGGCACAAACTTTTACTCCTGCAACAAGTGCTGCTTCTGCAACAGCCTGATTTCCCTGCATTAATACTTTTTTAGACATTAACTTCCTCCTTTACTTCAATGGCAAAATCAGGGCATCTTAATTCACATAATTTGCATTTAGTACATAAATTTTCATCAATTAATCTGGGGTAACCTTCTTCATCTGAAGTCAAAGCACTACTTGGACATAAATCAATGCATATCCTACATTTTTTGCACCATTCTTTACTAACAATAATTAACGACATAATTACTCCCTTAGTTATATATATTTTATTGCAAATTTATAAATAATATTCTCATCAAAATAATATTGCTCTATTTTAATATAATTAATTTTTTTACTTAGAAAATCTAGATTCTCGCTACTCCACTTTTTACTGCCGCCTGAGCTACCGCCTCTGATTCCCGCTCTACCACCCGAGG
>Ga0190358_1000476_pt1 | contig 11911 bp, 13 predicted proteins | sample 48721812_MG_FD_161666 | JGI IMG/M metagenome (GOLD analysis project Ga0190358, IMG submission 161666) | Hydrothermal vent microbial mat bacterial communities from Southern Trench, Guaymas Basin, Mexico - 4872-18-1-2_MG | ecosystem: Environmental > Aquatic > Marine > Hydrothermal vents >... | reverse complement strand
CTATATCATTCTCGCGAAATCTTTCCTTGACCTGATCGGGGAGCGGGAATCTATTCTTGACAGGCGAGACGCCTGTCCTACGAGGATTAGGGGTTCGATGAATCAAACCCCTACAGCGGAATAACCCAAGTGAAGCAAGGATTTAGGTAGATTCTTTTTGGGCTTTATCAACAACGGAGAATTTACAAATAACAGCCCCTGCAATAACCAAGCCACAGGCTATCCAGAGGTTAGCTTTAATCGCCACCCGAAGATATAAAGAGCTGATAATAATAGAAAGCAAAGGAGTAAAATAAGAAAGAGAAGCAACCAGAATAATATTACCTTTCCGCATAGCCCTATCCCAGAAAGTATAAGCTAAAAAGGTGGGGAAGACAGACATATATAAAAGCTCCGCTGCTACTCTTGGTGTCCAATAAGATTTTTCGGGAAACATAAATCTTATCGCAATTAAGACTAATCCGGTACCCAGAAGAAAGAGAGGTACAGCTCCACCCTCAGTATGACCAGCCCAGCGGCGAACTAAAATAGAATAGAGCCCCCAGGAAATAGCAGCCATAAAAGCTAATAAGTAGGGAAAATAATTTACCTGGAAATTTCCTTTAAATACTTCCCAGGAAAACATTCCACTATTTACAGTGGCTAGATAAAAACCGCTAAAAGCCAGAACTACCCCGGGAATTAAAGTTATTCGTCCCTTCTTGTGTAAAATAGGAAGAGAAAAGACCAGAGTCAAGCCGGGCCAGAGGTAATTAATAATGCTTACCTCAATAACCTGTTCACGGCTAAAAGCTAATCCCACCGCCAAATAAAGGCAGACCATATAAAAAATAAATAAAGCTCCGCAACCGATTAAATATAATATGGGGAGTTGAAAAGTTTTTTTAATTCCTCCGGGTTTACTAACCAGATAAATACAACTCCAAATACCGCTCAGTAAGTATATCCAGGAAGCAGTGGTTAAAGGTCCTAACTGCTCTGTTAAGCTTCGGGAAAAGGCAATGGTAGTTCCCCAGAATAATATGGCCAATATTCCTAAAATTGTGCTTAAATTCTCCTGGGAAGTTGATGTCTTCAAATCCTCTACCCCTCTTCTACTTTAGCTTTTTTATTTTTCGCTTTTAGTATGGTTTATTTTATGTTAAAAAAATTATAATTTCAAGAAAATTAGCAAAATGTTAAACAAGAAACAATAATATTAAAAAAAGGAAATTTTGTAATAGATTTTAAAATTATAAATTATTTTATAATTTTATCTAATAATTACTTGACATTATTAAACTATTATATTAATATTATTAATAATAACATTAATAATATCAATATGGAGGTGAATAATGAAGAAAATTCCGACTCTTTGCCCGGCCTGTAACTCTATGCTGGAGATTACAGAATTAAGATGTCCTAAATGCATCACTACAATTCAGGGAGAATTCCCTATAAACAAACTTCTATCTCTCTCTGATGAAAAAATGTGTAAATTAAACGGGTTCAAAATTATACGCCGGATAGGTATTTTAATTAGAAATATCTTTAAATATTTACTTACCGAACCCATCGATGAAAAAAAAGAAGAATATTATAGAAAAATGCAAAACAAATATTATTATCTGGATTTATAGTATTTGAAACTTTTTAATAGTTTAAGTAATTAATTTTACAAATAATATCAATATGGAGGTGAATAATGAAGAAAATTCCGACTCTTTGCCCGGCCTGTAACTCTATGCTGGAGATTACAGAATTAAGATGTCCTAAATGCAGCACTACAATTCAGGGTGAATTTCCTATAAACAAACTTCTATCTCTCTCTGATGAAGACAGCAATTTTTTAATTGTCTTTCTTCGCTCCAGGGGAAATATTAAAGAAGTTCAGGAAAGGATGGGTATTTCCTACCCTACTGTAAAAAATCGTTTGGATAAATTGCTAATTACCCTGGGATTATTTACTGAAAGCGAGGGGCTAAAGGAAAAAGAGATTTTAGATACCCTGGAAAGAGGAGAAATTACCGCCGCCGAGGCGATAAAATTAATGAAAGAGGTAAAACAATAAATAAAAAATTTACTTTTGTCATTCTGGACTTTATGCGGAATCCATAATAAGTAGGGGCGTATTGCATACGCCCTCATATGCCAGGAAACAGAATAGAATAGATTCCCATTTTCATGGGAATGACAGATGAGAAGAGACGATGCATTGTGGCAATCTCATCTAATAACTAAAAACAAAATTTAAAAAGGAGTTTAAAAAATGAAAGAAGAAATTAAAAAAGTGTTAGAAATGCTTAAGGAAGGGAAAATTAATGATGAGGAAGCGGCGGAGCTTTTGGATGCTTTAAGGGAAACTAAAGAAGAAGAGGAGATCTCTCCTCTCTCTACGAAGAAAAAGAGATTTTTAAAAATCCGTGTCACCAAAGGAGACAAACCTCAGGTAAATGTCACCATTCCTTTCAGTTTAGTCAATTGGGGAATAAATCTCGCCAGCAAATTGGGCAAGAATACAATCAATGTAGAAGGTAAAGAGATACCAATCGATATGGATGAACTCAACAAAGCAATGAATGACCCGGAATTTACCGGTAAAATTGTAGATGTAATGGAAGAAGAAAAAGGAGAACATGTCGAGATAGAAATTGTATAATAGAGAAAAAATTGTTATATTATAAAGTGTAAACATTCAAAAAGGAGAGAGAATGAGAAAAGTTACCCGTGAAGAGATCTTAACCGGCAATCCTTTAAAAGTTATGTTTGTATTAAGCTTTCCGGTGATGATATCTCAGTTATTACACACTTTATATCATCTTGCCGATACTTTCTGGTTAGGTCATCTCCCTCCCGCAGAAAGCGGAGAAGCAGTCGCCGGTTTGCAAATTTCCTGGCCGATAATCTGGTTCCTCATTGCTCTCTCTTTCGGATTTGGGATAGCTGGTGTGGCTCTGGTTTCTCAATATACCGGAGCAGGAGAAAAGAAAAATGCCAATATGGTAGCCAGCCAAATGCTTTCTCTTTCCATCATATTTGGATTGATAGTTGCTGTATCTGGATTTATATTAACCCCTTATTTAGTTCCTCTTATTACTAAATCAGCTACGGTCACCAGGACAGCTATAACTTATATGCGGCTTATCTTCTGGGGAATGCCTTTTATGTTTATTGCCTTCGCCTTTCAGAGTATCCTCTCTGCAAAAGGTGATACTGTAACCCCGATGTATATAAATCTCTTCACCGTTACTTTAAATGTTATACTCGATCCCTTTTTAATCTTTGGCTGGTGGCGTTTTCCTCATATGGGAGTACTGGGAGCAGCCCTGGCTACCATCATATGTCAGGGTATAGCTGCATGTATATCCCTCTATCTCCTCTTTAGAGGAACAAAAGGGATAAAGATAACTTTAAGAAGTCTAATCCCGGCTTGGAAATGGCTGAAAAAAATCTTCAAAATTGGGCTGCCAGCTGCAATAGGGCATTCAACTACTGCCTTTGGATTCGTGCTGGTTATGGCCATTATCGGTAGAGTAAGCAACCCGGAAACAGTTCTTGCCGCTTATGGTGTGGGGGATAAACTGATTAATATTATTTTTATCGTGGTAGATGGCCTGGGGACAGGAATTGTAACTTTAATCGGGCAGAACCTGGGAGCAAATCTTATTAATCGAGTAGAAGAAATCGCTAGAAAAAGCCTTCGGGTAGTATTTCTTATTACCTTATTTGAAGCAGTTCTGGTCTTTGCTTTAAGAGTTCCTTTATTTAAATTATTTATCCCCGGCCGACCGGATATTATTGCCGAAGGGATTCACTTTCTTACCATCTTCACTCTGGGTATCCCCTTCTTCGGTTTGATCGGGGCAATTATGGCTCTGTTTAGAGGATCCGGGCATAATGTTCAACCTATGATTGTGGATATGGTAAGGCTCTGGGGATTGAGAATCCCTCTTGCTTACTTCCTCGGTAATCAATTTGGCTCTACCGGTATATGGTGGGGAATGGCTTTAAGTAATATTATCGCTGCCCTTGTAGCCCTCTTCTTCTACTATCAAGGAGGATGGAAAAAGCAAGTTATCCATGAATACAAGGAAACTATTCAAACTACCCCTTCTCCTTTTGTTCCCGAGGAAGGATAAACTTATTATTTCAGATCAAGAGCAAACTTTATTGCTTTATTGACCTCATCAATCTTTTCTGAAGCAAGGTCCGTTATCTTCTCTGTAAGCAGCTCTTTTCTTATAGTAATTATTGTATCGAGATTTATTACGCACTTTTTAGGTAAACCATCTCCAGTTCCGAGATTCACTTCTACTGGTATATTGCGTATCGTAGAAGTAATTTCAGCAACGGTAACAGCATTGCGTACAGAATAAGCCTCGTCCCTGGAGAGTAAAACTACCGGCCTCTTACCAATGGGATTCGGTAAATTTGCCCACCAAACCTCACCTTTATGCATCTTAAAACTCCTTATCTAGTACTTCAAATTGAACTTGTTCAAGTTGAGCTATGTAATTTGTTTTCTCTGGAATTCTTTTGTAACCGTCAATATATTTTTTAATTTTAAATTGTTCATCCTCTTTTACAAAAAAGAATTTAATTATTTCCTGTACTAATGCGCTCCTGCTAACACCCTTCTTCTTTTTTTCTTCTTCTATTCTTTCATACTCTTCCCGTGGAATAGTAACTGTCAATCTTAATTTTGACATATTTATCTCCTTTGTATAACTTTAATTATACTATTGTTATACTTATATTATACTAATATAAAAAACTATGTCAACTTTTACTCTTTTCTTTCAAGAATTTCCCTATCCCCTTGTGGAAAAATTACCCTACCTTACTGGAAATTCTCCACTACCCCTAGTGGAATTTTTCCCCTGCTGCTACCGCTGCTGTACTTCTTTGTCATTCCCGCGAAAGCGGGAATCTATCTTCCTCTTTTGTCGTTTCTGCTCCCTTTATGCTTGCCCCGTGAAACTTTGTTTCACTGGGGTCATTCCCGCACCCACTGTAATTTACACTTGTGGAAGTTGGCGTGAGTGTAAACTACGGCTAATTTATCTTCTTCTGCCTTTTTTATATTTTTTAGTTTTTGTCTTGCCACCGGAGGGGTTTCCCTCGCCTGCCCCTTCATATCCCGGAATCCAGGGCTCTTCTCTAAGAACCACCGGTTTTTCCGGCTTTTTGCTAGCCGGTTTCTCTTTTTTATCTAAAACAACTTTTTTAGGAGCTTCAACCGTTGTAGGCACTTGCTTATTAATCAGGTACTGCTGCCCGATCCCTAAAAGGGTAGAGGTGAACCAGTACAGAGTCAAACCGGAAGGCAGGCTGAAACTCATAAAACCGATCATTAAAGGCATCATAATAGTCATCATCTTCTGGGTCTGTTCAGCAGATCCTCCGTCTTTACCGGTACTAGTAGTGGAGGTCATCTTCTGTTGTAGATACATTGAGCCGGCTACTAAAAGGGGCATTATGCCAAGGGAATGTATCCCAAAAATTCCATTGCCCGGCAAATGAATTAGTTGTTCGGGGGCAGCCAACCCTGCCACAACTTTAGGGATACCGTCAACTATAATTTCCACCTGGTTGGGTATCCATAAAAATCCCCCGGCTATTTTACCGGCACTATCTAAATATTCAAATTTTCTCAAGGCCTGAAAGAGTAAGATCAATATAGGCATTTGAATTAACAAAGGCAGGCATCCGCTCATAGGATTAATCTTATATTCCTTATATAATTTCATCAATTCTTGATTTAATCTTTCTTTATCATTTTTATATTTTTCCTGCACCTCTTTCATTAAAGGTTGAATTACCTGCATCTCTCTGGTAGAGACCATCTGTTTTTGCATTAGGGGATATAAGAGGGCCCTGATAAGGATGGTCATTAAAATAATGGCGATACCATAGTTGTGGGTGAAACTGTAAAAAAATACGATTACATTGGCGAAAATATCGCCTAAGGAACTCCATAAATTTCCCAAAATAATTTTACTCCTTTGCTATTTTCTATTTTCTTTTATTTTCATTGAAAGCTTCTATCTTTTTATTCTTGTTAAATTTTAATTATAATATTTGGATTGTATTTACCAAATCCTACAAAAACAGTATCGAGTAAAAAAAGAAAAGATAGAAAAATTAGATTTCTTCTTTCGCCCTAACTACCCCATTAAAGTTTACATTAACATAAATTTAATTGAAAGCATGCATTCAAGAATTAAATGTAAAATATTTTCTAATTTATTCAATTGTCCAATTTAATAATGCGGATCCCCAGGTCAATCCACCGCCAAAAGCAACCATTATAATTCGATCCCCCGGGCAAAACATTTTTTTCTTATGAGCTTCATTTAAAGCAAGTGGGACACTAGCAGAAGAGGTATTTCCAAAACGGTCTAAATTGATAATGAATTTTTCTCTTTCAACCTTTAATTTCCGAGCTACATAATCAATAATGCGAATATTAGCTTGATGGGGAATAATATAATCAATATCGTCTATAGAAAGATTAGACTTATTTAGGACATGAGAAATACTTTTTATCATTATCCTGACAGCAAATTGAAATATTTCTTTTCCGTTCATAGATATATTGCTTAATCCTCCGTTATTATTTGGAATATCTAAAAAAGGATTTTTTAAGGGAACTGCCGGAAGAGTAAGGAGTTCCTGCAAATCTCCTTGAGAACCGGTATAAGTACAGATAATGCCCTCTTGGCTGGAACTCTTTAAAATTACTGCCCCGGCGCCATCTCCAAAAAGTACGCAAGTATTTCGATCAGACCAATCAATAACTTTTGATAAAACTTCTACTCCTATTACTAGAATTGTCTTGCTCTGTTTCGATTTAATAAATTGATCGGCTATCTGTAATCCATAAACAAAACCGGTACAGCCCGCTGTTATATCAAAGCTGGGAATATCCTTTAATCCTAATTCTGCCTGGACAAGATTAGCAGTTGAAGGCATAAAAAAATCAGGGGTTATTGTAGCTATTACAATCATGTCGATCTCTTCTTTTCCTATACCAGCATTTTCAATTGCTTCTTTTGCCGCTTTTGCGGCTATCTGATACGTCTTTTCTCCGGAGGAGATTCTTCGTTGCTTTATACCTGTTCGAGAAGTAATCCACTCATCATTAGTCTCTACCATTTTTGAAAGCTCATCATTTTTTACAATTCTCTGAGGGACATAAGCACCTGTACTAATTATTTTTGAATAAACCATATTACCTTCCTTCAATAGTTCTCCATTTATAAAAAAAGTTTTTCATACTCTATGAATAGCTAATTCATTTAATTGCTTCTGATTTTTTTAATTTCTTATCCCAGATAGGATCGGAAACTTCAGCCCATTCTTTTGCTTTTTTGTTTAAAAAGACATTAGTATCTTCTGAAATTATTGCATCGGCTCCAGGATATAGTGGATGTGCACCGCTCTCTCTTACAATCTCTTTTAAAGCATCGGGATTATCAATTATTGGACAAGGCCTTAAATGATTTTTGCAGAAGGGTTGTCTCTTCTGATAGGCTTTAAATAAAGGTGATTTAAGAATTTCAACTAAACTTTTATTTTTTATATTATAATTGGTAAATTGAGAAAAGGCACAAGGAGTTACAGCTCCACTCGGTGTAATATGGAAATAACTTCGTCCTCCGGCTATACAACCCTGAGTATATTCCCCATCATTCCAGAAATCCATTAACATAAATGAATTATGTGTCCTGAGATAATTCACCCGCTCAATTAAATATCCTCTCTGATCGGGTTTTAACATTAGATCAGTATTTGGATTACGTCCAATAGGAATATAATGGAAAGACCATCCGTAAATTGCTCCTTTATTAATCAGAAATTCAATAAACTCATCACTGGTTACTTCTTTATAATTTTCCCTGGTAATCGTAAGAGACACACCAAACAAAGCACCACGTTTATGAAGTCTATCCATAGCACTTACAACCTTATCAAATACGCCTTCTCCACGTCTGGCATCGGTTTGTTCTTTCCACCCCTCTAAGCTAATAGCCGGAGAGATATTCCCTACTTTTACAATCTTATCCGCAACTTCATCGGTAATCAAAGTTCCATTGGTATATATCATGAAGGATGCATCATTATGTTTTTCCGCTAATTCAAATAAATGTGGATAGGTAAACGGCTCTCCCCCTGATATTACAAACCAGTATATCCCCAGCTCTTTGGCTTCGGTTAATATCCTATCTAAAAGCTCAAATGACAAAGTATCATGTTTTGTCTGAGCACCTGCCCAGCATCCTTCACAACGAAGATTACAGGCACTCGTAGGATCGATCAAAATAGTAAAGGGTATATTCACGCCTAATTCTTCGATCTTTTGCTTTCGTCGAGGAACCCCCATAAGCGAGTTATTTATAACATAATTGATCACTATTTTTTGTCTAACATAAGGATTGTTTTCAGTCAAAATTCGATTTACGTATTTTCTTGTATTAGAATTTTGATTATACGATCGCAAAAGAACTTCTATTTTTTCTTTATGTTCTCTATTGATTGCTATCTGTTTTAACAAACTAGCAAGCTTGGGAATATTTTTTTCCGGATTTTTCGCTAAATAATTTAGAGTTTGTTGAAGAACTTTTTTACCTACAAATTTTTTAGCATAATTAAAATTAGTCATTTACTGGCCTCCTTGAATTTCGTCTTTTCTTTATTATTTTTTATATTTATTTGCTCTTGAAATCACTACTGTTCAAGTCAATCTATTTTTTTACTTACCGATTACACAAATCGAGGGTTTTGTAATTAAACGATAGGTTCTTGATATCATTTAAAACAGAATGATCAACGGCTTCAGCACCTATTTTAATACATCTCTGTGCACGGTGAAAATCACGCCAGTGAATATTTTCAACCCTTGGTCTAATGATAGCTACATTGTCATTATTATGAATAAAAGCTATTTTGTTTTGGTTATTTTCTACAACTTTAAGAGCATTTCCGACAAATTTAAAACCCGCAGGAATTATACGCTGAAACTTATTGAAAATTCCTTCAGGAGAAACAACACCGTTTACATAAGGTATCTGACAAATATTTTGCAATATATTCTTGGAATATCGTTTTAAGGCTATCAAGTAGTTAACATTATCAACTGAGGAGCTAACATCAACAGCAATTACCATATCAGCACCCATATCAAAAGCTGTTTGAATAGGCAAAGGATTAACAAGAACACCATCAACCAGCCATCGATTATCTATCTCTACCGGTGCAAAAATTCCGGGAAATGCGGAGCTGGCTAATATCGCTTTGGATACCGACCCTTTATTTATAAGGACTTCTTCTCCTGTTTCAATATCAGTAGCGACCACGGTTAAAGGAATTTTTAATTCAGAGAAATGTTTCTGCCGGGTAATAACTGAAAAGAATTTTTCCAGTTTTTTCCCGGCAAATATCCCTTTAAGAGGGGCAACGTCTATCATCTTTAGCATTTTTATCCATCCGGTCTCAAGAGCTATTTTTTCCAACTCATAAATATTACGTCCTGCAGCATATCCGGCACCAACTATGGCTCCAAAACTTGTTCCCACAACAAGATCTATATTTATGTCTGCTTTGTATAAAGCCTGAAGTACTCCTAAATGAGCGTATCCACGAGCTCCTCCGCTCCCCAGAACAAGTCCGATTTTAGTAGCTTTAGTATGCTGCAACTTTTTCTCCTTTAATATATTTCTTTCATATAAGAATTTACTGTGTCTTCAAGAATTTTCTTATTTAGTTTAATTTTTTTTGAACAAGAAATTGGCTTTCCGATTTTTACTTCGATTTTATTTAATTTGGGTAACTTTGCTCCGACCGGTAATGCCTTATCGGCTCCCTTGATTGCCATGGGAATAATTGGAACTTCTGCTTTTACTGCAAGGTATGCTGCCCCGGCTTTGGCTGAAAAACCATCTTTTTCGTTAACAATTCTTCCCTCGGGGAAAATTCCCAAAACGCCGCCTGTTTGCAAGACTTTTATAGCTTTTTTTATAAGTTTGATATCACTGCCTTTGCCTTGAACAGGAATAGCTCCAACCCCTCGTAGGATATACCCATAAAAATTCATTTTAAAAAGATAGGCAGCAGACATAAAAGTTATCTTAGGCTTAACAAATGATACAAGGATAAATCCATCTAATAAACTTGAATGGTTTGCCACAATAACAAAAGGACCGGTCTTCGGTATATTTTTACTTCCAATTATTTTAAGCCCGAAAATCAATTTAAAAATAATCAAACTGAAATTCTTTATAATAATATATAACAAAATATTGTCCCTCAAATGATGCCGAAATCCCCGTAAACCTTAAATGAGTCGTTAGTGTTTGTTTAGCTAGTTAACTGGTTTGTTGGTTAATTAGTTTAATTATTAATTCTTCAATATACTCATTCCTCAATCAGCTAATCGAGGAACTAAATCTACTCGCTATACGCTAACATACGAGATACTATTCACAAATTTAATTTTGTTTTATACTTTTCGTTTTTTACTACCTTAACTAGCTAACCAGGTAACCAACTAACGAGATACTAATCAAGGCTTACGGAAAAAGGAAATTTCTACACAATAAATTTACGGGGATTACTTTAAAAAAATTTTCCCAATAATCTTTTTACTTAATTTTCTTGGATAATTGATCGATTTTATTCCCCAGCTCATCAATCTTTTTTTCTAAATTATCTACGCATTTTTTTGAAGCAAAATTCATCTTCTCTAAGCTTTTATCAATCTCCGGTTTAATCTTTTCTATTAATCTATCTTTTTCTTTCTCTGCTTTATCCATAATATCAATTACAAATTCCTTGCTCTCACTCTGGCTTAATTCACCTTTTTTGATTAACTCTTGAGCTATTTCATTTGCCCTTTCTTTGGTAAGAGAGGCTAAACCTAAACCACCAAGAAACATCTTTCTACCTAACTTAAACATATCCTCACCTCCTTTTTTTAAAAGTTTTAATGGAGAAAAAATTGACGGAAGCAGTATTTTTTTAGTCTTCTCCTGCTCAACTATAATCTGGGCTAAGACTAAAGAAGTTACATCTTCTTTAGTCTTATTGTTAATTACTTTTACTTCAGCTCCCTCTCGAATTAATCTGGAAACTTCAGAAAGATTCACATACTTTTTCTCTTTCGTATCATACAGCTTACGATTTGAATATTTTTTAATAATATATTCTTCCATAAATATAACACCACCTTTTATTTATAATTTAACGCGATGCGTTACAATACAAATATAACACAGTGCGTTATATTTGTCAAGCCCCTCAAAAGAAAGTATCAAGTATATAGTCCCGAGTATCGAGTAAAAACGAAGAAAAGTACCATAAGAAACGAAGATAGGAAACAAAAGCGATAACTATTCTTTCTTTTATTAATGTACTCCTATTAATGTACCCCAGTAAAGTTTAAACCAACTAAAAACAGTATCGAGTTAAGAAAGAACAAGATATGTCATTCCCGCGGAAGCGGGAATCTATCAAATAGTCTAATGGAGGAGCAAAACAAGCCTGCCCCTCAGCAAAAGCAGGGGAAACAATCTCGTACTTCCTATTTACTTGTTATTCCCCCTAAAAAAGGAGAGGGAAATATATTTTGAAAAATTTGTATTAAAATGTTTTGAATAAAAAAGGGTTTTTTGATTTAAATGGCGAATTATGTTTATATAATAGTAAGGAAATTGAAGTTAGATAAAAAGGATGGATAAATATGGTTTTTGCAAAACTAAAGAGAAGATACAAAAATATTAACCGGCTTCGACAAATAGTCAATATTTTAATAAAATACGGATTCGATTATTTTGTAAAACAGTTGGGACTAACTAACCTGATTTCTAAAGGGGGAAAAATTCTTAAACTAAAGCCTTCCAAAATTGCCCAGTTACCCCTTCCTGTAAGA
>Ga0190358_1000475_pt1 | contig 11955 bp, 12 predicted proteins | sample 48721812_MG_FD_161666 | JGI IMG/M metagenome (GOLD analysis project Ga0190358, IMG submission 161666) | Hydrothermal vent microbial mat bacterial communities from Southern Trench, Guaymas Basin, Mexico - 4872-18-1-2_MG | ecosystem: Environmental > Aquatic > Marine > Hydrothermal vents >... | reverse complement strand
TGGCATTATTCTCCGACTCTTTCAATTCGATTTCAAGTCTTGCCTTCTCTTTATTAAGCTTATTCCACCGTTCCGTCCACTCTTTATCCTTTTCTGCTGCCACTTGTGCCACAGTTTTTCTGGTTTTACCTGTGACACCCCTACTTTGTGCCCATGAAACCAATGCCTGACCTGTAATTGTCAGTTTACCATCTTTAGTTACGGCACCGGATTTGAATTCTGGTGAGTCAGTAAATTTCTCTTCTTTATCCGTCATTGATTTGATTTCTGACCACAATCTCTTCATTTCTTCTTTATCACCAGCTTTGGTTGCCGTATCATATTTGTTCGTCAATTCATGTCTTTTAGCTTCAAATTCCTTACCTAATGATAACTTACCCATTCTATTCTTTATCATAGTTTCAATCGCAGTCTTGATCTTAGCACCAGAATCATTCTGTCTTCTCAAAGTAAGGATCTCATCTTTAAGTTCTTGTGGAAGGGATGCTATCTTACCGGTGTCCTTTCGACCAACCCGACGTTGTTGTACGAACGTCTTTCCTTCACGTGTTACCTGCACCGGTCCTGTATGGGTACCACGTTCGGCTTTTCGTAAGTCTTTTATTTTGATTTCTATTGTCATATAATTATAATCACCTATCTATATTGCTATCTTTTTAAGTTTGAAAACCCTGATACTTTCCTCATCCACATCGTAAATCGAATCTATCAATTCCGTACGATACGTTGTTCCTTGGTAACGAACGATGTCATATTGAGATGTCGTCGGCGTTACCTGTTCAAACGCTATAAAATTGTCTGCCACTTTCGTGTAAGCACAGAGATCTCCGGTCTGGAAGTTTCCGGGAGGATTTAGTGCTGTGTTTGACGATGGATTACCGATTAGTGCTGTAATTTCGGTTTCATCTTCTGAGCGGTCGATGACGTTACCTTGTTCGTCTATAGTTTCCGTTACGGTGATTTTCGTTGCTGTACGTCCAGCCCAATCTTTGAGCATCTGTGTGAACTTAGATGTAAGACCAAAATTTATTCGTGCCATTATACTTTACCATTATTAAATTTCATACTATAAAAATTGATTGACGAACACGTCCAATGGAACCTATAATTCGTGTCATTTCCTTTGTAAGATCTTGTAACGCTCTTTCTGAAGCAGTATATGGTTCTCCGACACCCATACTAATTCCACAAGCACTAAATGACGTTACATCATCAACCGAGTTTCCTATGTGATTTAAATACACTTTTATAGCCGCTATGACAGTCGTTAATTGCTGTATATCAGCAGGAACGGTATCAAATCCGTAATTATAAACGACCTTGACCCGGCGTTCCTGATGACCGAAATCTAACGTACGAAGTCCTAACATCCCGGTGTCCAAATCTACATAGTAATCACTATCTGTGTAAGTCTTCTCTAAATCACCGTACGTATCATATTCTTCCACAGACGTCACTGTCCGCATCGGTGTAAACCGTAAAAATAACTTCGTAACCTTCGTATTGGGGTTTGGTTGTGTAGTATCAAACCATTCCGTTACCTTTGTTGAATAATCGAAAACCTTACCCATTAAATCATCCACTTCTTTCATTGCTTCCGTTATAAAATAACCAACGTCATTCCTACTAACGAAATTCTCATCCTGTCCGGCACGACTATACACATACTCGGGTTCTGTGTAGAGTTTCCGCTCAGGATCACGAACCTTAAATTGTGCCTTTGTAACATCATTCTGACTACCTGTTACCATAGCCGTCCATTTTACAATCCACCAACCCGTAGCACCATCTGCTGGAATGTCAAAATCATAAGCCCAAACACCGAGAGATAATTTTCCAATATCTCCATCAGTAGTATTTACGACTAAGTATAAAGCATCTCTGGGATCATATATATGTAATTCTATAGTATCCGGATTATATAATTCATCGTTCTCATCTCTAAATGTATTAGTCACCCGGATAGTCTCATTACGATCCCATTCCTTTATATTATCTGAAATATTTACCATATTTTATAACCTCTTATATATATTCGATATCTGTATCCATCGGATCTACAAACGTTGGAGTTCCATGAATCATATCTACCGTATCTATGTTTGAATCCCTCGGATCTACAAATGTAGGATCTCCGTGTATCATACCTCCCATGCCTATTATAATATCTGCATTTGTATATACAATATCACCAAACTTTTTCATCATCACATCTGTAGTTATACTCGTCACATGTCTTGCAAATATAAAGACATCACTTGTCAATGTAGTTAATTGATTAAGCATCTTCATAAGTATATCTGATGATGTTTGTATTATTATATCGTATCTTCTCCCTATAACTACATCTACGCTGAAATTTTCATAACCACGACTAAATATATTTACATCAGTAGTAATATCCTTCACAGTGTCGTTTAATCTTATTAATACATCTATAATTAATGATTTATCTATACTCTTTCTAATTAGTGTATCTATAGTTGGATATATATAACTCCGTGACATCATTATCATATCCGTATTCACATGTAATAATAAACGTAATTTCTTTATGATTATATCGATATTTGTAGATATATCCGCCCCTGTCAATTTTATTATCACATCAGATACAACACTTACGCCCAAGAGTAATACTAATTTAACATCTACTGTTATACCCTTAGATTTTACACCTTCGACACCGGGTGTATTTAATTCTGTTGTATTCAATTCTGATGTATTCATTTATTACTCCCGATTTGCAAATCCAGTAAGTCCATATCTCGCGACAGTTAGATCACATCTATCCATTGCATTCACGGTATCGTTATTCAACGTGATTCTATCCACAGTATCAGAATATGTACTCCAATATCCGCCACCGAACCAACCATAATTCAGATCCGTGAATGACGTCATGTGATATCTAATCGTACTCAGATCACATCTATCGATAGCATTATTCGTATCATCTGCTAATGTCATCCGATCTACTATATCACACGGTAAACCATAATCACCACCAGCAAACCAACCATAGATATCATCTGTAAAACCCGTTAAACCGTACCTCGGTACATTCAAATCACATCTATCAAGTGCATCAGTCGTATCATCTGCTAATGTAATACGATCTATCACACCTAATATAGAACCATTATATCCGCCACCGAACCAACCATACGTATCATCACAGAATGCGCTAGCATATCTTCTTGCGGTAGTTAGATTACATCTATCTATTGCATCCGTTGTATCATCTGCTAATGTAATTCGATCTACTATATCGTAGTATATTGTAGCGAATCCAGCACCAAACCACCCGTAAGTTAAATCTGTAAAAGCGGAAGTGCCATATCTCCCAAGAGATAAATTACATCTATCTATAGCGTTTGTAGTATCCTGTGCTAATTCGATCCGATCTATTATGTTAGAATGAGATCCACCCTCACTTATACCTCCGGCTATCCAACCGTGTACCAAATCTGTGAAACCAGAGACTTGATACCTCGCAACAGATATCGTACATCTATCTATTGCAGCTGCGGTATCGTCTGCTAATGTGATTCGGTCTACTGTACTGGACGGTGATCCAGTTGTACCACCACAAAACCAACCATAGTAATTTTCTACCATTTCACCATTCCCAAACATCCCACACATTTGATATAGTGTTAATTTTCTATATACCATGATTACCCCGTGAATCCTGCTAATCTTGATCTTCCAACAGTTAAATCACATCTATCGATAGCATTAGTCGTATCATCTGCTAATGTAATTCGATCTACTATATCGTAGGATATTGTAGCGTATCCACCACCAAACCACCCGTAAGTTAAATCTGTAAAAGCGGAAGTGCCATATCGAGCAATAGTTAGATCACATCTGTCGATTGCATTAGTTGTATCATCAGCTAACATTATACGATCTATTATATCAACTACACCAGCCATCCCCATCCCACCAACAGACCACCCATAAGTTGAATCTGCAAAGGCGGCGTGCCAATATTTTTGTATAGTTAAATTGCATCTATCAATCGCATTAGTTGTATCATCTGCAAATGTTATTCGATCTACTATATCCTCCGGTTGGTATCCCACTCCGCCCATGAACCACCCATGAGTAGAATCTGTAAAGCCTGCTAATGCCCATCTGCCAGTACTCAAGTTACATCTATCAAGTGCATCAGTCGTATCATCTGCTAATGTAATACGATCTACTATATCACCCGGTAAACCATAATCACCACCAGCAAACCAACCATGGATATTATCTGTAACACCTGCTAACGCACTACGAGATGCCACTAAATTACATCTGTCGATTGCATTAGTTGTATCATCAGTTAACGTTATCCTCTCTACCGTATCTGAAATACCACTAGAAATATTTCCACCACCTATCCAACCATGAATACCATTTGTAAAATCTGCCATCGACGATTTTTCAGTAGTTAGATCACATCTGTCGATTGCATTAGTTGTATCATCAGCTAACGTTATACGATCTATTATATTCACGATTGTACCACTACCTATATACCCTCCGGTAAACCAACCATAAATACCAGGTGGCAACCTCACCATCATATCCACTGTTAGAAAAGAGGTACCCCAATATTTCTCAAGTATAAGATTCACAGATAATAATACAGTAGGACTATAATATCCGGCATAATACAACTCATATACCCGTGCCGGGGTTAATTTTCTAAATACCATTTATACTCCATCCAACAAACTTCTTAATCTGAAAATCGGACTTTCTTTGAATGAACTCACTAAACCGGGACTTCATCTTATCGATTGTGATTTTATTCATATTTTATACATTTCCTAATGGAATGCTGCTGTTGCTTCTCTTCCTACAGTCAGATTACATCTATCTATTGCATTTGTGGTATCATCTGCAAGGGTAATACGATCAATGGTATCATCATCCCCATTTCCACCACCAAACCAACCATAAGTATCATCTGTGAATGCGGCAACTCCCTCCCTCGCTATACTCCGATCACATCTATATATTGCATTTACGGTATCATTTGCAAGGGTAATACGATCAACACATTTGGTCCTATATACTGCTGCAAGACCACCACCAAACCACCCGTAAGTTAAATCTGTGAATGCTGCAAGACCATCTCTTGCCACTGTCAAATCACATCTATCTATTGCATTTGTGGTATCATCTGCAAGGGTAATACGATCTATTACATCATATTTTGCAGTACCAGCATAAATAATACCACCACCGAACCAACCATACGTATTGTCTGTGAATGCTGCAATATTATATCTATGTCCAATCAGATCACATCTATCTATTGCATTTACGGTATCATTTGCAAGGATAATACGATCAACATTATTCGCTACTACTCCACCACCGAACCAACCATAAGTATCGTCTGTGAATGCTGCAAGACCATATCTCGATGTACTCAGATCACATCTATCTATTGCATTTGCTGTATCATTTGCAAGGATAATACGATCAACGATATTAAGATATGCTCCAATTGTTCCACCACCGAACCAACCATACGTATTGTCTGCGAATGCTGCAAGATGTGATCTTCCCACTGTCAAATCACATCTATCTATTGCATTTGTTGTATCATCTGTAAGGGTAATACGATCAATGATATCGTGATATGCTCCAGTTGTTCCTCCACCAAACCAACCATAAAAGTTTCCATAGACAATAACATCAACAGGTAACATAATTACACCAACAAATCTATTTGCTCGACACACCCGTAACATATCTGAGACATATTTTGATGTATATCTCTTATATACCATCTTCCTCTTCGCCTTCCTCAAGCATTTTTAGATCGACACCTTCTGCTATTAATGCCAAAACTCTAACATCCATAGGTAGTACCTCCAATTGATTCGGAGATCCAGGAATTATTGGATCTATACATGCTTCACGAAGTGCAATAAGGTTACCTTGACCACACCCGGTCTGTCTGTCTATTACGGAATCATGCATTTGTCTAGCAAATCTACGTTTCCAATATTCTGGTTCATCCGCCTGAAAGTCGGCATTCGTAAAGGGTTTACCATTTTCTTTCTCAAGTTGTTCCAAAATTGCAGCGTAACCGTTAACCTCAATAAGTTTTGATTCAATATCATAGGTGAGAGATTCAATTTCAGTCTCCGCTCCTGCTACATCTAAATCCCAGTCTTCAGATTTATTTTCTATTGCACGATCCCGAACCCGGATTTGACGTTCTCGATCAACAATCCGCCTTTTTAGTTCAGTAAGTGCAACACGAATCTGGACAAGTGTATGCCGATATTGATGTGATGGTATCGTACCATCAGAACACGCTGTAAACTTTTCGACTTGAAAGTCTGATTTTCTCTGTGCAAATTCATGAAATTGTTCTTTTAAATTACTATGATAAGTTTCATAGTTTTCTATATCTATATTTGTCATATTATTTACCTGTAAATCCGGATAATCCATGTCTCGCTACGGTTAAATCACATCTATCTACAGCATTTACCGTATCGTTTGCTACTGTAATTCTATCCACTATATCAGATTCCTCGGTAGTATAACCACCACAAATCCACCCGTATGAGTGATCCGAAAATGAACATGGTGCATATCTTGCAACACTTATATTACAACGATCCACAGCATTATTCATATCAATTGCTAAATCTATCTTATCTACTATATCAGAGTTTGAAGTTGTATATCCACCACAGAACCAACCAGAAATATAGTCCGTAAATGCCGTTAGATTTCTCCGTGCCGATGATAAATTAGAACGATCTATTGCATTTATGATATCATCACTTAGAGTCATTCTATCTATAACATCAGAAATTGCACCTGTGTCACCCCCACCAAAGAATCCATAAGTATTGTCAGTAAAACACCCTATTCCATATCTTGCAACACTCAAATCACACTTATCATCAGCATTATTGGTATCTGAAGCTAGAGTTATACTATCTATCACATTAGAATAAGTAGTTCCATACCCACCACAGAACCATCCATGTATATTATCTGTGAATGCACTGAGATATCTTCTAGATGAAGATAAACTACACCTATCAGAGGCATTAGTTGTATCCACCTCTATTGTAATCCGATCTACCGTATCGGAAATTGAACCATCATCACCACCACCAAACCAACCATAAACATTATTTGTGAAAGAACTCACACCATACCGTGCAATAGATAGATTACATCTATCGATTGCATTGGTCGTATCGGCAGTAAGTGTTATTCTGTCTATAACGTCGGAATTTGCACCCGTACTACCACCACCACACCATCCATAGACCTGTGAACAATAATGCCTAAATAAATCTGTGAGACCTTGTGTAGTATTTGTAGATATGGTCGTATTCATCCATACCGCTGCACCAGAAGATGCATCTATACATACATATTCAGCGTTTCCACTCGTGTCAATCCAACGACTACCTACAGCATAACCATCACCTGAATCTTCATCTACTGTTGGTACTGTAGATGCATTCAGGTTTGATTTTATGGCTTCATAAGTCTCCGATCCGGTCTTCCGGACAAAACCTTCATCTTCAACGATGTCGGTATCCATAATGGCACCGGCATCATCCACATTAACGGCATCCGTCACATCTGCACCATCCTCAATGTTGAGGATAGTCCTTGCATCACTCGGAGAAAGTGCGGATACGTTTCCTGCCGTGATCCTACCGACGATGGTATCTTCATCGACTGTTACGGCTACTGGTGTGTCATCTGTTACTGCCACGAGAATAGTTTGTTCATTGAAGTCGGAATCTTCGACAAACGTATTATAGATACCTTGTGTCGGATCATTGAACACCCCAGAAGTTAATAATAATGCTACTTTACGTCCATGTGCATGTTCTACATCCGATGTTCCTTCCCGTGCTCTGATGATCGTGAGTACATCATCTGTACGAGATGTGCACTCCACGATTTCCATTTCGGAATCATCACCAGGATTAGCGTACACAGTGGCATTCCAGATTGTCAATCTAAAATTACCAACCGTCGGAAAATTAGCCCCCTCACCTGCCGGGAGGTTCAGTGTAAGATCACCGGCAGAGAGTGGAGTATTATTCACACTAGATGACGCATTATTCTCAAATTTAAATACCATATATTACTCCATTCATAATTTTATAATTTCTTCTTTATCTTTTCCGAGTATATATTCGGTACGTCTACCTTTTTCACCATTCCCAGTACTAAAGTCAATATGATTCCTTCGGCATATAATTATTTTCTCTCCAGGTTTATAATCTAATGTGTGACTGGTTGGGAATAATACCCATTTCACCGGTGTCTCAATACGTTTTGCCATCTTACGTGAAAATTGACGCCATGAAACACGAATTACATCATCTTGTCGTACTTCTTTCCACATATTCTCTTTCCCGGTATCCTCAAATTGTGATAGTTCTGTACCGTCTGTGTATGTTACAATCCAATAGTATTTAAGTGGGGGGTTCATTTTGTTTAACCTTCTAAATATTATACATAGTATTTCCTACTATGTAATATGACATTGGTACTAATAGTATATAAACCTTTTGGTCATCTAAATCTCATCATATAGGAATGTAAGTGTCTCTGCCGCTTGTGTACCCTGTGTTGCGTCTGTAGCAATCTTGACATTAAGTACGACGGCATCAGACTCGTCCGCAACACTATAATCCGCACTGTCTATCAACAGACTTGCACCTGATGTATAGTTACTCGCAAGTGCGGTTGCCGGTGTCTGATCTTTATAATATGTATGACCGTTCGTCACATCATCGATAGCATGTCCGCTTGTACCTGATACACCCGTCGCGATTTCATAACTCGCGTCCATCGGAGCACCATTATCACCAGTATCACGGAGACCTACATACAATCCCCCACCGGTTCCACAAGTCCATCCTACCGTACCGTCGGTGTAAAACCTGATATTATTGACTGTCGTGAAACCCGTACCTGTGGCTATATTCAGATATAGATGTTTCCAATACGAATAATTACTCCCTGCCGCCGGTATGATACATGGATGTGCTGCCACATCATTGTATGCATCCTCTGTACAAAACCTTACATCTACATCTACACCATTACCTAAATTCTGTCCGTCTACACGGGTCTTTGATCCCGGCGCACCATCTGATCCACCGTTCGCTTCATATATTGTTACTGTTGCTGCCATATTATTATTCCTCCATTATATTTAAATTTCTATTCAAATACATCATATACCTGAAATTCTGCCGTTTCGCCCAGACCGGACCAACTCGTCATTACAATGTATACCTGTACTTTATATACACCTGAACAGCTAAAATCACCGTCCACAATCGTATATGTCACACTATCGGAACCAGATAATTCACCCGTCCACGTTGTTGTCGTACCATCACCTTTTTTAACTCTAATTTCGGTGGTCGTGGCAGACGAAATGTCTTCATTTGTATCAAGGGTAATAACGGTCCCGATATCACCTACGTAAATTTTATTTCCCATCTCTTGTCTCCTTATACATTATTCAGGTCTATCTTCGAATATCTTGATATCGATATACCACTATCCGTCTCTGAATATCCTGATATGGTTGTTGTTACACCAGAATCTTTATTTATCGTAGTAGTTATATATGATTTTATGTCTTCTGATATATTAATATATGACCTTAATCTTATTCTCTCTTCAATTGTAATCACAACATCAGCGATTACGTCCGCCACAAGGTGACATTTTCTTATAAGAGAATCACATATTACATCTTTGATAGTTCTAGTATATAACAATAAATTTGTAGTAAATGATATTATCGTATCTACTTTTCTTAATAATATATCGATCGTATTCGATAGTATTATATTTGTTTTTCTAAATAATATATTACATGTAGTATTTATGTCATACCTAGTATATATCAACAAATCTGAAGTCACAGACCTAATAATATCTACTGCTCTAAATAATGTATCAGAAATTATAGATATCGGTAATGTACCCTTCAATAATAAATCTGTAGTCGTCGTTCTTACCAGATCTGTAATACTGATTAATATATCTGATGTTGTATGAACTAGTATTTTCAACTTTCTGATTAGTGTATCAGAAATCATAACTATAGGTATCACAGCAATCATTAACAAATCTGTAGATATACTCTTGATTCTATCCGTGATACGAATAAGGAAATCCGACGTGTAATCTACAATTTCCGACTTCCTGATCAGTATATTAGACACAGTTGATACTGAAAATTGAATTTGTGTCAATAGATCGGATGATGTACTTTTTCTAATGTCTGTAATACATGTTAATAGATCTGATGTTACAGATTTAACATTATTATTTACACCAACCAGTACATCGATAGTTGCTGATACGAGTATCTCACCACGTATTAGGATGTCGGCTGAAAAGTTATTGATGATTCTTACATATATCAACAGATCTGTAGTTAAATCTCGTACTATATCTAGTTTCTTAATCAGTATATCTGATATTAAGGTTGTATCATTGTCTACCCTTCTGATTAGCGTATCTATAGTTATTGCTTTTATGATACCTAACTTCTTGATTAACAGATCGGACAATATTAGTTCGTATCTCTTAAAAACTATAATCAGATCGGAAGTCGTCGGTACGGATATATCTAATTTCTTAATCAATAAATCAGACGTTAATGATTTAATAACCCTTGTATATATTAATAAATCAGAACTAAAGTCAACAACAACATTTAACTTTTTGATTAATAAATCAGAACTAAAGTCAACAACAGTATTTAACTTTCTGATTAATAAATCAGAAGATAGTGTAATAGTCTCAGTTACTAATCCTACAAATATACGATAAAATCCACCTACATGCTTTCTATCTATACTACTTATCACACTATCTGGGATAGGCAAAATCCGACGGAGCCAATTTACCGCCGACTTTCGCTTATCCGCACTATCTATTGCCATTTAAACCCCTACTTAACCACTTACATACTCTGACTTTGTAAACGTAGTTCCGTTATCACTAATAGTTGCCTTCATTATCTTTGTTGATCCATTATCCGCATACATCGTATCTTCTGTTGATGTGGTTTCTCCTTTATTCCTCAATTTGAAATACAGATATTTTATCATTTCCTCCATCGTCGGTGTCGCCGTTGGTGCACCTTGTGTTGGTTCAACTGATGTATCGGTCCTCAACACATCCACAACCTCCGCGTTTACTTGTGCTGTAGTGACGGTTGATCTACTCGATATATCGGCATCTAATCTTGTGGAATTAGCGTCCATTTCTTGTCGAATTTCAACTGCCGTAGGTGCAACACCAGCAGCATCCGGGACAACCGTATTGAATCCAGTGGCTGTAATCCACTCACTATCACCACGGTTTCTGATTGCTTCAAGTGCATCTGAAGTCCTATCAAATGTTGCGGTTGTACCTACGTCGGCAATATGTCCAAGAGCACTATCAAGATGCACGGTTGTCGCCCAATTGGTATCTACCCCGATTTTCATGAGATGGTCAAGGTTTATGTCCGACAATGCTGTATCCACCTGCGTGTTGACGTCTGCTGCCGATATATCATTGAAATTAGTACTTGCTGTGAGTATACGTGTCGCTACAGACCATATATCGCCTGCTGTATGTGTTGAGAATCCAGTTGCTGTAACCCACTCGGCGTCACCCCTATTACGAACTGCTTCCAAACTATCCGTTCCAGTATCGAACGTTGCTCCCTCGATTCCGGTAAATCTGGCTGGTAGGGTCGTTCCTGTGTCGGTCAGTATACTATCGACATTGGTATCTACAGTATCGAGCTTTCCGTCGTGTGTTGTAAGTGCTGCCGCTGTTGCAGCTGAGTCTGTTCCCCTCATAAATCTATTTTCTATCGAGAAATGAGCGAGCACAACATTTACTGTCTGTGTGTCTATAGTTGATCCTGAA
>Ga0190358_1000474_pt1 | contig 11956 bp, 18 predicted proteins | sample 48721812_MG_FD_161666 | JGI IMG/M metagenome (GOLD analysis project Ga0190358, IMG submission 161666) | Hydrothermal vent microbial mat bacterial communities from Southern Trench, Guaymas Basin, Mexico - 4872-18-1-2_MG | ecosystem: Environmental > Aquatic > Marine > Hydrothermal vents >... | reverse complement strand
TTATCTCATATTACTTTTATTATTTTGTTGCTGTTCTGTTGATTATTTTATGGGCTTTCACTTTTATTAATACTTGGCTCTATAAAAAGAATATGAAAAATATAGCCAAGTTTGGAGGAAATTATTAATGGCAAATCGTATGGGGGTATCCACAAGAATAGCAAAGGAATTAGAATCTCTAAGAAGAGAACTTGCTAAAAAAAATAATACAAAATTAGTTGATGCAGATAGAGAAATTGTAAATGTATGGAAAGAACTCAAAATAAAAGGAGTTAAATTAAAAAGGGAGATAATTTTCTGATGAATAAAAAAGGTGATATACCAAGCATACTTTACGCAATAATTGCTGTTGCAGCTGTAGGGATTATAATTTTATTTGCAAGCCATCTAAACAATGAAGTTTATTCTTCTTTTGATAATTATTTTGAAAAAAATGTAGATTTTAATGATACAACAACACATCAAACAGTATTGGAAATTCAAACCAAAGAAAATTCTCTTTGGGATTATGTATTTCTTGGAATCGCAATGGGTTATTTATTAATTACCGCACTGTCTGCTTATTCAACAAGGATTAGCCCTGTGTTCTATTGGATTTATGGAATACTATCTCTAGTTGGAATTGCAGCATCTGTAATGCTGAGCAACGCCTGGCAGGAAATGGCTGAAGAATCTGTCTTTGCTGAAGCAATAGCCAGACTTCCAATAACTAATTTGTTTCTTGGAACATATTATCCAACAGTAACGGTGGCGTTAATAGTTTTATCAATGATTTTGTTATTTGGGAAGAACCCAAATGAAGGAGGGGCATATGGATAAATTTAATTTTTTTGGAATTATCTGTCTGGTAATTATCTTTTTTGGGATAGGGTGGTTTGGAAATGAAGTCTATAATGAAAAAATTGTTGGAATGAAGGGGGTTGATGATGAAAATTAGATATATACTCTTTCTTATATTCTTAATTGGTATATTAGGATTAGCAAATGTTTCTGCTTTTGAATTTGATAATATAAAAAACACAAAAGCATTGGGCAGAGCAGGTTATTTAAATATTGAAATTAAAAATGCTTTTGGATTAGGTTCAAAATTGTGGGAAGGAGAGCTTACGAAGAACACAGACACTTGTGGAACAAGTTGTAGTGCTGAAAAGACAATAACTATTTATGAAAAGGGAAGTTTGATTGATGATGTTAAGTTTGAAACAATAACTGAAACAGATAGATATGAACAAAATATTAGGAGTTATCAATTTTATATTAAAACAAATGAAGAAGAATATAGTGTAGATGATTATGATTGGGTTTGTATTAAAACAGGAAAGGTTAGTGTAAATGGAAGCATAGAACAAAATTGTGAATATAAGAAAGTTGGAAGTCATATTGAAAAAAAACCAGTGTGGGAAGAATATGAATTAGGTCAAGAACTTGAAGCAGGAACTTACGAAGTGAAACTTGAAGGTAAAAAGAAACCGAGTAGAACTGTAGATTGGAAGATTAAAAGTAAAGGAATTTGGATTGATGATTGGGCAGTGTGGGGGAGTATATTAAACAATGATATTATGTATTATTTTAGATTAAACGAAACAACTGGTGATGTTATTGAAGAAATTAATGGAAATAATGGGACTAATCAAGGTGCAACAAGAGGAGTTGAAGGAATAATTGATAATGCTTTTTATTTTAATAATGCAGAATCGGATGAGGTTGATGGAATAACAGATATTATGAATTGGATGGATAATTTTACTTTGTCATACTGGTATAAAACTTCAGGGTCTGGAGATTTTGTTGCATTTTCAACAAATGTTCAGTCAGGAACAGGGGTGAAAATTGAAGACACATCAACATCTAATGATAACCAATGGCATCATTTTGTGGCAGTTCATATTGGACATGGTGCAGATAATTTTACAGTTTATGTTGATGGTGTAGAAAAAGCAAGTGGAATTTATGGAGATTATGTTGGTTGTTTGAATTCAGGTGTGTTCAGTGGAAAAGCAGGGATAGTCCCAAGAGGAGGGTGTTCTACGGGAGATGGAGATATACATCTTGGAAGAATTAGCGGGTTACCGGGTCAGTTTTTCTTAGGGAGATTAGATGAAATTGGAATTTGGAATAGAACATTATCTTCGTCTGAAATTTCTGATTTATATAATAGTGGAAGTGGAATAACTTATATAGAATATATTAGTGTTAAATTAAATTCTCCAATAGATAATTATATTTCACCAACAAATAATATAGAGTTTAATTGTTCAGCTACGGCTATTAGAGGAACAACACTGACCAATATGTCTTTATGGACAAATGAAAGTGGAACATGGAATATAAACCAAACATTAACTAAAACAGGAACAAGTAATAAAAGTATCTTTACTACAAATGTTGATAATGGACAATTTATTTTATGGACTTGCCAAGCGTGTGATAGTGATGGAGATTGTGAATTTGCAAGTGAAAATAGAACGGTGAGTGTTGATACTATTCCACCAAGTATAATAGTAACTCCATCAAATTATGATTATCACGAATCTGGAACAAACCTAACAATTAATTGGACAGTTGAAGATGTAAATTTAGATAGTTGTTGGTATAATTACAATGAAACTACAAATATTACTGTGACTTGCTCAGCGAATACAACTCAATTTAATGTTACAACTTATGACGATAGAGATTTGTATTTCTATGCAAACGATACCGCAGGAAATTTAAACACCATATTTCATGAATGGAATTATAATATATTTGTAAATTTGCAAGAATTTAATTTATTTTCTTATGAAATGTTTAGTTCTCCTTTTTCAATAAACATAACTTATGACAGCAGCGAATATTCTTCTGTTTCAGGAACTTTAGTTTATGATGGAACTTCTTATTTAGGAACATCAATAGGAAGTGGAAATGAAAAGGTATTTTCAAAATCCATTCAAATTCCATTAGTTAGTTCTTCACAAAATAAAACATTTTATTGGACTTTTGCTATGACTAATTCAACAGGAACATCAGATTATAATTCTACTTTTTATAATCAAACTGTAAATCCAATTAATTTTTCACAATGTGGAACAGGAACACAGGTTGTTAACTTTTCAATAAGAGATGAAGATACTAATTCTTTAATAAATTCTGATTTTGAAGCAAGTTTTATTTACACTTTAACACAATTTAGTTCATTAAATAAAAATGTTTCTGTTGATTTATCTGGTTCAAGTTCTTATGTATTTTGCATAGACCCAAATGCAACTTATTACTCTCAGGACATTATTCAAATATCATCTACAGGTTATGATACAAGAGATTATAATTTGGCTTTTGAAGTTTATAGCAATAATACACCAATAAATACTAATTTATATTTATTAAATAGCTCTGCTGGAACAGATGTAATAATAGAAACAAAAGATGCAGGGCTTTCGCCTCTTAGAGGGTATACAGTAAAAATTTATCGTTATCAACAATCTACAAATAGTTATATTCTAATTGAAGAAGATATTACTGATGCCTTCGGGCAGGTTGTGGCTTCATTAGTGCAAAATAATGCAAAATATAAATTTGAGTTTTATAGCCCAACGGGAAGCCTATTAAAATCAAGTGGGGATGTTGTAATTTCCTGTCGTTCTTCTGTCTGTATTCAGCCATTTGTAATTAAAGAGGCAGACACAACTTTAGACAGATTTGAAAATATTACAAGTTATGAATTTTCTTTGTCTTTTAATAACGTAACAAATTCTTTTACATTTAGTTGGACAGATAATACAGGAGAAAACCCAATTCATAGACTGCTTGTTACAAGATTTTTAATAAACGGAACTCAAACTATTTGCGATAGCGAATCTTCTGTTTTAAGCGGAAGTTTAAACTGCGCTGTTGGGGATCAATCTTATTCTTACACTGCACAAGCATTTAGAACTGTTGATGGAAAGGAAACAAGAATTGATTTATTAGAATACAAAGTTAATCCCTCCTCAGATACATTTGGGTTAGAAGGATTGTTCTGGAGTTTTATATTATTATTTATATTGATAATCATCGGCATATTTTCTCCAATTCTGGGGATTGTTCTGTATTTAATTGGTTTGGTTGTGCTGGGTCTGATAGGCGTTGTTTATATAGACCCAGCACTTATAATTGCGCAAATAATAATAGGAGTGTTATTTGTTTGGGCGTTTAAGGGATAAAATGATAAAAAATAAAAAAGGATTAATATTGAAGAATGCGTTTTTTGCAATTATAGTCGTAAGTGTTTTTATCCTTGCTGTCGGACAGATTGTTGGAACTTGGTCAGAGCAGTATGGTTCTGGCTTGACTTATGATTTAAATGAATATTCTGATTTGGATTCCATTAGAGATACTGCAGGAACATTCTCAGAAGGAACAACATCAGAAGATGCTGACCCTGGAACAGGAGATTATGAAGGTAAAATGCTTAGGGGAGGATATGGAATTGTTGGAAGTCTGCTGAGTTTGTCTCCAATAAAAGGAGTTTTTAATATGATAGAATCAGTTGAAACAAGATTTTCTTTGCCTCAATATCTTTCGGAAGCAATTGTTACTATGATGATTTTGGCATTTGTATTTACAATAGTGGCAGTCATATTTAGACTGGCAAGGAGCACAGCATAATGGCACTTCATCCACTACCTTCAGATATAATGACAGACTGTGATGGTTTGTTTTACTGCCTTTCTAAATGGGCTTATACGGCAACAGATGGGGCTTTCTTTGCTTTGATGCTGGCAGGATTTGGTGCTGTTTTAATTATGGCGACTGCAAGGGTTTATGGATATACCAGAGCATTTGGATTTGGGGCTTTTGGTTGCGCTTTGGGTGCAATTTGGTTAGCCACAATGCAGTTACTAGCATGGTGGATTGCTTCTTTGTTTATTTTGATTGGAGCAGTTGGAATGGCTGCGCTTGTTCTTCAGGAAAGGTGAACCCTTTTTATTTTTGATTTATTAGTTGTTCAAACCTCTTTCAAATTAGGCTATAAAAACTTTAACTTTTTTAATTTGAATATAATCTCCTGATTGAATTGAATGATATTTTTTGGGAATCGTAACTATTTTTTGCCCTGTTTTTTTATTTTTATAAACTTTGCAGATTATTTCTTTTTGTTTCATAATATATACTTTAAATATTTAAAGTATTTATAATTTTCTATTCCCTATTTTTATTAATTTTTATCGTCGTTAATTTTATACCTTCTGTTTGCATTTTGTTAGCACACGTTTTTAAAGAATTTAACCTCAATCTTTCCTATGGATTTATCTTTAAAAAATTGTAAGGAGGGAATAAATAAATGAGAAGTATTTTGAAACCTAAAAAAGGTCAACTTAATACATTAGCACCTGCAATTCTATCCCTAGTATTCGCTGCTGTAGTTCTTGTTTTTGGTCTTGTAATTTCTCAGGAATTGAGAGATACACAAACAGCTGGAACAGAAGCTTACGCCGCAGCTAACTCAACAGTTGTTGGACTTGGAACATTTGCAGACTTTTGGGAAATAATTGTCTTAGCAGTAGTTATTACAGTTGTTATTGGGTTGTTGCTGTTGGTCTTTGGAGGAAAAAAAACCAGATAACTTTTCATGATTTAGAATCATGGGAAAATTAATCTCTTTGTCTAAAAAAGGACAAGTAAACACCCTTGTTCCTGCAATAATTGCCATAATTATTGCTGCAACATTTTTAGTCTTAGGACTTGTTATGTTACAGTCTATAAGAGATATAGATATTGTAACTCAGGCAAATACTGCAAGTGTAGCTAATGAATCAGTTACTCCAACAGATGCTGGAACAGCTCTTGCTGCAAATACAAATTATGCCTGTGCTGCAACAATTTCACAAGTCTTAAATGATTCAGGAGGAATAATCGAAATTGCGCCAGGTAATTATTCAGTATCTGGTTGCATACTAACAAATTTAACAAGCGAATACCCTTCGGCATGGAATGTTACATACAGCTATACTTATGGAGATGAAGCATACAGGGCAGGGAATGAAACAGTTGTTGGACTTGGAACAGTTGCAGACTTTTGGGAAATAATAATCCTTGCAGTTGTAGTATCAATTGTTATAGGGCTGTTATTAACAGTCTTTGGCGGGCGCAAGCAAAGATAATTTTTTTAATTCCATATTTATTATTTTTTGGAATTTTATATTAAGGAGGAATATAAATGGCACGGAAAAAAGGTAGAAAGAGAAGGAAAAAGAAAAGATAAAGGGAAAATATTTGAAAATTTAGGAGAATAAATGAAAAAAATAGAAAAAAGTGTAGGAGAATGGAATGGGTTATAGTTGGAAAACTCTAAAATCCAATGTAACAGCTAAATATAAGGCTTCTGCTGATGTTAGGGGAGCTTATATTAATGAATTAAAGATTGCTCGCATTAGAGAAGCCAAGATTTTAGCTAATCAGAAAGCTATTCTTGAAAGAAAGAAAAAACTCGCGCGGATTGCTCGTCGCCCTCAGACAATCGGAAAGGCTTTGGGTCTTGCTCGTTCCTATGAAACGCGCGTTAAAGGTGGTGCAGCGCGCACTTTAGGTGTTTATAAAAAGCAAAAGCCCAAAGCCATTCAAAAGGCAAAAATTAGACCTAAAAGAAAAATAAAAAGACGAAAAACTCCAAAAAAACATAATATTAGTTCTGAAAATGGTTATGATGCTTTCGGAGGTTTTGGCTTTTAGGATGATAGAACCAAATTATGTTAGATATTTGAAGAAAACAACTAATGAAGAACGAAGAAAGATTAAAGAAGCACTTGAAAGAGCAAGACAGAAACAGATTAAAGCAATGAAAGGGGGAAGAAGATAAATGAGAATCCAAAAAAGTATATTCTTTCCTCCAAAACATAAAAAAATTGCTAGGGTTATAAGTATTAAAAGCCCATCTGCATTTAAAAGGAGTATTCAAACTCTTAAAAAAAGAGGGCTTAATTTAACTGAAAAGAGAGCTTTGACTCTTGCGCGAACAAGAGCTAAAATTCAGTTAAAAAGACGAAACTTATCAGCAAAAGAAAGAAAACAATTTAAAGTAATTGCAGGAATGAGAATTCCAAAGGTGCAAAGATGAGTAACATATTCCTATCAATAAATTAGGAGAATTCATTGCTTATCTCTGTTAATTCCCTATTTCTTTCTTCATCAGTCTGTTCAGGTCCTTCACGATTAAACAGCCAATTTAAAAACCAATAAGTTCCAAAACCCATCATAATTGACAAAATAAGCCATAAGAAGATTAATTTAATGCTCATTTTTAAAACCTTAACTCTCCCCCAAGAGCTTCCTCAGTTCTTTTTTGATATTCTTCTGGGCTAGGAAGTGAACCAAATCCAAAGACATCTGATTCTTCAGTATTTTCTTCAATTTCTTGAGGGTCTGCAACTTTCTGCAAATCTGTTTTCTTTTTCTTGAAGTGTTTAGCCATTATATGTTGGGCTAATTCCTTTTGGGTTCTAAATTCCTGTTTACATTCGTTACATTTTATTGTCATTTCAGGTTTTACCTCCCTTTTAGTTTCTATTTTTTCAAATCTGTTTTCAATAAATAAAATAATTGCTAAACAGATTAAGATTACAATCATTAAGGAAGATCCTAATTTCTTTAAACCAAAAAACCACCAAATTCCAAAAATATCAACAATAATTAATCCAAACAAAAATTGTTTAACAGTTAATGCTGTTTCTTGAGTCATATTAAGGATATTCTGCCATGTTTCTTTTATTCTTTTAATCATTTTTTCGTCTTCCTCTATTTAATTTGCCCCCCTCTAATTTTAAGTATATCATATAACATTTATTTCTCCTATTGTAGTGCCTGCTATGCTATAATCCCCAATATTATTTTTCGTTGCCATATAATCTTTCTCCATAAACATTAATTTAGTTTTTAGGTTTTCTCGTAATTCTCTTTTTATTTTCATTGTTTTTAAAATGTTTAAAGGAATTTCTTTCCTTTAAGTAATTTTTGATTTGTTTTTTTTATTTTATTTTGTAGGCGGTTTTAAAGTCCGCCAACTTCCTTGCCTTGCATTGCCTCGCCGCGCCTCGCCTTGCTATGCCTCTCCACGCCGAGTATAAATTATTTGCATTTTATCTTTCATACAAATCTCCAATAATTGCCCTAATCTGTTTTTTTTCGTTCCAACTAAAAACATCAGGAGAAACATAATGCGAGGCAGCTGTTTTTATGTCGTGCCCGAAGTGTGCAAGTAATGCAGAATCTTGAACACCTAAACTCATCAGCCAAGTTTCTAAAGTTTTTCTTAAATTGTGAGGTGAAAAATCTTCAGGATTTTTTAAACCTGCCAATCGTGCAGCCTTTTTCATTGCAATATTCATCGCAGGCGTCGAGATAACTCCTATATAGTCGTCATCGGTTAATTTGTTGTTATTACAATATTTTTTAAGGTATCGAGAGAACTGTGTGGAGATTGGAATTGTTCTAATGCGCCCTCTCTTTTCTCCCTTCTTTGCTTTTGTTTTAGTTACTCTTAAAACAATTCTTTTGTTTACAAAATCAATATCAGAAATTTTTACGTTTCGAACCTCGTTAATCCTTGCGCCAGTTTGTAATAAAATTTTACTAGAATGTTTTTGCTTCGTTTTTAACTTATCTTCGTATTTTTCAAGCTCATCAGGATAGAAGAAGCGGTCTTTGTTATCCTTAAGTGTGTAAGTCCTTCCATTACTTCGGGTTAAAGATTTTAAATTCATCTCTTTATTGTTGTTTCCCATAGGTAAATTATTTTATTATTTAATCTTTTAATATAAACATTTTAAATATATTTAAACCTTTCTACCATCTAATTCTCAAAATCTTCAGCCTGATAGAATCCAAGTCGTTTAGATAATCTCCCAAGTTCTTCAAAGATAGCACCATAACATTCTCTTTCAATTTCTACATAAATTTGCCACCATCCTAAAGTTTCATTAAAAAAGTTATTTTGAATTTCTCCATACATATTTAGAACTTGTAGTTTGGGTTTTGGCTGCAAACTATTCCACCAAGCTAATTGTTGTTTTAATAATTTCTTTTTTTCTGATTCCAATTCCTCTAAATATCTTTCAATAGTTTCTTCAGCTTCATCGTCATAATCACAACTCATTACCATCATTAAAGTCTTAACACAACTAACAAATTTTAATCTTGTATCTTCTATATAACTTCGGGTAATATTCCCTCGCTGATCTATCTTTTCATTATACCATCCCTGTCTCATCTCGTGAGATCCTGCTTCAATGCACTTATTCATAGCGCTCATGACTAATGTCTGATGGTTAAATACTTGAAACCTATCTGAATGATAATCTTCTGCGTCTGCTATTTCTAATTCAGGCATCTCTATCTCTGAATTTTGTTGCGCTTGCGGGTTATTTTGTTTTCGAGCCATTATATATTACCGTTGATTTTCAGATTCTGTTTATTTTTTACTACTCTGTTCTCATAAATTTACGTTAAATTGGGACCTATATTAGTTTTTGGCTTGCATTTTTGTCGTTTTCTAAGATAATTGGTGCTTTTTTCCAGTCATACCCCTTTTTTTTGATAGCATCCATTACTCTGTATACTGATCTTGGCGTATAATTTAACATTTTTGCTATTTCTGGCACTTTTACTCCTCTTAAACAATAATTATACACAATCGATTGTTTCTCAGTCAGCCCCTGACGTGCAGACCTAATCATATTCTCATTTTCTCTCTTTCGGAGTTCTATAACAAAGTCTTCATTCAAATCAGAAACAAATGCAAGTTTTCTACTCTCATATATTCTTATCGTCGACGGAGAAGGCAATCTATAACGAAATCTTTTAACTGGACGGATAAATTTCCCAACTCGAACTCTTAAATACTTCTCATACACTTTTCCTTTTTGTTGATTGACTTGTCTAAAGAATGGTTTAAACTTTGAAATCTTATCTTTATAATTTATCCCAGTTGTAATCAGGTGAGCATGAATTAACAGACGTGCAGACTTGTTCATCATTGATAATACTGGCAAATTAAATAATATACCTACGTTCATACTTCTAAAACTCTGCAGGACGTAACTGAACATTTTAGAAATCTTATGTTGAAACTCTAAGTTGCCAAAGTTAGCTCCAGCCTCTTCAAAAATTAAAAGTTCTCCTTTTCTTAACTTAAATTTGTTTGTTTTAGGGTCTTTCTCTGAAAGGCGATTCATTAACTGATCAATGGAAAAGCAAGTGTTTAATTCAACAGGATAGCGTTCTCCAAAATGTTTTTCATACCAAAGTTCAGCAATTCTTAAACACCCATACGATTTTCCTGAACCTGTCCCCCCAGTAACAGCAATTAAAACATTCTGGTTTCTATTAATCATCCTCCTTTTAAACCAACTGTTTAAAATTTCTCCTTCTTTAATGTTTTTGGAAACACTTATAGCACGTCCACCCATAATTCAATCAAACAAACTTTAATTTATATATCTTTCTGCTTGTTACTACGAACCAGATAGTTTTTGCATAGAAAGGTTTATAAACCACCACCACCTTAATTAAAACATGGATAAAGTTAAATGCAAACGATGCGGACACGAATGGTTTACTAAAAGTAAAAGCATATTAGTTACTTGTTCAAGTTGTGGCTACAAAACTAAAAGGAGAGTCGATGCCGACGGCAAAAAGTCGGCTGACACCTCTATCATACTAAATTCAAAATAGGAGGATCAAACAAATGGAAAACCAAACCAACCAAAAAGTCAAAGAAGTTGAGCAGCAAGACAAAAAAGACCATCACGAATCTACAGATGATAATTTTGTAGATGATAGTTTTGACGAACTACAATTTCTTCCAACAGATCAAGACTTTGAAGATGTATTTAGTTTCTGTTAAAAATAGATATTAAGTAGTATACTTCGGTATACCTTCTTTTTAATTAATTGTATTTTTATAAAAGAAAAATTTATATACATCTGGTAAGGGGGCTGAAAGAAGAAAAGGTGGAAGGAGAGGAACTGTTAAAAAGTTTTTTTAGTTAAATATATAAATAATCTTGCTCTTCAATAGTAATGAAGAAAATAATTTTTGTTTTAGCATTATTTTTAATCATAAATGTAAGCGCTGCTACTGCCGAGATTAATATTGTAGGCAAAGAGGACAGCGGAACAAACAATTTAATAAATTTAGTAACTCCCACCCCTCCTGCAATAACTTCAAATACAACAGTAATGAATTCTTCAACTTATGCAAACTGCTGGTCAACTGCTGAAGGAATAAAATGTGATGTTGCGGATATAACTTACGATGAAATAAGTGGGGGTGATGTTGATGCATCTGGTTATACTGGAACTTTTAGTTTCTTAAATGGTGTTGTTGGAGGAATAGATATGCGCGGAGACCCTTGGTATTTATCTGGAACAGATTTAGAAATTGCAGAAAATTTAGATGTTGCAGGGAATGGAAGTTTTGATTGGATCAATGCAAAGTATCTTTCAGGGCAACCAACTGATGGTTCAATCGGTTCTGGAATACAAAATGCTTCTTCTATAAAAATTCATTGCGGTTGTGTTAATGCAAGTGATGCAGGAGGATTAAATGTTTGGTATCCTAATTCTACAGTTAAACTTTGGAATTATGGCACTAATACTTATTGTGATATTGCAGAAGATACCTACACTGTTCCAGACAATGCACACACTGTTTATTATGTTGATTCTAGTTGTTCTATTCAAACAACAACATTTGCAAATTATAAATTATTTAATTTAAATCCAGCAAGTTGGGTTAGGTTATTTGATGTTTATACTCATAATGGAGATATTGAATTAGTTAAAGGTGCAAGTGTAATTGGAATAGAACAAATAAAATCTGAATTTAATAATCTTAATTGTCCTGGAGGAGGGCATTTATCTGTTTGTGATGGGATGATGATTACGAAAGGAAATTTTCCAGAAATAAATATGAGTTCTGGGCATTTCAAATATGCAAATA
>Ga0190358_1000471_pt1 | contig 12042 bp, 10 predicted proteins | sample 48721812_MG_FD_161666 | JGI IMG/M metagenome (GOLD analysis project Ga0190358, IMG submission 161666) | Hydrothermal vent microbial mat bacterial communities from Southern Trench, Guaymas Basin, Mexico - 4872-18-1-2_MG | ecosystem: Environmental > Aquatic > Marine > Hydrothermal vents >... | reverse complement strand
CTTACCCGGACCCACTTCGATAAAACAATTAATACCTTGGGAATTAATTTTCATTATGGAATCAACCCATAATACAGGGTGATTCATCTGCTCAATTAGAGCTGATCTAACTTCTTCTTTATTTCTAACATAATCAGCAGTAACATTACAGATTACCCGTATTCGAGGGTCATATATTTCTACTTTTTCTAAATATCTGGCTAAATTATCTTTAGCTAATTCCATTAATGATGAATGAAAAGGAGCGCTCACTTTAAGAGGAATTACCTTTCTCGCCCCTTTCTCCTTTGCCAATTCCGATAACTTATCCAGTGGTCTAATTTCCCCCGAAACTACAATTTGCGTTGGAGAATTATAATTAGCAATTTCAATTATTCCGTAATCGCTTACCCTTTTACATAATTCTCTTATTTCAGCAGCTTCCAAACCGATTATAGCTAACATCGACCCAATTCCTAAAGGAGTAGCATTTTGCATATATTCTCCCCTTTTTCTAACCAATTTTACCGCGTCTTCAAACTCAATAGCAGAACTAGCTACCAGTGCCGAATATTCACCTAAACTATGGCCGGCAACTACGGAAGGGCTAATGTTATGCTTCTTAAGTAATTCAAACAAAATTGTACTGATGGCTAAAATTGCCGGTTGAGTGTTAACTGTATTCTTTAATTCTTCTTCCGGACCTTCGAAACAGATTCTACCAATATCTACTCTTTCTTCTTTCAGAGCTTCATTAGCCCTATTGAGTAAAATTTTTGCTTCCGGATAATTTTCTACTAAATCTTTCCCCATCCCTATTTTTTGAGAACCCTGTCCAGGGAATACAAAAGCAATTTTTTCCATATTTTATTCATAGCCTTTTTTGTTAAAATCTTTAATACCTGAAAAGAAAATATTGAGTATATATTAAAAATAGCGCAGAGCTTGGGGTATATAGTTAGGAAAGAAGACAGAAAAAGAGCAACATTCTTCTTTTTATCTAACTACCTTGCTAATGTCTACACTAACTCAGCATATCTAATATTTTACCATTTCAATACAATAGTTCCATAGGTAAGACCGGCACCGAATGCGGTCAGCACTACGATATCGCCATTTTTAATCTTACCTTCTTTTACTGCTTCATCAAGAGCAATCATAACCGAAGCAGCCGAGGTATTTCCGTATTTATTTAAATTTACAAAAACTTTATCTTTATCTATTTTCAGAACCCTGGTTAAGGCATGAATAATTCGAATATTAGCTTGATGCGGAATAAAGCAAGCTACATCTTCAACCGAAAGATTACATTTGCCCAAAGTTTTCATAGTAGTTCTTTTCATATGTTTAACCGCAAGCTTGAATACCTCATTTCCTTTCATCTTAACATAATGCATTCTCTTTTCTACGGTTTCATGAGAAGCCGGGTATTTGGAAAGCCCGGCTGGTATTATAATCAGATCATCGTTTGAGCCGTCTCCTTTTAAACAGCCGGAAAGGATTCCTTTCTCCCGGTCGGCTTTTAAAACAGCCGCCCCTGCTCCATCGCCAAAAAGAACACAAGTATTCCTATCCGTCCAGTCCACGAGTTTTGAGAGAGTTTCTGCCCCAATTATTAGAGCATTATCATAAAAACCGGTAGTAATATACTGCCAGGCAGTAATCAAGGCATAAACCGCACCGGTACAGCCTGCTTGCAAATCAAAGGTTGCGGCATTTACAGCCTTAATTTTCTTTTGAACCAGACAAGCAGTAGCCGGAAATATCATATCCTGAGAATTGGTAGCGACAATTATTAAATCAATCTCCCCGGGTTTAATATTTGCATTTTTTAACGCTTTTAAAGCTGCCTTTGCAGCAATATCTGAGGTAGTTTCGTTATCTTCAGCTATATGGCGTTCAGCGATACCGGTTCTGGTGATAATCCATTCATGATTTGTATCCACCATTTTTTCCAAATCTTCATTGGTCAAAACTTTTTTGGGAACATAAGAACCAGTTCCAATTATTTTAACGTTTTGCATATTATTCATTAATTAATACTCTCCCCTTCTTATTATTAAATTATTTTCTTTGATTTATATCTCTTTAAAGTGCTCAACTAGTTTAGCATCTACAAATTTACCGGTATTGAGTATGGCATTTTTAAAGGTTTTGGCCTTAGACCGCCCATGACATATAAAACATAATCCGTTTACGCCTAATAGAGGAGTTCCGCCATGTTCTGTATAATCGGTCATCTTTACCAAATTCATAAAATATTGCTTCAATTTATCCATCTCTTGATTTTGGGGAAGTTGGCTGATGATCATACTGTTAATCGTAGTTAAAAGAAATTTAGCTAATCCCTCAGAAGATTTTAATAATATGTTACCGGTGAATCCATCACATACTACTACATCAACTTTTCCTTTAAATATATCTTTACCTTCAGTATTGCCCACAAAATTAATATTGGCATTTTTTAAATTTTTATAAGCATTTTGAGCAAATTTATTTCCTTTATTTTCCTCTTCTCCTATATTTAGTAATCCTATTTTGGGATTTTCTATTCCTAAGATATATTTAGCATATTTACTCCCTATAAGGGCAAACTGGGGTAGATGTTCCGGTTTGCAATCAACATTAGCACCGACATCTAACACTAACACTTTTCCTTTCACCGAGGGTAAGATAGCAGCAATGGTGGGACGACGTATTTCAGGAACACACCCCAACTCCAATAATGCCGCTGCCATAACCGCCCCACTATTTCCGGCAGAAATAAAAGCATCAGCTTGATTATTTTTTATCAATTTCGTGCCTACCACTATAGAAGAATCCCTTTTGCTCCGTACGGCACCTAAGGGAAACTCGCCTGCTTCAATAGATTCTTTACAATCTATGACCGATAATTTATCCTTTTTATATGTATATTTCATTAACTCTAGTTTTATTTTCCCTATATCTCCTAACAAAATAATCTCTAAGTCTCTTTCTTGTAAGGCTAAAATAGCGCCTTTTATAACTTCTTCAGGGGCATAATCCCCTCCCATGGCATCAAGAGCTATTTTCATTTAAGTCTTCTCCTTTTTTATCTTATCGTTAACCGAAAAAATTACTAATTTTCCCGTAAATACTTCCTTTTGGTCAGTCTTTACGTGGACTGATACTAAATATTTATTACCTCTATTGCGAGCAACTCTTGCCTTGGCAACCAGAGTCTGTCCGGCATATACCGGTTTTTTATAACTTAATCGAGCAATTCCCGTTAAGGCAACTTCTGTGTCGATGATGGAAATTGCCAATGAATCGGCTAAAGAAAAGATATAATGACTTCTAACTATCCCTGTTTTGTTAAAAGCCATATCTTTGGTAGTCTTCAAGATGGCGATACCGTTTTTGCCCAACTCTATATCTATTAATTCTCCGATTATCTCTTCTTTTTTTAGAGATTTTACCTTATCTGTGGAAGGAGTGTTTTTAGCCACTTGCACTATTCGTTTTCTCATTTCGGGAATCCCCATTTCTAGTCGATCTAATCGAATAGTCTGCACACTAAAGTTAAATAATTCAGCAAGTTTTTTGTCAGACAAAAATGGATCCTTCGATAGATATTCTTTTATTCCTTTTTGCCTTTCTGATTTACTTAAATTTTGAAACATTTCTCAGTCACCTATCTTACATTTATTGATAGCACCTATTATTAGCTACTAATAATTGTAAGTATTATACATTAGTGGCATTTAAAAATCAAGCATCTTTTGAATAAATTCGTATCGCGTATTGCGTATTGATTATCGTGCTAAGAAAAATAAGGAAATTAAAAAAGATATAAAAAAACACTATTGATAATTCCTTTTTTATCTAAACATCCTATTGAATTTTACACTAACTTTATATTATAGAAATAAAAAAAGTGCCACATTCTAATAAATTAACTGTGGCACTTTCTCATATCCAATAATAATATTATTTCGTAGTTTATTTCTTTTTATCTCTTTTCTCAGAAGAGGAAATAATTTCTCTTCCATTATAATAACCGCATTCAAGGCATGCTCGGTGAGGTAACTTCATCTCATGGCATCTTGGGCATTCCTCTAAATTTACTTCATTCAAATTCCAGTGTGTGCGTCTTTTATCTCTTCTTGATTTTGATATTTTTCTTTTTGGCATCGGCATAGCGCATACCTCCTTATTCTATAATATAATTTGATTGCATATGAATTTCCTTTTTCCGTAAACCCTGATTCGTATCTCGTATCTCGTGAATCGTATCTCGTGCAAAATAGCGTATAGCGTTTAGCGTAGAGCGTATAGTATATAGCGAAAAACGCAAAACGCAAAACGCAAAGCCATAGTTCAAAATTTAAAATTTAAATACATTGTTTTATATATTGATTTTCATCTTTCTTATCTCGCATGTTATATAGCAAAAATGAAAAGATAAGAAGCAAAAATAGAACTTAAAATTTAATATTGAGAGAAAAAGTTTTGAGTTTTGAATTATGGTTTTTCGCTTTTCGCTTTAAGTTTTTAGCTGTATACGATAACTGAAAACCGATTTCCTTAACGCGATATTCGATACGCAATACGCGATACTATATACTAACGACTATTCACTATTCACTAACGACTATTTTATTATCTTAATAACTTTAAAAGTATATAATTTCTTATTGAAAAAAGCAAATTATTTTTAATAATCAGTAAATATTAACATTTCTTTTTTAATTGTTTTAAAGTGCTTTTATTTTGAATAAGTCAGGACTTTCTATACATTCTTTTTTAAAGTCTTTCTCTCTCATTAGATTCTTATAATTTTTTTCCTGAAAAGTATATTTAAAGTTGGTATGAATATTGTAAGTACCTTCCAGTAGGGCTACCACATCTTCCACAAAGACCAACTCTTCGTCGGTAGGGATAATAAATATCTTTACCGGGGAATCATCGGCAGAGATATCCAGCTCAGCATTCCTGGTTCGGGCTATCTTGTTCTTTTCGGGATTATATTTAATTCCCAAGATATCCAGTCCTTCTAGTACCTTAGCACGAATAATATCACTCATCTCCCCTACCCCGGCGGTAAAGATCAGGGCATCTACTCTTCCCAAAGCAGCAGTGTAGGCACCGATATATTTTTTAAGTCTATAGGCCTCCATTTCCAGGGCCAATTGGGCCCTCTTGTCTCCCTGGGAAGCAGCTTTTATTACATCTCTTCTATCTACATACTTACCGGTTATCCCCAATATTCCGCTCTTTTTGTTTAGCATATTATTCATCTCTTCAGGTGAATAACCTTCCTCTTGCATTACATAGAAGTCTAAAGCGGCATCATGGTCTCCGGCTCTGGTACCCATAATGGCTCCTTCTAAGGGGGTAAAGCCCATACTGGTATCATAAGATAGACCATCTTTCACCGCATTTATACTAACTCCATTCCCGATATGGCAGCTGATCAAGTTACATTCGAAGGGGTCTTTATTCAGGAGAACCGCAGCTCTTTTGGCTACATAGAGTAAAGAGGTGCCGTGAAAACCGTACCTTCTTATTCCGTACTTTTCATACCACTGGTAAGGCACAGCATAATTATAGACATAGTCAGGCATAGTCTGATGCCAGGCGGTATCCATAATAGCCATATGGGGAATATGGGGTAACAGTTCCATGGCTGCTTCTATACCCATAATATTAGGGGGATTGTGCAGGGGAGCGAGGCTGGCCAGTTCTTTAAAGGTTTTTAGGACTTCCCCATTGATGATTACCGATTTGGAGAATTTTTCGCCCCCGTGGACTACCCTGTGGCCGATGGCGGAGATATCGGATAAGTCTTTGATAGCCCCATATTCCGGATGAACAAGACATTCTGTAATCAACTTTATGGCTTCTTTGTGAGTGGGACAATCGTGCTTGATGGTAAGTTTTTCTTTACGATTGACCTCGTGAACACAGAAAGAATCTCCGATAGTCACCCGCTCTACCATACCTTTGGCAACTATTTCCTGGCTTTCCCAATTATAGAGTTTGTATTTTACTGAAGAGCTGCCACAGTTGAAAGATAATATGATCATGATATTTATTCTCCTAAACTTTTATATTTATTTAGACTTGAAAAATTATTTTTAAATATTTAATGATTGTAACCCGTAAAATAAACAAAATGGTAATGTAGAGGCACGATGCATCGTGCCCATAGGAGAAATTAGTTAATAACATAGTGAGGGCACAATCCATTGTGCCCCTACAACATGATTATAATCAAAAGTTATAATTTACTATAAAATTATCTGCTGCGCACCATATACATAATCTGTAAAATATTTTTGGCTTTTTAGTGAATAACCATTTAATACAATTTACAAATTATCCGATTGTCCAATTAAATTAGTCGTTAGTTGATAAAACTAGCGTAGAGCGTTTAGCGTATAGTTATAGCGCAAAATGAAAAGCGCAAAACGCAAAGCCATAGCTCAAAATTTAAAATTCAAATATATATCTCGATTCGTTGATTAGTTACTTTGTTAATAAATTATTAGAATTGTTCTATTTAACTAGTTTATCTCGTATAATGTATTTCAAACTAACGACTAACGACTATTCACTAACGACTAATTACACTTCTCCTGCTTGCAATACGGTAATTGCTACCACATTAACAATATCTTCGGCGCTGCAGCCACGAGAAAGGTCATTGACCGGTTTTCTCATCCCCTGAGAAATGGGACCTATGGCCTCAGCTTTAGCTAATCTTTGTATTAATTTATAAGCAATGTTTCCGGAATTTAAATCGGGGAATATCAGGACATTAGCTTTTCCGGCAATTTTACTATTCGGAGCTTTTCGCTCTCCGATTGAGGGAATCAATGCGGCATCGGCCTGAAGCTCTCCGTCAATAAGTAATTCCGGTTTCTTTTCTTGGGCAATTTTAGTAGCTTCAATTACTTTATCAACCAAGGGATGTTTGCCGCTCCCCTTGGTGGAAAAAGACAACATTGCTACTCTCGGCTCAAAGCCAACCAGTGCTTTTCCGGTTGAAGCGCTGGCGATGGCAACATCGGCGAGCTGTTCGGCATTCGGTTCCGGATTTAAAGCGCAATCGGCAAAAACTATCATTCCATCTTCTCCATATGGACAGTCAGGTACCACCATAACAAAAGAACTGGAAACAATATTTATACCAGGGGCGGTTTTTATAGTCTGCAGGGCCGGTCGAAAAACATCTCCTGTGGCATTGATAGAACCGGCAACCAAACCGTCTGCATCATCATGATAGACCATTAATGCACCAAAATAGAGAGGATTTTCCAGTAATTGATAAGCTTCTTCTAAGCTTACTCCTTTATGTTTACGAAGCTGATAATACGATTCAGCATATTCTTTCAATTTTTCAGAATCTTTGGGGCTTATTATTTTTATTTCCTCTGGCAATTCTACCCCCAATTCCCGGGCTTTAGATTTAATATTTTCTTCTCTTCCTAAAAGTATTAAACCGGCGAAACCTTCTTTAATGATAGTTTCTGCCGCTTTAATCATCCGCGGTTCTTCACCCTCCGGAAGTACAATAATTTTAGGATTTTTCTTAGCTTTTTCTCGAATAAGTTGCGAAAGTTTCATTTATCTTCTCCTTTTATCTATTTTATTAGTTTTATAACTATCATTCTTTTAGAAAATTTAATATAATTATAACATAAACTATTTTCTAAATCGAGGACTTTATTTTGAAAATACTAGGAATTATCGTTGAATATAACCCTTTTCATAATGGTCATCTTTACCATCTTTTTAAAGCGAAAGAAATAACCGGGGCAGATTATATAGTAGCAGTCATGAGCGGGAATTTTTTGCAGAGAGGAGAACCGGCAATTATAGATAAATGGTCTCGAACAAAGATGGCTCTAAATGCCGGTGTTGACCTGATAATTGAGCTTCCTTTTGTTTTTTCTACCCAGGATGCAAACGGTTTTTCCTTCGGTGCAGTAAAATTACTTGAGTCGTTTCAGATTATAGATTATCTCTGTTTTGGCTGTGAAACCGATAATCTCGATACCCTTTTCTCTATAAGCAATTTTTTACACCTCGAGCCACAGGAATACAAAGAACTGATAGTATATAATTGTAAAAGCGGATACGAATTTCCAAAAGTAAGGAGTAAGACCATATGTGATTATCATAGGATATTCGGGATAGAAGGTTTAGAAAAAATATCGCCTTTAGAATTAAGTAAATTACTAAAATACCCCAATAATATTTTAGCTTTAGAATATATAAAACACCTAATAAATCTAAAGAGTAAAATCAAGCCTATAGCCATAAAAAGAATGGGAGCAAGTTATCATCAAAAAAATATTAAAGGTAAAATTTCCAGTGCTACCTCTATTAGAAATGAAATACTACACAACTTAAACTCACCTAAAACCGATCATTTTACGCTAAGCAATAAAATTAAATCAACTATCCCTCCTTCGGGATTTTCTGTATTAGAAAGGGAATTAAGAGAAGGCAGAGGCCCTATCACCCTCAACTCTTACCGGCAATATATTCTTGCTACCTTAAGGAGAATGTCATTGGATGATATTTCCCGTATTCATGGAGTAACCGAGGGATTGGAAAATAGAATAAAGAAAGCCTCTTTAAAATCTTATACCGTTGAGCAATTAATTAATTCAATTAAAACCAGGAGATATACCCGTACTAAAATCCAACGTATAATTTTACACCTTATGATGAATCTGACCAAAGAAGATGTAACAGTATTCAATAAATATGGGCCTTTATATGCAAGGGTTTTGGGACTCTCTAAAAAAGGGAAAACTCTATTAAGAGCTATTAAAAAAAGTTCTTCTACGCCTCTAATCAGTAAATTATCAAATTATATAAGGCAAACAATTTCAGAGGGAAATAGTAATATTCAAAGTAGTTTAATAAAGATGCTCGAATATGACATTCTTGCTACTGATATATATGTTCTTGGTAATAAAAAAGGAGAAAACAGGGTGGCTCGGCTCGATTTTACTCATAAAATAGTGATGAAGGAAGATTAAACTAGTCGTTAGTGAATAATCGCTAGTACAAAAAGACACGGCAAGCAGTGCTTCTACTTTTCTTTTGTAGGGGCACAATGAATTGTGCCCTTCTTTTTTAATTCACAGATAGTGGGGACTGTCCTTATGAAAACGGCAATGCACCTGTCCTACGATTAACGGGTTCGATGAATCGAACCCTACCTTGGGCACGATGCATCGTACCCCTACCTTTTTTATCAAATACAGGCAATAGACTCCTATTTTTCTTTCTTGCATTTTACAAACCAATTAACTCATAACTAAATCTCTACACTCTACGCTATTTTGCACGAGATACGATTTTGTTTCCTAAATTTTTCTTCTCTTCTATTTTCTTTACTAAATACTATATACTGTTTATTTATATTATAATTTTATTAATTTTATTAATGCATCATCAAAGTCATCAACCGGGATGATTTTAATACTCTGACCGAACTTAAGAGCTTCCGGGTAATTTTTTTGAGGCACTAAAAACACATCAGCTTTATGTTTTTTTGCAGATACTATTTTTTGTTTAATTCCATCTACTTCGGTTATTCTCCCATCCATGCTTAAATTACCAGTACCGGCGATCACTAAACTACTGCTTAGATCATTTTCAGTTAATTGATTCAATATTTCCAGGGCAATCATCAGACCGGCAGAAGGTCCCTTTATTTTTTCCAAATCTATTTCTATTTCTAAAGGGAACCGGCATTGAAGATCTTTAGTATCAGCATAGACACCTATTCCTATTCTTTCTATTTTATTATCAGTACTGGGAAGTTCAATAAGAGGAATTGATGTGGAATAAGTACTATTATCTCTCAAAAAAGTAATTCTAACAGTTTGACCGGAATTATAACTTCTGATAATTTCTGAAAAATCTTCCAGAGTATATACCTGTTTTTCATCTATTTTAATAATCACATCACCCGGTAATAATTTATTTTTTACCGGACTGTTGTCTAATATTCCGTTAATCAATATTCCTCGCCCTGATATTTCCGGAGAATATCCTGCTTTCCTTAGAGCAACAACTTTGGAAATCATCTGGCTTTCCTGCATTAAATTTTCCATTATATTAGTATAATCTTTTTGATCCATGCTCAGCAATATTTCATCATCCTTATTTATTAAATCGATATTGGGGTCAAAAAAAGCATAAATATATAATAATAGATTTGCCTTTATTATGGCGGTTGAAGTGAGGAGAAATTGTCCTTTAGCATCTTTTTCGCCATTTTCTACCGTAATATTTTCCCTAAGATTGACAGCCTGTCCGGGAATTACCAGGAAATAAGGAGTGGGGATTAGATTAAGTAAGATTAGAACTATGATTATGATTATTAAAAAATATCTTTTAAAATAGTGCATTGCTTCTCTTTGTTATACAGATAAATTTTTACTCTGATTTAAGAATAAATATTTTCATTAAATGATTCGGCTAAACTCTGTTGAGTGAGTATTTACTTAACAGGGCAAATCGATTTGTTAAGTTTTTTTATTGGAAAATAAGATATTTAACTTTTCTTCTACAATTTTCGGGACTAATTGGGATATGTCACCATTTAAACTCGCTATCTCTTTAACTATACTGGAATTTAAGTAGGAATACGTTGAGCAAGTAACCATAAAAATGGTTTCGATTTCCGGAGCAAGTCTTTTATTCATTAAAGCCAGTTGTGATTCATGTTCAAAGTCAGAGATAGCTCTCATCCCTCTGATTATAATATCTGCTCTATTTTTTCTTACAAAATCAGTTAATAAACCGGAAAATGATAGTGCTTGAACCTTTTCCAAATCCTTGGTGGCTTCTTTTATCATTTCTGTTCTTTCCCGGGCTGAAAACAAAGTCGACTTTTTAGAATCGACAGCTACTGCTACTATTAATTTATCAACAATTTTTATAGTTCTTTTAATAATATTTAGATGTCCATTAGTTATCGGGTCAAAACTACCCGGATAAACAGCTATTTTCATTTTTTCCTCCTTAAATTATCGTATCGCGTATTGCATAGGCGGATAGAAATATAGTAATAAGTAATATGTAATGAGTAATGAGTTTAAGTTTCAAGTATATAAAAACAGGTTACTTATCACATATTACATATCAAACAACTTACTGGTAAACCAGCTAACTAATTCTGTACGAGATACGATATATGAATTAGGCTTCTTAATTCTTCTTCTCTCTTATTTTCTTTACTAAATAGTATATAACTATATATTTGATACTATCTTGTTCTGACTTCTGTTTCCTGAATTTTGACTTCCTCTTTCCTAACTCTACGCTGTACGCTCTACGCTAATTCTCCTAACTAACCAGGTAACCAAGTAACTAGCTAACTATTTAAATATTAACATATTCATAAAAAGATAGATAGCACTCTCCGTATCTTTTTTGCTTAAACAATTTTAAATTATTTAAATTTTCCATAACTTTTTCTTTTTTATAGTGTTGGGCAATTATCAAACCATTAGGCCTCAATATTGCTAATTTTGATATTTCTAACAAAGAAATGTTTACCAGTCCCCTGTTGTAAGGAGGGTCAAGAAAGACATAATCCAGTAGATATTTTTTCCTGGCTAATAATTTTAAACCGGATAAAAAATCTATTTTATAAACTGCTGCATTTTGGCTGTTCCCGGTCTTTTCTAAATTTTCTTTGATAATTTTTATGCATTTTAGCTCTTTTTCGATAAATATTACTTCTCTTGCTCCCCTGCTTAAAGCTTCAATTCCTACTGCACCAGTACCTGCAAATAAATCTAAAAAACAGGTTTCCCTGATAGATGTCCCCAAAATATCAAATAAAGCTTCCCTCACCTTTTCAGAAGTAGGGCGAACAGATAAATTCCTGGGGGATTTTAATACATTTCCCTTATTTTTCCCGGCAACAATTCTCATAATTTTAACCTTAGCTCGTATTTCGTATTGCGTATCGAGTATCGCGTTAAAGAAACTAAGATTCAAATGTGGGGCCACAATGAATTGTGCCCTTCCTTTTTAATTCACAGATAGTAGGGACCGTCCTTA
>Ga0190358_1000465_pt1 | contig 12093 bp, 11 predicted proteins | sample 48721812_MG_FD_161666 | JGI IMG/M metagenome (GOLD analysis project Ga0190358, IMG submission 161666) | Hydrothermal vent microbial mat bacterial communities from Southern Trench, Guaymas Basin, Mexico - 4872-18-1-2_MG | ecosystem: Environmental > Aquatic > Marine > Hydrothermal vents >... | reverse complement strand
AATTGTGGTATTGATTCATATCAAAAGAAACAATCGTAATTAATGTTACTCTGCTCCCAATTACTCAATTATTATTTCCCGCTTTGTTATGGACTTGGGGCTTTTGATATGGAATGGTAGGTTGAACCTAAAACGGTTAAACCCACCCTACGCTCGCTTTTTTTTCAAAGTAAACAAATTTAGCAAGAAAAAAGGGAAACTTAGGGAAACTTTATGACTTTTCAGAAAACTAAATCCGAAGCTTTATCAGTTATCAACACGCTTCGTGAAATTGCCAATACTTCTACGAGAAATGTTCTCCAAAACAAAAATGGCAAATTTCAAAAAGACCTTGTCATGCTTGAAAATCAAATTAATACTATGCGTTTCACGGTTGGCGTTGTTGGCATATTTAACACTGGTAAATCAACTTTTCTCAATGCCTTATTACATCAAGAATTGTTGAGTACTAAAATTTTACCGGAAACAGCGGCTATTACTACCCTCAATTATGCTGAAGAAGACAAAGCTACTATCCATTATTGGACAACTGAAGAATGGGATGCCATCAAAGCGCAAGGTGCAAGCGAGGATAAAGATAGTAAGCTTTCCAAGATTAGTAAGATGGTTAAGGAGATTAAGCAATCTCTAGGGACAGAATTTGATAAGTACATTAGTCGAAGTGGTGAAAAAACAGAAAACATTCCCCTCACAGAATTGGGGAAATATACCTCTGCTAATGTTAAAGATGGACTTGCAAAATTAGTACGCGAAGTTGAAGTCGAGACTCAATTTGAATTTTGTAAAAACAATATTCAGATTGTGGATACCCCTGGTTTGAATGATCCTGTTAAATTTCGTGAACATATTACTGTGGATAGATTTTTACCACGTTGTGATATGTTATTATTTTTGCTTCCAGCTAGACAACCGTTCACCGATTCAGACAAAGAATTTTTGGAAAAGCAACTTAAACAGAAACAACTTCATAAACTTTTTGTCCTCGTGAATCAAGTTGATACACTTCGTAGTGATGAAAGTGTGGACGAAATTATTGAATTTGCTCGTACACAGTTGGAAGAAACCTTTGATGAATCTGACAACGACGACGCAATCCATTTAACTAAACAAATTGAAATTTTTCCGATAGCAGCCTATCAATCGTTTTTAAATCGCACGGGACAACCAGCACAGTGGACGGATGAAAAAAGTGGTGTACCAGCATTTGAAGATCGTTTGCGGCGATTTTTATTTGAAGGCGAACGTGCTCAAGCTGAACAGGACATTTGGAAAAGTCGGCTTAAATCATGTGTCACTGGGCAATTTGCTCAAATAGATAACCAGCTGGTAAACCTTGATAAACCGGTTAAAGAATTAGAAGAAACTATCAAGGAAGTTAAAAGGGAACACGATGTCATCACGAGTCGTCTTGAACGCACTATGGCAGAAGTGGAAAGAACTTTAGGGCATTTTGAGAGGCAGTATCAGGCTCAAGTTGAACGGATGGCTGAACGGGTCATAGCCTTGGCTTTTCCAATTGAGAAAAAAATGATTGATAAAGTCAAAGCTTATTTGACTGGAAATGTATGGTCCGTCACAAAAAATATGAAAAAATGGGGTGATGAACAATTCAAACCTTTTCTCGAAAAAACGATCAAAAATGAAGTTGAAACAGTCGTTTTGGATGCAGGTGAACAAATTAAGCAACTTGCAGAAACAACTCTCAAAGATTTTGAACGTTCTTGGGAAAGGATGGTAAGCGATATCAGTGTGCAAATTCCAGTCAAAAACAATGTAGGTGCTGATTACGCATCGATTATTGGAAGTACTGCTTTAGGTGCAGGTGCAGGTGTAGCACTTGCTTCAATATTAGCTCTTGCCACAGCCCACTTTTCATCCTATTTAGCTGCCGCATTTCTTGGACCAGCAGGATGGGCACTTATGGGTATTGGTGCTGTTTGGATGGCTGTTTCTGGTGGGCGATCAGTAAAAGACAAAATTCTTTCTAAATTTAGAGAGGAACTTCCGCCAAAACTTCATGAAGTTCTCAAAGAAACGGCTAAAGACTTGAAAAATAGGATGCTGAAAGAGAAATCGGCTTTAGTGAAAGAACTACTTAAAGTTGCTGAAACCCCAGCAATTGAAATTCAGGGGGAATTGCAACAACAACAAACTAATCTTGATCAATTATTAGCTGATAAAAAATCCCAACAGTTTGATATTGATCAAAAACGTTCAGCCTTAAATGGCGAAAAAAATCGTTTTGAAGCAATTTTTGGACAAATTGAAACTATGTAGAGTTATGCCAAAATCACGTACTACTCGTTCTCAATTGCAATCTCGGGTTTCAAAAAAAGTATCACAAACCATTGATACACTTACTGAATTTCCGAAATTGCAATTACTTCTCCAAAGTTATCAAGAACATCTCCATCGCCCATTACAAGTGGCAGTAGTTGGAGAATATAATGCTGGGAAATCGACCTTTCTTAATGCTATTTTGCAAGAAAGCGTTTTGCCCACTGGTGATTTGCCCACTACTGGATGTGTTAATTACATTCGTTTTGGTAAAAATTCATCAATTGTTGTTCATTACAAAGATGGCACGAATGAATCTTTGTCTGCTAACCAACTGCAATCAATTTCTACCCATGATCACAATAATCCTCGCAAGCAACATTTCTTGCAAAAACTGAAACATATTGAAGTTTTTAAACCGGCAAAGATTCTTGAAAAAATCGTTTTTTTGGATACACCGGGTTTAAATGCACCAACCAAAGCTGATCAAGAGATTACAGAAAAATTACTGAATGAATCTGATGCTATTATTTGGTTAACTTCAGCACGTCAAGTACTAGCTTCTACGGAAGTGGATATTTTAGAAGCGTTTAGTGAACGCTATAAAGGCAAATCGCTTTGTGTCATTTCTCAAACTGATAGCCTTAACAATCCGAGACAAGAAGTTCCACAACTATTACAATATGCCAAAGAAACTCTAGCTGATTATTTTACTGATATTGTTGCGATTTCTGCTGTAGAAGCAATTCAAGGTAATGAAAAAGCTATTAAACCTTTTTATACCGCATTCTTTCGGGATATCATCCCACGTAGCCAAGAGATAATCGAACAAACTGTTATTTTAGATATTAGTAAACAACTAAAATCTAATATATCTAAATTAAAACAGGAATTGGGCTTGGCAAAAATACAAGAAAAGGCATTCCATCAAACGTTATTACAAGATGTTGAAAATCTGCGTGATTCTTTTTTTGATGAGCTATACCAGTTATATCAAAATTTAAATTATTCTGCTTTAAACAGTAAATTTAGTGACAGTTTATCTACTGCTTTGAAGAATGATGAGTTCCATACATGGAAAAGAAAACTTGAGCATTATGCTAATGATAGAAAACAATCATTAGCAGCTATTGTTAATAAATTAAATAACCTTTTTGAAAAATGTTATTTGCAAAAGCTTAAAAAGCTGAAATTTTCTTTTCCAACAGAACCATACGTTGATTTACCTATCTTTCCAAGTAAAGGTGATGTTGGAGGAGGAGTAGCCGCAGGAGCAGCGACTGGTGCTGCGATTGGTTCAGTAATCCCTGTCATAGGAACTGTATTTGGAGGAATTCTTGGGGGAATTCTTGGAGGTGGAATAAATGACGAGGAAAATACAAAACAGTACAATAGAGAAATTGACAGATACTACGAAGAAAAAAAATGCGCATACGAAAATGCTACTTTGAATTATCTTAATCAATGTGCTAACCATATAAGACAATCGCTTGATGAATATCAACATGAATGCAAGAGATTGTTTGATATTGCATTGGACATGTTCCCTGAAGAACCAGAGGTGATAAATATAAAGGAGAAAATTGAACAAGTTAAAGAAGCTTTATCCTTGCTTCAATATTAAAAAAACAAACAAGAACTAGCGAACGTAGCATGGGTAAAAGGTAGGGTGGGTAGAACGATAGCGAAACCCACCTTTTTCTACAAGATTGAAAAGGGGCCATGCTCGATTTAATTTTTAATCTTGGATTTTTATACAAATTGTAATGTTAAAAAAACAATTAGACCCTGGTCCCTTTAATTGAAAACGGTATTTTCAATGAAATAGTCAGCCGATTTTATCTCAATCACTATAATTTTGCCTTTTAATTTTTCTATCGGTAATTGGGGCAAAATTTGCGTGTTATTAATCTGTTCACCTTTATCATGAAGTTCAGACATTTTTAGAGTTACCTTCTATCGCAAACGTAAAAATTGGGGAATGATGAGTCGCTTGTTGCCGCTGCACCAAAAACACGTTAGGTGCCCTACCTGGCTCGTTTCACTTGAAATGACAAAAACGCAAATTGTGACGGTGTAAAGTATAATAAGAATGGGCAACCACAAGGGATTGCCCTACATAAGAATAGGCAACATTTGAGAATGTTCAGAATAGAACAGATTATTTTGTTAATTTTTTAATTCTGATTCCACCCGTTCCCACGCAGATAACAATCCACAATAGCCCATTTTTTCTAGCATTTCTCGTGCTTTTTGCAAATATAATTGGGCTTTATCTAAATCATTCTCAGAAAAAGCGATTCTAGCACCTAACAAATCCAATTCTGGATCACGAAGATGATAGCCGGTAATTTCAATAAATTCTTTTGCCGTTTTATAGCATTCATTGGCAGTGCTATTTTGATCAAGATAAAGGTTTCCCTGTAACAGGGCAGTATCAACCAAAAAAAGTTTCATTCCACAAGTTTGGATAATATCTAAGCTTTCATCAAGATCACGTTGTGCGGCTTCAATATCTTGCTGGAAACGTGAAAAATTAGCCCGTGCAAGTAACACCATTGGCAAAAAATTCATTTTGCTGGCTTTACGAATGCCTAAAACCGCTTCATTAAAGTAGATTAAATGTTCGGAAGGATCAATGAGCATCGGGTTTTGTGCCCTGGCTATGGTAAGGGAATTCAATGCTTTATCCACTAATTGATTATCATGGCAAGCCATTTCATGGGCATACTGACCGCGATTTAAAACGGCATCCGTCACCTCGGCAGAAGTCGCCTGATCAAGTAATAAACTACAATATTGAGCACCCCATAATGAACATAAGTAAGGTGATTCAGGGTTGCGCTTTGCTTGCAATTTTTCAGCGAGGGTAAATTGTTCTAAAGCTTCATTCAATTTGCCCAGCCGATGCAAGACGGTGGCTAATTTTGCGTGGCTCGCCATTTGACTAAACAGTGGATTTTTATTAGTCTGATTGGCATATTTAAGAGCCTGTTGAGCCACGTTTTCGGCTTCATCCAGTTGTCCAATGAGTATATGTAAATCGACCAAATTGCGGGCTGAAACTGCGGCATTAGCCCACATTTTAAGTCGATCAACGATTTTAATATCAATTTGTCGGGGTTTAATCGCTTCAAATAAGCGTCCTAACGACATCATATAAAAAGAAGTTTGTCCCAATAATAAAGCCAAATCTTGTTCGATCAAACCATTATTCACCGGTTTGTCCCAACCGTCTGGAAAAAAAGCGGACAACGCGGTCAAGTCGTGAGCATAAGCCCCCAATTGTTTTGTGCTATAATGCTCACTACCACGACGGATGCGTTCAATATAGACTTCTTTCCACGCTTTTTGATATTCACCAGCTAAACAGCCATGAACGACAGCTCTGTATAGTGGTTCTAATTTTTCTAACCTGTCAGGTTGATGTTTTTCTGGGACCGATTGATAATATTCAAATAACACTTGTTGTGCTTGCCGATAGGCTTTTGGTTCTCGTTCCCGAAAGGTTTGACCAAAATAATGGCGTACCAAAGGATGCGTATCCCATTGGTGTCGTTCCCCATGACTATCGTCTTTCAATAACAAACCAGCCTGTTCTAAGCGTTGCTCTAATTGTTGCCAATCCTTACGCTTTAACTGGGCTAAAGGTTTAGCATATTCGGCGCGTTCCACCAAAATTTGTTTTTCGGGAAGCCCCATCGGGCGTTCAAAGAGTCCCATTAAACGTAATAAAATCCGTTCTAACACAACTGGTTTTTTGAAACGGTGGTAAACACGTTGAATAAAGTTAGCTGATTGCCAATAGTCTTTATCATAATAACGTAATACGTGCAGGGCATTTTCCCCTGCTAAACTTTCTTCAAATAAATTAGGTAATTGATCGCGGCGTTGGATGTCACCATGGAAACGTTCAACCAATAACCTGCCCATTAAAACTAATCCTAATGCATGTCCCCCCATATCATGACTAGCCGCTTCTAAATCAGCTTGGCTACCTTTGACGTTGAGACTTTGTAATAAATTAGCACCAGCTTGATCGCTTAAAACCTGCAAATCAATAGGGACATAACCCTCCCATTTTTCAAGTTCAACCACGGGTTGACGGGTAGCAATGATCACTAAACTTTTATCGCCTGATTCACCTAAGCGATAATAGCGAATACAACGCAATAGTTCTTTGATGGCGACATCAGTGACTTCACCCCCTTGCATATGTACTGGATGTTGTAATGGTTCCAATCCATCTAACAATAATAGGGAATGGTGTTCGCGTAGCCGTTCGGCTAAAGCCCTCGCCTTTTCGATTTCATCTTTAGGTATCGTTCCTTTATAATCAAAAAAAGGTAAAGCCGCTTCAAAAAAAGGCGCGGATGAATTCAGCTTTTGATGTGAATTTTGGCTATAAAATGACCAGGCAAATACACGAGTTGCCTCGCCATATTTGGGTTCAAGATGTTTTCGAGGTTTGAGTTTTTTGAAAAAAAACTCAAACCTCGAAACCATTCCCAGATTAAGGCGGATTTGCCAACCCCGCCCCCGGCAATCATGGCGACAATAGCCTTTTTCGGATCTTTGAAGGCTTCATCCAGTTGCGCTAATTCGGTTTCGCGCCCCACCAATTGGGTGGTAGGTTCTGGTAATCGATCAAGATCAACTCTTAGTTGACTTAGCGTCGTCTCGTTTTCAAGCTTATTAGGAGTGGGTTCTTGTGAACCCAAAAACTTCTGAGCCTGGACTTTTCTAAAAATGAACCATAAGCTTATTAATATTAAAATGCCATAGCCAATCCATAATGGAGGGTAGGCAAAAAGACCGAAAGAAGATTCGATACTGACAATAATCCCTATAATAATAGTTGCTGTACCTAAAATTTTATTCCATTTATCATGTGTAATCATAATATTCACTCAAATATTGAAATTGGATTTAATATATTAACATAATCATATCTAATTAAAAAAGTAAAAAGGCTTAAAAAAAAGTATCCTATTGGGTGGCAGTTGGGTCAATGCCATTAAGTATCGCTGCGGGCGTTCGCGGTGGTTAGCAAGCGTAGAGTGGGTTTCGCTATCGCGAAACCCACCTTTTAAAAATAAAACGGCATTCTCTTTTTAGGGAGTGTCGTTTGCTTTCCAATATCTTTCTCAAAAAATTCATTTTTGGTATAATTTATCCTATTTGAAAATATTTTAATTTTGATTGGAGAATATCCATGTTGCAAACTTACGAAGCTATTTATAGTGACAATCAATTTCATTGGATTAACCAAGCAGCGCCAAAGTTTGATAAATAAGTGAATGTGCTTGTGGTGCTTGGAGTAGTGGTAAAATCTTGGACGAAATTGATAAGGAAATCAACGAAATGCGTCGAGAATGGGATCGGGGGTGGGACTGGGGTGTGAAATTTGGAGCGATTTTGTCATTTATTTTTCACCCGGTTTTTAAGCTAAGATTAGAAATCCGATTTTTGGCAAAAATCGGAGATCGATAGCACATCAAGGAACAAAAATAGGGTGAAAAATAATGGGTAAAACCACGCTAAATTTAACAGCCCAGGGTGGGACTAATGATAGAACCTTATGTATTGGATTCCAATATCATTATTTACTATCTCAATGATGTCCTCAATGAATTAGCGAGTGTAGGGTGTTTACCTTCACACACTTTATGTGAAAGGTGCGTGGGACGCACCCTACGTTTACTTGCTGTTTTTTTTCAGCGATTTCAGCTTCTGATGTATTTTTATTAAAACGTTTGCGGGGATAATTCCCTAATTTCGTTATTGAAAAAGAAAAACAGAGAGTTACCTTGAAAGTCAAAAAATCGTTTTCAACTAAGGAACGTGCACAAAATAATTTCTAAAACACTAATTCATCCCATAAGCTATCAATTTTTTCTTTAACCTCAGTTGTCATGCAAATCGGTTTGCCCCATTGACGTTGTGTTTCTCCACGCCACTTATTAGTCGCATCCAAACCCATTTTACCCCCTAAACCAGATACCGGCGAAGCAAAGTCTAAATAATCAATCGGCGTATTTTCAATAATCGAAGTATCACGAACTGGATCCATGCGCGTTGTCATAGCCCAAATCACATCTTTCCAATCGCGGATATTCACATCACCATCTGTGATAATGACAAATTTAGTGTACATAAATTGGCGCAAAAATGACCACACGCCAAACATAATCCGTTTAGCGTGACCGGGGTATTGTTTATGAATACTCACGATTGCCATACGATAAGAACAACCTTCCGGTGGTAAATAAAAATCAATAATTTCAGGAAATTGTTTTTGTAAGAGGGGTATAAACACTTCATTTAACGCAAGCCCTAAAATCGCAGGCTCATCGGGAGGACGACCGGTGTAGGTGCTATGATAAATGGGTTGATGACGATGCGTCAGACGTTCTATAGTAAATACAGGAAAGTTTTCGACTTCATTATAATAGCCCGTGTGATCTCCAAAAGGCCCTTCAGGTGCCATTTCATCGGGATAAATAAATCCTTCTAAGATAAATTCTGCCCTCGCTGGTACTTGTAACGGATGCGTTAAACAGGACGTGACTTCAGTTCGACTCCCACGCAGCAATCCGGCGAAGGCATACTCTGACAAACTATCCGGTATCGGTGTGACGGCGCCTAAAATCGTCGCTGGATCAGTACCCAATGCCACCGCAATGGGAAAGGGTTTACCTGGATGAACTTGTTGCCATTCCTGAAAATCTAAGGCACCGCCCCGATGAGATAACCAACGCATGATCACTTTATTTTTATCAATCACTTGCTGGCGATAAACCCCTAAATTTTGACGGGATTTATGTGGCCCCTGGGTAATAACTAACCCCCATGTAATTAAAGGGCCCGCATCCTCAGGCCAACAAGTTTGTATGGGTATGCGGGATAAATCAACTTCATTACCCATCCATACATTTTCTTGACAAGGTGCTTTATTAACCACTTTTGGATGCATATTCAAAACTTGCTTAAATAGCGGAAATTTATCCAACGCATCTCTAAAACCTTTCGGTGGCTCCGGTTCTTTCAAAAAAGCCAATAACTTGCCCACCTCCCGCAAAGCGGTCACAGATGTTTGTCCCATACCCAGTGCGACTCGCTGTGGTGTACCAAATAAATTACCCAAAACAGGGATACGATGCCCTTTAGGATTTTCAAACAATAGGGCAGGTCCCCCAGCTCGCAAAGTGCGATCACAAATTTCGGTCATTTCCAAATAGGGATCAATTTCCAGAGAAATATGTTTAAGTTCGCCTAATTGTTCTAATTGAGTGATAAAATCACGTAAATCTTTATAGTGCATAAGTTATTAATATGGTGAAGTTGAACTCCAGCAGATTTTCATGATAATCAGTATTTAACGATTCTGCCCTTCTTTAAGAAGCATTTCCGCTTGTTCTTTACAACCCCGTTGCATCATCCATTCCGCTTTTTCAGCCACGGTTTTGTATTTAGCTGGTATTCTGCACAAAGTGATAATCTTTAAAGGAAATCCATCAAGTTTCACTGAATAGCGGCTCTTTGATTGAAGTGGCATCTTATCGACAGGCCAGGCCAGGGTTTCTTCAGAAGCTGACCAAGGTAGTTCAATTTTTCCAGATCGACGTTTTTTAATCACGACTGATCCAGTTTGTTCACGTTGAGGTAACCAGATGCTTACCTCTTCTTGGGCAATATAACAAAACCGGCTCGTTTCACTGGCAATATTCAATGCCCAAACATGAGGTGGAGTTGATTTTTCATCATCCTTCACTTCAAAATCACCACGACGACGTTGATCAGATAATGCACCCCTGGTGGTTGTATCAGATTCATCCGAATAGATTATTTGTGAACAAACCGGGGCTGCATTAATGGCATCATTTTTAATGTTTTCAGAAGCAAGAGCAATATTAATGCTCAAGCTAAGTGCTAAAGAAAGGGAAGTGCGCATAATACCTCCTAATTTTGGAAAGCAAAACTTGAGTACATTAGACATTATAGCAATTTAATCTCACTCTTTAAAATATACTCCGAGCGGTCAAGTTTTTAAATTTTAGCTTCGCTTTTCACTTATAGCGTAATTTTTGCAGTAGCCAATTTAGCATTTTTATCACCTAATAAAAAGCAAATTGTAACCACATCAAGACAATTTGGTCAAACCGGGTTAGATGAGTCAGATGAACACTTCCAATCGTCATCCAATTGATTGGAACCGAAACGAGCAAAATGTGATTGACGCGGGGTTTGAAGCCACTCCAAAATTCCAAAAAACCGTTTTGGAATCACCGAACCATAAGTGGTTAATAATTGATGTAATAATAGCAGCTGGAAGCGATTTTTTGTTTTGAGTTTTTTGTTATAGTTTTTCAAGTAGAATGAAAAACAACTTATTTTCCTGGAGCCGTAATTGCCCTTTTCGTCCACCACCAGGACGACGACTTCGTTTGGTGCGGTTTTTTTAATAAGCTTCCAAAGAGATTTCGGTTAAACTTTCAGAAAAAAACGGTAAGAGTATTTCAAATGGCTTTTTGCTCAAACCGGTTAGTGCTTTTAATTGTCGTTCACTTCTCGTTGAATTCAAATAATTAAACATTTTTGTCGACCCAATCTATTATTTTTTATTAACTTTTTATCGTATTATCATTATAACATGATAAATTATATAATTGTCAAATTAAACCCAATTAATATAACTTATTGATTTTTTTCAGGTTTTATTTTTCAGGTTATATTAAGTCTATGAAATATATGAATTAATTATTTCCGGACAAGTCTAATGTTATTGCCAGGAATATTATTGCAGGTGGCACAAATTTATATTTTTTAAATGCCGTAGAAATATATGACATCTACTACTATCAATCAGGTGCAGAGGGTTTGTTCTCTATAAAAGGCAAAAGAAACATAAAGATTGAAACTGATAATAATAACTTTTGGATAATAGGCGAAAAATGGCATAAATTTAATAAAGGAATCTCACAAGGGCTAATGGAAAAAATATTTGCTGAAACTTATGATTTTTTAGAAGCTGATAATGAAAAATTGTATTATTTAGAAGATGAAAAATTGTTTATGGAAGCATTGCTAAATGGGGATAAGTAGGTACGCATAAATATTTTAACATTTTTGTTTTATGCTAAAGCATTGATTATTAACGGATTTCTAAACCTCGAAAAGACTTTTGAGTACCTACTTACATGTAGGGTGGGTAGGAAACCCACCGCTACCTTGAAAAATGGTGGGTTGTAATGAAATTCCTACCCACCCTACAATTAAAAATGGATAAGTCTAATACACTTAGGAGAACTAAAATATGTTGAAATTTCCTTATGGCTTCAGTGATTTTTATCTACTGAGAACAGAAAACTATTTTTATGTGGATCGAACTTCACATATTCGACTGATTGAAGAAATAGGCTATCAACTCTTATTCTTGCGCCCTCGTCGTTTTGGTAAAAGTTTGCTGTTATCAACGCTGGAAAATTACTATGATGTGGCAAAGGCAGAAGAGTTTGATAAGTTATTTGGAGATTTAGCGATTGGGCAAAATCCAACTGAGAAACATAATCAGTATTTTGTGATGAAGTGGGATTTTTCTAATGTCAATTCCAAGGGCGATTCCACGCAAATACACCAGAGATTAAATCGCTATATCAATTCTTGTATTCAAGATTTTGCGGATAATTATGCTTCAAAGCTTTCAAAAAATATCCCGATTGAACCAGAAGATGCGATTATTTCGTTTCTTTCCCTTTTGAATGCGGTACGACAAACCCCTTATCGCCTTTACCTGTTAATCGACGAATATGATCA
>Ga0190358_1000458_pt1 | contig 12245 bp, 12 predicted proteins | sample 48721812_MG_FD_161666 | JGI IMG/M metagenome (GOLD analysis project Ga0190358, IMG submission 161666) | Hydrothermal vent microbial mat bacterial communities from Southern Trench, Guaymas Basin, Mexico - 4872-18-1-2_MG | ecosystem: Environmental > Aquatic > Marine > Hydrothermal vents >... | reverse complement strand
ACTTTGTCTATATTTCTTCTTATATTCTTTATACTTATCACTTTGTCTATATTTCTTCTTATATTCTTTATACTTATCACTTTGTCTATATTTCTTTTGACTTTCTTTTTTTAAATCTCCATATTTAATATCCATTAAAGCATCAAATCTTTTTTTAAATTGACAACTTTGATTTAAGTATCTTAATGATTCAGTTAATGGTTTTCCTTCTTCGACTAATCTTAAATTCTCATTTATTATCTTTATACAAGGATTATCTTTTTTCATTTTATATATTATTTCCCATTCAATTTCCTCTCTTTTTCTTTCTTTAACATAATTTTCTTCTGACAATCAATACAAACCCACCTATTTATATTCCCAATTCTAAAAGGACTACCGTGAGATTTGTATTTCTTACAAATTGGACAAGTAAAATTATTAATCATTCTTCCTACCATCCTTTCTTTCAGGAACAATAGAATTAATACGAATAAAAAAGATTGGAAAAATACCAAGCATTTTTTCATCAAGAATTATTCTATCTTCTTGCAATTCAATAATCTTACCATTCAACCATTTACCGTTGGTTAAATCAATATGAACACTAATTTTTTTATCAAAAAAATACTTTGCTACTTCATACATATCTATATTCATATTTTATTTAAATCAAAAGACTTTATAAAATGTAGCTATTACTTTATAGTGAAATATTGTAATTAATGATAATTTTATTATCTTATTATTTTTAAGTGTAAGTATAATTATATAAATAAAAATATTCAAAATTAATTTTATATAAATATTTATTTTTTTCTTTATTTTTTTTATTTGTAGTAAAATTTATAAACATTAAAAATATTAATTATTATAATGAAATATATATGGTTATTTTTTTTAAGTATTTTATCTGTTTTTTTATTAATTAATATTATATCTGCACAGACTCCAACTATCGTAATTGGTATACGAAATTTGTCACAATTTAATAATGATTTAAATTTAAATAATGCTTATAATGCAAGTTATGTGCCTTACATGGGTGCTACTGGCAATGTTAATATTTCTCCTTATAATCTAACTCTTACAAATCTCATTTTTCCAGAAGGAAGGTCAATAACTTATGATGATTATTCTAATACATTTACGATTAGTGAAGATACACATATTTCTGGTTGGCTTACTTTATCTGGAGCATTATTTACAGATTCAATAGAATTTGCGACTGATGATGATTTATTATATTCAGATGCAAGAAATGAATGGGAATTTTTAATTGGAGGAGGAGAAGAATTTTCTATAAATGAAACAACAATAGATGCTTATAATAATAATATTATAACACTTCAAAATATTACAGCAGATTATTTTAAAGGAGATGGTTCTTTATTAACAGGTATAACTGGAGGAAATTTATCTTTTAATCAATCTTTTACAAACATACTTTATGCACCAAACACAACAGCAGGAATTCAATATTTAATAAATAACACAGGAGTTTATTCAACTTATAATTCAACATATTTATCAACATATAACTCAACCTACGCAGGATATGATTCTACATATAATGCGAGTTATGTCCCCTACACTGGAGCAATTAACAATATTAATTTAGGAATTTATAATCTTTCAACTTTAGGATATTTTGCAGGACAGCCTTTAGATAGTTCAATTGGTTCAGGAATTTTAAATGCGTCAAGTCTAAAAATTAGTTGTGGATGTATAAATGTTTCTGATGAAGGAGGATTAAATGTTTGGTATCCAGATATGAAAGTTAGAATTTGGAATTATGGAAATATTAGATATTGTGATATTTCAAGTAATACAGTTGCTGTTCCTAATAATGCTCACACAGTTTATTATGTTGATTCTAATTGTGCAATTCAAACAAAAAGTTGGGATAATTATTTTGCACAAAATTTAAATCCTCCAAATTATGTGAGAATATTTGATGTTTATGCAGTTGGTGGAGATATTGGTGTATTAAAAGGAGGAACTATAATTGGATTAACTGCAAGAAAATCAAAGTGGAATAATATTAATTGTAATAAAGGAACACATTTAGCAGTTTGTGATGGGATGGATATTACAAAAGGAATTTTTCCAGAAATAAATATGTCTTCAGGACATTTTAAATATATTAATTCAATTTCAACTTCTCAACAAAGAAATAGTAATCCAGATGGAATACATATTGTTTGTGCATCAGATGCAAGTCATACAACAGGAACTCAAATTAATATGACAGGTTGTGATAATGGGGTAAGTTTAACTACTTGTTCAACAAATAAAATTAGAAGATATATAATTTATAGTATTGGGTGGGGAGTTCATACAAAAATACATCAACTTGCACCTTTAGACTCAGAAACTTACAAGAATATTGGAGATTGTATAAATGTAGAAAAATATCCTTTATCTTATACATTTCCTTCAAATGAAGAAGGTGTTGCGATTCCTTTAGCTTTTTATTGCGGACAAAGAGATGATAGTTCTTGGAAAGATGGGTTGGTAGATATTAGGATAAGTGGTGGAGGTTTTGGAGCATCACCAGATTTATCTATTTTTATAGCTTATGATGGATTAACAAAAAACTGGAATGCTGGAGATTATAATATAATTACTAATGAAAATATGACAGCAGATTATTTTAAAGGTGATGGTTCTTTATTAACAGGTATAACTGGAGGAAATTTATCTTTTAATCAAACATTAACAGATAATTTATATGTCCCTTATTCTGGAGCAATTAAAAATGTTGATTTAAATGCAAAAAATTTAACTGGTTTTAGTAATTTAGTTTCAGTTGATGCAACTGCAAGCGGGTTGAAAGCAATTGCTTTAGGATATGGTGCATCAGCAACTGGAATTGATTCTGTTGCTTTTGGATGGGCGACATCAAGTGGTGATTATAGTAGTGCGATGGGCTTTGATGTTACTGCATCTGGAGACGGTTCAATTGCTATTGGTAATAACGCTTTTGAATGCTCACAGATAGATGCAATTTGTTTAGGTGGTGGAAATGTTGGAATTGGGACAGGAAACCCATCTAATCAATTAAGTGTAAGTGGGACTACAGATATTAGTGGAAATACACTTGTTGGAGGATATGTTAACGCAAGCACATTAAGTTCTTTTGGAACATCAACAGATTATATTAAATTTACAGAATTTGATTTAGGTGCTTGGGGAAAAATACCTGAATTAACACCAGTTTCAACATTTGCTCTCGGAAGTGATTTTGGAGCATTAAAAGGAAATTGGTATATGAAAACATCAGGAACATCAAATGGACTTTATATTGGAAAAAACGATTTTTCAAGTTATGTAAATTTAGATTATGATAATGCAAATTCTATTTTAGGATTTGGATTTTCAGGTGTTGATAAATTAAAATTAGAACCAACAAAATTATACCCAAATACAAATCACGAACTTGATTTAGGAGATTCATCTCATAATTTTAATGAACTTTATATTGAAGATATTTTAATAGAAAACAGATTAACTCATCAAGGAGATACAAATACTTATATTGATTTTGTTGATGATGATGTAATTGCTTTATATTCAAATACTCATAGAATGCTGGAATTTTATGCTCCAGCAGGAGAACAGCCAATTATTACTATGAATGATATTGCAGACGACACAGATTTTCAAGTTAATGCTAATAGTATTGTTCCTGCTTTATTTGTAGAGGGAAGTTCAGGAAATGTAAATGTTACTCAGAATTTTTATGCTCATAAAGATAGTTATTTTAAAGATGATGTATTTATTACAGATGAGTTAAAAGTTGGTGGAGAAATGGTTATTGGAGATGCAACACCTATCGCAAATTTGCCTTTATTAATTAATCAATCTGCTGATGGTTTAGCTTTTCAAATTAGAGGATATGATGATAGAAATGATAAAACTTTTACAGGTGCTTTTAATTCAGCAGGAAATTTTCTTTTTGATGGAACAGTTATTAAAGTAATTTGGAATACTGCTTTAATTTTAGGTGATGATATTGACATTGGTTTTGGAGCAGGAAGATATTATAGAATGGCTTATGATACAAGTTCTACAAGATTTCATTTTTGGACTACAAAAGGAGATGGGGATACAACAGAAGATATTTTTGAAGTTGCACAAGATTCAAATAATATTACATTTGATGGGGCTTTATTATTAGATGAAGCAAATAATTATCAGGACTTTGCAGTTTGTTATGGTTCTGGTGGGAAATTAGGACATTGTATTGATGCTGTAAATAGCACTGGAGGTTGCACTTGTGTAGTTAATTAAAATGAAAAAACAAATAATAATCGTCGGAATAATGATTTTACTAATTGGATTTGTAGTCGGGGCAGGAGTTACAATATTTAATATAGAACCTACAATTTTTAAACCAAAACCTGTGCCTTCTAAAATAAGATATGAAGGAACTATAACTTTTTTATGTGGAAAAACTCCAATGCAAATTACATTAACAGAAAGAAATTTAGATATTGATGATGACTTTGAAGAAGCTGTAAAAAAAGTATGTCAATCAGATGTTTCAAATGTAGAAGATTGGACAAGAAGAAAATATCAATATGATAAAAAATATCCTGACTTTAGAAGTTTTGACGAAGATAAAATAAGATGGAATAAATGCAGACAAGAAGGATTAAATTATGATTCAAAATCTAAAAGTTGTGTAACTAAAGATATTGGAGTAATTAAATGAAAAAAATATTTATTTTAACAATATTTATATTTTTAATTTTAATTACGTTTGTAAATGCAGAATGTCAGCAAAATAATGAATTTATTATAGGAGAAAATATTACAGTATGTACTGGAAGATGTATTTATTATAATTCTACATTAAGAAATTATCAAGATTGTGATGACACTATTAAGTGTAAATTAACTACATATTATCCTAATGGTACTTCATTAATAACAAATGTAGATATGATTAGAAATAATACTATTTATGAATATAATTTTGGTTTTTTAACTGATATTGGATATTATAATTCAGTTGTTAGTTGTGATGGTATTAAAGGATGGCAAGATGTAAGTTTTGATTTTATAATATCTAATACTGATGGTACTACTTATGGTGGTGGAGGTGCAACAGTAGCTTCAAGAATTAAATATTTAGATGATATAGAATTTGTTTATAGTGATTTATATTTTGATTTTAATAATATTATATATATTAATACTTTAGATAAAAATGATAATTATTATGGAGTATATAACTTGGATGTTGAAATGTTAACTAATGTAGAACATATTAAAAAGATAACTAAGTTAAATAATGGTAGATATAAAATGATTCTTAATATTCCTAAAAGTAATATAGCTGATGTATATATGAATTTTGAAGCAACAGATGAAGGGTCTAAAATAGAAAAATTAGAATCTTTTACAATAAGAGAAGCGACTTTTTTGGAAAGAGTTAAATTAACAACACTAAATTTTAGTTCAATAGTAGAAGATAATTTATTAAAATTTGTTATAGGATTATTAATATTATTATTAATATTTATATTTGTTATAATAATATTTTTAAAAAAAGAAAAATAGAAATATTTATAAATGCTATTTTATTTAAAATAATAATTATTATTTAAAATGCCCAAAAGAATAGAAGATTATATGCTTAAAGAAAAAATGTTGCCAGGAACTAATTTTATGTTATTTATACCTATAAGATTTAATGGCAGTTTTGGTAAAAAATTAGATATTCAATTTAAAGAATATTGTGAAAAAAAGAATATAAGTAAATCAGATATGTGTAGAAAATTTTTCTTTAATTTTTTTGAAGTAAAAAATGAAAATGAATTATTAAAAAAATATAAAGATATTAGAATAGCATTCCAAAAATATGGGAAATATGCTATTTTAAGAGAATTAAATATAGAGGATAGTTTTTCAGAATGGTTAAGAAGTGAAGTTAAAAGAGAGTTGAAAAAAAATGAAAAAAATAAGTAAATTAATATTAAATATATTAATATTTGTATTATCTATAGCATTTGTGAACGCTGGATTAGTTATTGAACCAAATAGTATAAATATAAATAAAACTTATGGCGAAGATTATTTTGTTGATTTAAAATTAAGAAATACAGAAGCATTTTCTTTTTATAATATTATTTTTGAAAACAATCAATATATTTCTATTACAAAAATTGATGAATTAAAAAGTGGAGAAAATATTAGTGTAAAAGCTAAAATAAATTCTAATGATAATACTAATGTTAATATTGATTTAATTGGATTTTATAATGGATCAGTTGGTAATTCAAATTTAGTTTATGATTATGATGTTAATAAAGATGTATTAGCAATGTGTAATCCAAATACACCTCTTGCTAAATATGAGTTAATTAAAGGTGATACATTAAAGATAAATAATTTAGATTCTTCAGATTTATTATTATATCAAAATGAAAATTTAATAGCTACGATTGTTCAAGGTTCTTCTTATTTAATACAAGATTTAGATATTGGTAGTAATTATATTTATAGATTAGAATATAAAGGTCACACTTCGGGATTTCCTTTTGGGCATTGTTATGTAAATGTAAAAATGTTAAGTGCTACAGATTTGATTCATAGAAAAAAATATGATGGGCATTTAAATTTGAATTTAGTTACTTATTTTGAAAAAACAAATGTATCTTGTACTTTTACTGAAACATCTTATGTAACAGAGTTTTTTAATACACAAGAAGGGTTTTTTATGATTAAAAATGAAGGAAATAAAATTGCGAAGGATATTACAATTAGTGCTAATGATTGGTTTACATTTATACCCAACATTTTTGATTTAGACATTGGGCAAAATAAATTAGTAACATATAAAATAAAACCCAAGATTATTAATACTTCAGAAACCAATAAAACCTATGATATTGATGTAAAAATAAATGGTAATTTTGATGAATTAATACAAAATTTTTCAGTATTTGTAAAATATGCAGAAGTAAATGATGAATACACTGGTTCATATGAAAGTTTGATAGAATTTATTACTAGATTTTGTAATGAAAATCCAACAATATGTAATACTGAAGAAAGAATAATATATAGAGATATAAATGATAGTGAAAATTATTTTAATGTAACTTTGGGCGAACAACAACTTAGACAATTATTTAATACTTGGCTCGAAGAAATTGAAAGATCAAAAACAGTAGATACTTATTTTAAAGAACAATTTGATTTATTTAATATTAAAATGAATACTACAAATGTAAATTCAGTAAATGCTGTAGAAAGAGTTAATAGTGTTAATGATAAATTAATAGCAATGAATAATTTAGGGTCTTTCATAGGTGCGTCTTTTGCAGGACTTATTATATGTGGATTAATACTTGGACTTATAATTTTTTATAGAAGAAAAAATATAAATAAACAAGGTGATAAAATATGACAAATGTTGAAATTAAAGATGATGTAGAAACAACTATAATAAAGAAAGATGAGAATAATAAAGAAAAAATAGTTAGAATTTTAACAGTAGTATTTAGTATATTTATAATTATAGCTCTTATAATAATAAAAACTCAAAATCCAAGTTTTCCTTTTAAATGGATTGTAATTATAATTATGATTGTATTAATTTTTGGAATAATTTTCTTTTTTAGTTTTTCAATATATCATAAAGTATTTGAAGATAAAAAAGAAGAAGAAGAAAAACTTCCTAATGTTGCTACTGAAGAACAATTAAAACAAAAAGTTTATGAAGTAATAAATTCAGTAGAGTATAAAAATCATATTAAAAAATTTTTAGATATTAAACAACAAATAATAAATGGAAATTTAATTTATGATTTTTCAATAGAACCATTATATGATGATAAAAAAAGTAAAAAAAATATAATACATGTTATTATTAATGCACATTTTATAAATAGGATTCCTACTGTTTTGTATGATCCTTCTGTTGTTGAATTAAAACGTGCAATTAATTTATGTTCAACAAATCCTACTGCTGACGCAGATGTTGAAAAAACAGAAATGTTTAATCCATTAACAAATACTGTTATTAAAACTTCTAAAAAAACACATCAAATGAAGAAAGATAAAAGTAGTGAGAAAAAGGAGGATTTAGCATGATAACTTTTAATATGTTAATACTTATGTTTTTAGCAATAATATGTATAATTAGTTTAATTATTATGACATATAAACAATATAAAATATATTGTGCTTTAGAGGATTATCTTAAATCAAGATTATCAGATCAAGAATATAAAATTTATAAAAAATATAGACGTTGTAATTTTTTAACAATTATTAAATTTAAAGGGAATATAGAATGAATTTTAGTTTAATATTAGGGTGTATTTTTGGAATTGCAATATTTGGATTATCGACATGGTTACTTTTATTGATTTTTAAGGAACAAGAAGAACCAACTGATGATACAATATTTAAGAATTTTTTGTCACAATATACTAATGGATATTCATACGGAACAATAATAGAAATAATTAAAGGTGAAGATAGAACAGGTATTAAATTTATTCCGAGAGATTTAGATTATGTGAGATTATTTAAAAATAGGAAAAAAAATAAAATTATAATTCAACCACAACTTATTTGGATTCAAAATGATAAATTATTATTATTTTCAAAAGGGATTCTTTCCGCTAGAAGACACGAAATATGGGGATTGCCTGCAAATGCTGAAGATCTTAGTGATGAAATTAAAAAACACGAATTTGGAAAAGTATTAATGATTTTAACAGAAATGGCAAATAGTAAAACTGAAGAAGTTGATATTTTAAGACATAGAATAAAAGTTCAAAATAAACTTGTAGAGAAATCTGAAGGTTTAGAGATAGTTGAAGATTATATGAATAAAAGCACAGAAATAACTAAAGATATTATTAAAAATATAAATAATAGCAAAAATAAAGGATATGAATTTAGTGGACAACCTTCTGTATCTTTGCATTCTTAAATAATGGTATATGAAATTCGGAATAATAGTAAAAGAGCATTTATTTTTTTATTTATTTTAGTTTTAGTTTTAATTGTAACATTCGGTATTATTTATTATTTTTATGAGAGACCAAAACAAGAGATAAAATATATTTATTCAAATATTTCAGTTTTTGCTTTAGAAAATGGTAAACGAAAAGTAATAAATTATACTTTAGAAACTAATGATAAATTTATTAATGGAACAACTTTTATTGAAGGTGCATCTTTTCATCAAGTATTAATAAATAATAGTTTTAAAGTGTATAATTTAGGTACTGAATATTATACTGATGAAATTTTTATAGAAAATACATTTATAAATAATTATCGTATTAACTTAAATCTTGTAAGACCTGGAAATATTACATTTAATCATAGTAAATTAATAGATAATAATATAAATTTAACAATTTTTACAGAAGGAGAATATAAAAATAGTATATTATGTTTAAATTGGGGAACTCATTTTATTGTAGCAGAAATAAATGGATATGAGAGAGTAATAAATGAAAAATATCCAAAATGTTATAGTATTGGAGATCTTAATGAAAGTAAAAATATAATAATAAATTATAAATTTTTTGGTATACTTGATAAAAAAGATTATATTGATATTTTTCTTATTGATGAAATAAATACTTTTAATAATTATACGTTATTATATAAAGATTTTCAAAATGAATAAAATGAATAAATTTATAAATAATAAAATATTAATATTATTTAACAGAAATGATAGATAAAAAAAGAATTTTGAGATATGTAGTATTAAGTGCTATGTTATTGTTTATTATGGCTCTTTTGTCGCAAACAATTGGATTGTCAGCAGGGGGTTTTGATAGTGATGAAATACTTACTCAATTTTTCTTTTACATTGGTCCTGGAATTGCTTTTCTTTTAGGAATTCTTTTATTATTTGTAGCAGGAATAATTATAACAAAAGATGATGTAAAGTATGGTTATGACTCTTTAGCGTTTGCAGATCAAGGTGAAAAACCAGCATTTAGTTTATTTAAAGATTTTACATCATTACAAATATTAATATTAAGTATTATTTTCTTTTCTATATTAGGAATTTTAACTTTTTCTATAAAACAAGAAAGTTTTACTGGTTTGAGAATGTTAGAACAACAATTTACTATTGTTGGTAGTGTATTATTTTCTTCAACTTTAATTCCAATATCCGAAAATCTTGGTGCTTCATTTTTAATAGCTTTAAGTTTATTTGGTTTAAGATTTTATGCTAGAAAAAAAAATTTATCAAGTGCTAATTTTACAGGATTTGCATATTTTATAATATTGTTAGTAGGAATTTATGGAGTTGCAAATCACAGTTTAAGATATAGTGGAAGTGATATTGCTTTATGGACAGTTTTTTTATTTTGGGCATTTGGAGCAGTGATGACTTTAATTACTGGAAGTTTTATTCCATTTCTTGTAATGCACGCAACAAATAATTTATTTATAGATCTTGGGCGATTTTTTTCAAATGAAAATTTATTTATTTATTTTGGAATATATGTTTTTATATTGATAGTTATTTATGCTCTTTTATATAAAGGTAGATATTTTGGGAGTACTAAAATACAATGAAATTATATAAAAATAATATGAAAATTTTTTTAATATTATTAATTTTAATATTGGTTAGTTTATGTTTAATATTTAAATCTACAATAATATTTAGACCTCCTATTACTCCTTTAACAGAAAAAGAAATAGTAAATAATTGTGAAGGTTTAGATTTAAAAAAAACATCAATATGTCTTGTTGAAAATATTAAAACTTTTTATAAATATAGATTTATTTATAATGATTCAAATTTAAGTGTTCAAGAACTTACAGAAAGTGGAGGAGATTGTACTGATTATTCAAAATTATATAAAAGATTAGCAAGTGATTTAGGTTATAATGCCACAACTCGTCATTATACTAATATAGAAAATGTTAAAAATGGTCATATGTGGACTATAATTTGGGATGATACTTATTATTGTGAATTAGATTTAATAAAAAAAGTAAAATGTTATAAAATAAATGAAGAATATGTTAAAAATGAAAAATAATTTTAAAATAATAAGTTATAGTATTTTAATATTTTTATTTTTAATTTTAACAATTAATATAGACGCATTAAATATTACAACTTTTAATAATACTTTAAGTTCAGAAGATTTAGAATTTACAAGTGCTTATCAAAATATAACAAGATATTTATCAATTTCAGAATATGCAAATTTTACAACAGCATATTTAAATTTAAGTACAACATCTTCTTCATTAGACTACCCAACAGAATGGACTTCTTTTAGAGGTGTAGGTAATAACACCCGTGCCTCAGGAACTATAGTCGCAGATGCAACAACAAAAAATGTTTCTCAATTAATTGCGAGTTATACAACAGGAGGTAGTATTTATTATTCCTCTCCAGCAGTTTCAAACGGCTATGTCTATGTTGGAAGTAGAGACAATAAGTTATATCAATTAAACGCTTTAAATGTCTCTCAATTAATTGCAAGTTATACAACAGGAGATGATATATATTCATCCCCAGCAGTTGCAAATGGATATGTTTATGTTGGAAGTGATGATAATAAATTATATCAATTAAATGCTTCAGATGTTTCTCAATTAATTGCGACTTATACAGTAGGAAGTAATATAGAATCATCCCCAGCAGTTGCAAATGGATATGTTTATGTTGGAAGTGATGATAATAAATTATATCAATTAAATGCTTCAGATGTTTCTCAATTAATTGCGAGTTATACAACAGCATGGACTATATATTCATCCCCAGCAGTAGTAAATGGATATGTTTATGTTGGAAGTTGGGATCATAAATTACATCAATTAAACGCTTCAAATGTTTCTCAATTAATTGCGAGTTATACAACAGGAGGTAGTATTTATTATTCCTCTCCAGCAGTTTCAAACGGCTATGTCTATGTTGGAAGTAGAGATAAAACATTATATCAATTAAATGCTTCAGATGTCTCTCAATTAATTGCAACTTATAATCTGGGAGACTATATAGAATCATCCCCAGCAGTTGCAAATGGATATGTTTATGTTGGAAGTTATGATAATAAATTATATCAATTAAATGCTTCAGATGTCTCTCAATTAATTGCGACTTATACAACAGGAAATATTATAGACTCATCCCCAGCAGTTGCAAATGGATATGTTTATGTTGGAAGTGATGATAATAAATTATATCAATTAAATGCTTCAGATGTTTCTCAATTAATTGCGACTTATACAGTAGGAAGTAATATAGA
>Ga0190358_1000456_pt1 | contig 12261 bp, 19 predicted proteins | sample 48721812_MG_FD_161666 | JGI IMG/M metagenome (GOLD analysis project Ga0190358, IMG submission 161666) | Hydrothermal vent microbial mat bacterial communities from Southern Trench, Guaymas Basin, Mexico - 4872-18-1-2_MG | ecosystem: Environmental > Aquatic > Marine > Hydrothermal vents >... | reverse complement strand
CTGTTCTGGTGTTACAGTTCTTACTGGTCTTTTTGCCATTGCTCCAATTTCGGCTCTTATTTGAGGATCTTTAATCCTATAAGAGGGACCCTGATAAAATTCTCTAGCCATTTGCTCACGATTATATTTTGTATCAACTACTATACCACAAGCCACTTCATCAATTCCATAAATTTCAAAAACTGTTGGGATACAATCTGTAGTTGGTTTTCCATTTTCATCTAATACATATTTTTTAATAAAACTAAGACCAGCTCCAGGTTTTCTAGATTTTGTAATAGTTATTCCTTGGAATTGTGTTAATTGTAATGGACTAGTACCATTATTCCAATGCTTCAAAAAAATATAAGGGACTTCAGCTGCTTCACAAATTTCCATTTTTGCTTCAAGAGGTTTTCTCATTTTTTTACTTGAGATTCCATTTAAAATTATTGCCATTTTGTTCTTTCTTCCTATTTTAAAAATATTTAGTTCTTTGTAAGGGAAAGAAGGTGGACCAAAACCATCTTTCCCACTCAATTTCAATTCAAAAGAATGAGAAAAGAGAACAAAGAACAAAAAATTAAGTTAATTTCTTTTCTGATAACATTATAGCACTTCCTTCATTATAAGGAGTCGCTCCAGCGCTATCATCATCATATGATACATTATTAAAACCAACTGCACCAGTTAAAGCAATACTTGAATACTTTCCATGAATATCGTGCTGTTCACGGTATGTTACTGCTTCTGGCTCGTGCATTACAGTAGAATTTAATCCAAATATTAAACTGGCATAAAATTGTTTCGTTTCTGAGCCAGGTCTATCATCAACCCGCCCTTGCCTGAAATAATATGGATGTGTAGTATTTGCTGTTATACCAACAATTGGTGCTTTTGGATCTTTAACAACAATCAAGCGATCACTTAACATAAAAGACCCATAAGGAAAAGCATTTTTATACAAATCCGAAATGCCAAGATTTGCCATGCTTTGAAAATAAGCTGCAAAACTTTTAGCTGTATCGGGATTATGTAAATCATTGAAGATATCAGGATGTACATACATTATCCAAACTTTTGCCCCAGCTACACTAATTGGTTGAATATATTTATCTTCCAACTGTGGTAAAATTTCAAGCAGTCTAGGTACTGTAACTTTACTTGACCCAGTACTAGTACTAAGAGCATTTAGTACATTATAAACATTTAGTTCCCATGTAGCACCAGTTTGATGATATGTAGGCTGGGATGCAGCAGCAACACCACAAACTAAGGTGTTTTGATGAATTACAGCACTCTTACTAATTGGAGCAACTGTCAGATTGGAACTCCATCGTCTTACCATAGACTCTCTAAAGAGTCTACCCTTTACTTCACCAAGCCATGTGCCTAGCTTTTTTTGGGCACTTGCTAATGCTTTATTTCCAGCTAGTCCTGTTGGTGTCAATTCTCGTGCATTGATACCAAAATTCTGTAATGATACAGCATGTGCAACATCGTTTGCATAAGCTACATTAAATACTGCTTTCAGATCTTCTTCAGCACCAAGAATATCATCAGTACTTAATCCAAATTTACCATCTTCCTGTAATGGTAAATCCATTTGGGTTATTATTTTTCTACCAACGTTTGTATTTTCACCCGCTTTTACGGTCAAAAATGTTGATTGATGAACAGAATCTCCAACAAATGTATCTTTTTCTTTACCAGGTTTCAGGGCTTGAGTTAGCCCTGGAATATTAACTAACGGATCAGCTTTCTGAGCCGCTTCTTGAACTATTGTATTAAAGGCATTTCGCAATAACTCAACGAGTTCTTTTGCAGCAATACCTAGGGGTTTTTCAATTCCACCAGGAGTAGCCATAATATTCTCCTATAATTTAAATTTTTATACTTGTGTCCCTATCTCTCTAAATGTTTTATGAAATAGGGCTTCTTTTTTGGGATCACGTAATTCCTCCGCAGTGTACTTAAGGATTGTCCTTATTTCGTTTGCTTTGTCTTCTACGTTGTTGATAGGAACTTTATCCTTTATAGTTGTTGCATACGTCTGTTCACCTTCTGTCAAGGCTTTTTCGGTTGCTACTTTACCACGTAGAAAGGCATTTTCAGCTTCTTCTTTAAAGTTTTGCCTCAATTGTCCACTTCTGTCAAGTAAGATAATATTAGCATCTTTTAAAGTAGCTGCTTTTGCTAGTACTCCATCAGAGATTAATTTGTTTTTTTGCGCTTCGAGATCGCCTAAAGCATAGTAATCTTTTGCACCTTTTGGTAATTCTTTACAAATCACCTTTTCATCACCATCCAATGCACATTTAACTAGATAACTTACCTTTTCTTGATAATTTATCCATTCTATCTCGTCATCATCGTATGGTTTCTCAATTCCATTATCGGCAGCAATAGAATTTTCCCATGCTTTGCATTCTTTATGACAATCCCTCATCTTCACGTCAGGGTCACTGCAGAAGGAAGGATTATCTTTTCTCAAAGCTTCAATACTATCCCAATATTTATTTTGAGCTTCCATATTGGAAGCCATAATTTCTCTATTATTTAATTTATCAATCACTTGTTGATTTTTTTTATCTCTTTTTTCGAGTTCATTAATTCTTTTAATCATTTCTTCTTTAATTAATCTGTCTTTTTCATCATTTTTTCTTTTTATTTCAACGTCTTTATCTTCTAATAAATCGTTATCATAATCTTCATATTTAGGCATTTCCAACGGTTTTAATTCTGAAAAACTTTTTTTTGTTTTTTCATTAATTTCTTTAATCTGTTTTCTTAATTCAGCATTTTCAGCTTCTGTTCTTTTTATATGAGCATCTTGATGAGTAACTTTTTTCTGCAATTTTTCTTTTGAACCATATCCTAACCAATCATCTTCTATTTTCTTTTCCTCTTTTGGTTCAGTTTTTATTTTTTCCTCAGAATTTTCTTCAGTTACTTCTGGTGAAGGTTCTGAATTTTCAATTTTCTTTGAATCATCAGTATCTTCAGTTTTCTCTTCAGTATCTTCAGTTTTCTCTTCAGTATCTTCAGTTTTCTCTTCAGTATCTTCAGTTTTCTCATCAGTATCTTCAGTTTTCTCTTCAGTTTTCTCTTCTTTTTTTTCAAAAATTTCGCCACTAGCTACCTTATCAATAAATTCAGTAGATGTTAATTCTGTATCTCCTATTTTAATATTAGAAAATCCCATAGTCCTTATCTTTCTTCACCGCCACCCATAGGTGATGGTAATTGTTTATTATTTTTTTGTTGTCCTTTATTTTGATTACCTTCAGGCATTAATTCACCCATTTGCTGTTGCATTCCTAATTGACCAAATTGAGCTTCAATTGTTGCCAATCTGAGTTCAAGTTCTCTACTTCCTACAGTTAAAGTATTTGTGGCTAATTTCAAACTCAATTCTGTAGCCTGCTTTAATTGTTCTAATTGTTCAGGTGTGATGTCATCTAAATGTTCAATAAAATTATTCATTAATAATATTTTATGAATTTGATTATATTCATTATCTGCTGTTGTATTCATTAAAGTATAATTAATTTCCCTTTTACGGGCTTTATGGCTAGTGTTGTTAGTGTCTAATGTTGTTATTATATGTGTATAATTAACCTTTGATAAATCATTTCCTAAAATTGGTTGATTTTTATTATCAAGTCCTTTAAATTCATTTAATGTTACTGAATTTCCTTTAGGACTACGAAATTTTCTATCAATATTTGCAATTTTTTCAGCATCAGTTTGTCCTTTATATACTTGTAGAGCTAATTGTAACCAGCCTTTCCAAATATCTCTTTGGATTTCATGGAAATTACTTATAGTTATACCATTTATATTAAGTCCTTCTTCGACTTTTCTATTATGAAGAATACCTGATTCATCAGACTTTCCAAATTGCCCCATAAGAGCTTCGTTTATTCTTGCAATACTTTTTATTTGTTCAGTCTTAAATACTTGATCACCAAAAATTTGAGGATTTAGAGTAGGTGCTGGAGTATGTTCAAATAGTTTTGCATTTGTAGGAGCATTTTTATCCTTAAAATTTGGTTTCATTGGATCATTATCCATTAATTTAGCTTTTTGAGCTTCATCATTACCATAATATTCAGGATGATAATGATCTTTTCCAGCAAAAGGTGTATTTTTAAAGACATGAGCTTTCATTGCTTCATAACCATTTATGTCTTTTTGACATTTCATAATCAAATCAGGAATTCCGTAAGGGAAACCTGAGATGGTTTCAAAAGAAAAAGTATAATAAGGAAGTCTTACTCTACCATTTTCTTTAATCTGGCGTTGATCCACTCTATCTTCAAGTTGAATTGCCAATGTTGGGCTAAAAATGTATGTTTTAAGTACTTCAATAGGTTCAAATCTATCTACCAATTCAGTATCATTTGAATATCCTTGTGTTTTTAGCCATGCTTGGTTTTGAATTTTTTCATCTTGGGACCCATTTTCATAATTATTTTTTGGTAATCTAATTCCACTTTTAGTATAAGTACGTCTTTTTTTGCTTCTTTCTATATAATTAAATTCAACAACTGCAATTTTTGAACCTTTATCTCTAGTAGCATCTGGAAGCTCATGCCCTTCGCCACCTTCGGCAAGAAATTGTTTTTCATGGTATAAAATCTCTTCCTTTTTATGAGGGAAATTGTATATCAATTCATTTGTTGTTAACTGATATTCTTTATATGCATATCGAGATTCTTTTGCCATATCAGTTCCTCTTAACTCATGGTCAAACCACACAGTTCCTATAGGATGATTTTTTAAAAGAATTCTTCCAAGTGGTTCTTGTGGGTGTTTATCAATAACAAACTCACTAACGCCCATGAATATCATTGCATTTACAATAAAATCAGTTATAGCTTTATCGTAACTATATAAATATCTATCTGAATCAAAGGCAGTCATTAATCCTTGAATAACAGAGGATGTATCTATTTTATCATTTTCTTTATCAGTCCATATAGGGCTTGATTTTTGTTGATTTAATAATCCTGCCCATTTTTGGACAAATTCGTTTGTATAATTAAGAATTTCGGTATCTAAACCTAGTTCTCTTAATTTTGCAACCATAGCAGGGTCATGTACATCATAAGGGTTTAATGGAGCATAATAGCATAAATTCCTAAGTGCTCTATTTTTCAATCCTGCAATACTGTTTCTTGCATTAAACCATATATTAAGAATTTCAGTATTTATTATACTCATAATATCCTCATTACCTATAATATATCACAAAAATTATATTTTGTAACATCCTGCACTAAAATAAAGTTAACTAAATTTAATAAAGCTATTGCTAAATAATTTTTATTTTCTTTTAAAAAGTCTTCTTTTTTAGCCGTAACACATTGAGTAACAAGTTCTGGACATTCATTTTTATCTATTTCAATACGACCATTACTTGCTAGTTTATTTAAATCTGAAAAACTAACTTCAGGATTATATCTCCAGTTTTGGTTAAAATTCAATCCTTTCCTTTTATAAAAATACCATTTCTGAATGCCACTATCATCAGTAATATCCTTATAAAACAATTTGTTAATCAAATTTTTCATATGTCCAAAAGTCGGTTCAAATTCTTCTATGTCAAGTTTCATATTAGTAGGATCAGTTCCAGCTTCCCAAAAAAATTCTTTCACAACGACAAGTTTTTTTGAAGGTTTATCTATTCCTGCATAAATGCAGTACATATCTCCATTTTCTAAATAATGCCAAGATGAATACATAAACCCTGTAATTTTTCGAGCTTTATCAACAGAAATATTCTCAATTCCATTAATTTTTATTAATTTTAATGCTCTTATTGGGGCAAAGGCATACGCTAAACTATCTGCATAGTTAGGAGATTGGATATTTCTAGACTTCATTGAATCTTTTGATTCAACTTGAATTTTTCCTCCATTATAGATTACTTTAGGAGTTGAAAGCTCAGTAATTAATTTCCCATGACTAGGAATACTAATTAATTCTTCTTCAGGATATTTTTGAATATTATTAACATGTTGAAAAGTTTTTTTAAATCTTGTTCTAAGATCCCACCATAGCCAAGCACGGAGATTAGCAAAAATCATATCTCCAGTATCACCTTCTTCACCTTTTACTGGAATAGGTGGTGGTTTAGCTTGTCCAACAATTCCTTCAAGATTTATGTTAGTATTTTTTCTTTCTTCAATAACATCTAATCCCATACCCACTTTATCATAAGCTAATTGAATAGCTCCAGCTTTTTCACATTCTTTTATGGATAATCTAGCTTGTTGTAATGGTGTAACATTTCTTGGCAAAACTATTATACCATCTTTTTTTACTCTAATTCCTCTTCTCAAAGTAAAAACTGGTAAATCTTTACCACCACCGGATAAATCAAGTCCACCTGCCACATCTCCTTTATTTTCGCATTCAAAATTAATAGCAGCAAGAATCCAATCTCTAGGAATCATTACACCGTCAACAAATGCTGTATAATCAATTTCAATTTCCTGGCGTATAGAAAATTCATCATCAGTCAAATCTTTCCATTTACGCCAATATGTAAAATTATTATCAGGACGTTTATTTAAATAATAGCCATTTTCATTTTTACGAGGGCTATTGTACCACCATAAAGAATAAGTCCTTACAGTGCCACTCATTTTTAAATCATACGCACCATTTTGTCCTTTTGGGGTTGTAATATAAATATGACATTCAGCACATTCATTTAGAGCTGTCAAAACGCCTTCAATGGCATTCACAGAAGCAAATTCATCTACAAACACTATTGTTCCAGAACCACCTCTGTTTGGATCATCACCACCAGCACCTTTTATTGTAGCTCCATTATCAGGATTAGTTATCCTCATGTGTTTTATATGATTATTTCTTTTATTTCTTTGAAATCCAGTTGGAAGCATATTTTTAGGCATAGAAAGAATGAATCTTTTTAGTCTTGGAAAAATAGTATCTGGATCATCGCTTAAATCTACCATCTTGAGTATTCTTGAAACCCAAACAATTTGAATTCCAGGTTTATATTTCCAAGCCCATGCACTCCAGGCGCAAAGAATTTCCGTTGCACCTTCCCTACGGGACTTATCAATGTATAATTTTTGGTTATTTTTTAAAGTTTCCTCTGTGAGTTTTATTAATTTTATTTGGCTTGGATATAAAATTAGAGGAATAATTGCAGGAAGATCATAATTTACTAATCGAGGATCATAAGTGTAGGCTAGTGCATTTATCCAAAAAATACTATCATTTTCAGCTTTTTTATCAAACCATTTTTGGAAAACTTCATTATTTTCGTAATTTGCCTTTATAGTGAGTCTTATACTCATTATAATTTTGTATAAAGTATGAAGTTCTTTTATTAAAAGATCTCTTTTTACTTGTGATGGAACTGATAATTTCTGGTCATTTTTTATACGTTCTACATCGAATTCCTTCAATGCGCCTAAAATTTTTAGAAATTCTATGCTGAAGATTTCAATATTATCCCATGAAATCCATGTACCGTTATATGTTTTTTTTGTTTTATTTAATCCTACACCTAATTCCAATTATAGCACATTACTTTCTAGTCCTTTTTTTTGAGTTCTCTCTTCTCTTCAATTTCAGCTTTTTTAACAAGGTTATCGAATACCTTAAACATTTTTCTTGGTGGAAGTTTTAAAACATCATTTTTAAATTTTTCTAAAGCTTTTTCTTTAGCCTTACCGGTCAATAATTTAGTCTTTTTTGGCATCTTTATTCTCCCATTTATGATGTTTATAAACTCCCAAAAGGGCTTTCCAGGGGTTCAATCCTTCTAAAACATAGAAGACATCCCCTTCTTTTTTATAATATACTTCAACTTTTTTGTATATTTCTTTATTTTTATTAGTAATTTTATCCTTAGTTGTGTTAACTTTAACAAGTTTACCATTAAAGCTCCCACCGATAAAGAGGCATAATAGTTGTTTTATAGCAGTCATTTTTTAGTCCTTATATCGAATTAATTAAATTATACTTAAGATTTTCATTTTCACATATTTTTATTAATATTCCATCTATTTTGGCAACTATATCAGGATTATTTTCTTCCTCAGCATTTAAAATAGAAGAATTTTTAAAAGAATTTATATCATTTCTAAGGTATTCCCATTCCTTATTTGTTATCCAAATCTCAAAGAAGGCATTTTTATCTTTTATTCTATTTTGTAAATCTTTATAATTTAAAACGTTAGTAAACATTATTTTCCTTTATAACACATTATCGTATTGTAAATGTACGGCAATTTTCATTGATAAAAATGGTAACCAATGCCACCATTTTGATTTTAACACAACATTTTTTCCTTTTAAATGTTTATATCCAGTTAATTTTAATGGTAATTTTGTAACAATGTCGTGTTGAAAATATGTTCTGAAATACAATATATTTTTAAAAGATGTTTCAATTTCATTACATTTATTACCTGAAAACACACGCGGTTGTCCATAGGTATAGCATTCTACAGACAAATGTTTATATTCTTCAGCTAATTTATCAGCAAGATATAATGCTATTGCTCCACCTCTGGAATATCCTATAAAAATTATTTTTTTATTAAAAATTATTTTTTTAATATTATTATAAAATCTATCTCCAGATAGTTTAAAACCTTTATGAAAATCCCATTCTTCCGTTTCGGGTTTATATTTAATATTATTTATCCAATCTTTTACATCATCAGTACCTTTAAATATGAATACATCTTTATCAAAATTTTCACAAATTGCCATAACGTCATTTTTTTTTATAATATATGTATAATTTACATTTTTAGTTTTACCAAAAGCAGTATTATAATAGTTATAATATCTCTTTGATATTTCAAAATTTTTCATTATCTATTATCCCACCGAGCTTTTTTTTCTCTAACATCTATATGAGTTCTTCCATTGTATCTTCCTATTCCAAATGTATCTGAATACTTGTTTAATAAATAATCAGCTACCTCATCTTGACTGGTTAATCCTTTTACAACAATATCCGCAGCGATACCTATTAGATGTTTAGATTTAGAGCTACCATGTATAGATTTATTGTGAACTACACATCTAAACCCAGAGTTTACTTTTATTGGAAGATTAAAATAAGTTCTCACATCTGTTAATACTTCTAATAATCTAGTATCCACAGAAACTTCTTCACATCCACATTTACATCTAAACTCATTCAAATTAAAATAATCATTAAGTTTCATTTTTTCTCCAATAAAAAAAATGGGAAGTAGCACAATAGAAATAATAGAAATATATACATACTAAGTTATTTATTCAGTTAATAACACTACTTCCCAAAATACATAAACTTTAAAAAAACCAATTATCAAATTTATTATTCAATCTATCGCTAATATCCTTAAAGAATAAGTCTCTAAATTTGTATAAAGGCATGAATTTTCTTACCTTTTGGATTCTATCAAACCATTTTCCATTAACACGGATACGGTAATTCAATCCCATTCTGCTTCTTGTTCTCCATTCACTTTCGTGAAAAAATTCAAGAAAAACATTTTTCCCTTCTATATTAAGAGTTATAAAGAAACTTCTTTTTCTTTGTTCAGCCATTTTTTTCTTTCCAGATAAAGAGGCAGCTATAACCAGCAAAAAGCTGCCAACAACATATTAACAAATATCAAACAAACTTCAACCCAAGGAGTTGCTGGTTTATTTTTTCACACATCTAACTTTAATATTTTTTAATTCACAAAATTTATGAGAACAGAAGCCTATAGCTGGCTCTAATTTAGTATTACTTTCTGAGCAATATTTATGTGGAATATCATGTCCACAATTTTTACATTCCTTATCGGCTTTGTTACAAATTCTCATTTATTAGTCTTAAACATAAATATTATTCTCCACAATTCCTTTATAATAACTAAAGGAATTGCAATAATTATGAATGTAATCACAATGATCAAGTAAAATAAAAATTGAAATATATTATATAATAAATCCATATTTGCTCCTTATAGGTTTTTTCGTTGGTCTCTGATAAAGAGTGATATTTGCATAAAGGTGGCTGAAATATCATCCTCTTTAAGACTATTTAATTTTACTGCATATTTCATACCATTATCCCATGATAATTGTATCTCATAATTTTCTTTATCTAATGAAATTTTTTTTAATCTCTTCATATCACATTGTTATCTTAATACTGTATTCATATCAATTTTTTTTGGTTTTTCTTTGAGTGTCTTAACCTTATATTCTAAATCAGAAATTCTTTCACGAAGAATTTTAATTTCACTTAAAAGTGTGTTTAGTATTTCATTTTCTTTACATACCATTTTAAATCCTTTCCGAACCATATAACCAGCGGTTCTAAAAAACTGAAGTTTTCAAACCTCAGTACATTATTATATTGCCAACCAGTTGAAAATGTTTCACGCATAACAAGGTGTTTAGTAGAAATTTTTTCATAATTACTAATTATCTTATTTCATAATTACTAATTATCTTTTTTTAGGTTGTCTTTTAGTTCCTTTATTTCCAACCCCTTTTCCTGAGCCATCTTTTCTTGGTTTTCCACCACAAGCACCTTGTCTTTTTTTACGATTTGTTTCTTGCCTTTTTTTTATTTTCTGTATATGGTTATATCTTGGACTGTTAACAAAAGTATCAAGTTTATGCCTTTCCTCTACAGTTATTCTTTCTATATTATTCACTTTTTCCTCCTCACTAATCACTGGTTATACTAAATAAAAAGTAAAGAAAATACTACTAATAATTACTAAAGAAGATATTATATAAAAAAGAATCTCGCTATAAAGTATTTTGCTTTTTTCATACAAATGTCCATGTGTATTATTTATAAAAACTTTTTTTTTATAATATTCTTTATTTTTCATTTTCAAGCCTTTCTTATACTTACTGGTTATTCGCTTTCAGATGGTTTAGATAAAAGTTTTTCATTACATGTATTTCTGAATGTTAAACCTGTTAAAAATGTAAGTTCATTAATAGATATTACTCTATAACTTTGTTCAAACACTTCTTTTGGACTCCAACTATTATATATTTTACCTCCTGGATTTGGATATTGCACATGATATCCGTCACGATCTTCTTGATTTTTTGGTGGAGTTTCATTTTTAATTTTACTTAAAAAAGCTAATTCATTCATAGGTTCAGCTTTAATAATTTTTGTTCCTACATAATTTTTCATTTTCTAATCCTTTCTAAAAAAAAAAATATAACATCACTAATTTTTATTAGTAGCATCGCCTGTTCGTGGTTTAATGCCTTCACTTGACTCAGACAGAGGTTATAAGAGCAGCAGCCGACAAAATATTTAATATTTACAAAAATCATTCAAATGACGCCCAATTATTATCGCCCACATATAATATACCACAAAAAACTAAAAATTGCAACTAATTAAAGCAAAAGTACTAAAAAACATGCGCACCCTACTGGCAAAACTACAAGAAAAAAGAAATTCCAATCTATACACTTTCCTCTGTGACCCCTATTTCTTATGTCCATTTGAGCCCCCTGATTGTAAAATCTCACTTTCTTTAACTAATCGTTCAAGCGTAGATTTCCGCTTCTTTTCCTCCAATATGTGTAGATGCTTTGCAGTTGATATTAAATCCATTACTCGCTCCTGAAATTTTAATTTATCAAATAATAACATTACTCTCATCCTAAATACCTTCAACAATGGATCATTCGTTATGCTACCAACTATAAAATTTGTTAAATCCATCGTTATCTTAGACACATCTATTAATATACTATCTTGCCGAAACCATACCCAAACTCGCTCTCGATAACTATCTCGCATTTCTCGAAAATGCCCACCCAAAAATCCAACAAAACCCAATAATTCCACCTGAAGCTCCCTGCTCGAATAAGATAAACCCACTCCCAATAAATATTGCTCGTATTCTCGTAATAATTCACGTATATATTCACGCTTCATTAACTCAAATCGCTCCATGATTCCACGCTTCTCTTCCATCTCTCCTTCACGAACCTCTTCAATATAACTCTTCTCTAACGAATTTATCCCTAAATTTATACGCTTCTCTCGCTTTAACTTCTTTCCACCTATATCACGACGTATCTGAAACCAATAAAATATCCCCTGAAATATTATTAATAATAATAAACCTACTAATCCATAACTATTTCCTAACTTTGGCAATATCTTTATCATTCCTACAATATCCATTCCTCACTCCTTTTTTTTAGTTGCTATTTTGTGTACGCTTTGCATTTTTTCATGGAGATCAAGTCCCC
>Ga0190358_1000447_pt1 | contig 12326 bp, 9 predicted proteins | sample 48721812_MG_FD_161666 | JGI IMG/M metagenome (GOLD analysis project Ga0190358, IMG submission 161666) | Hydrothermal vent microbial mat bacterial communities from Southern Trench, Guaymas Basin, Mexico - 4872-18-1-2_MG | ecosystem: Environmental > Aquatic > Marine > Hydrothermal vents > Microbial... | reverse complement strand
GCCGCCCTGGGAAGAGATCCAGTCCGGAGGGCCGCCCCCGAATCCCCCCACTCCCCCCAGTCCTCCCATTCCTCCCAGGCCGCCATCGCCACCGCGACCGCCCCGGCCACGCTCGATGAGGTTGTACAGCAGCCGGGGTCCGTCGGCCGGGCCGCTCCCGGGAGTACTGCTGGCCAGCACCGCCAGCGAGGCGCCGCCGGGACCGCCGGCCCCGCCGCCCTGGCCGCCGCAGCCGCCGGCACCACCGCCGCCGCCCGAGGGACCCAGCTCGTACATGTCGCAGTCGCCCGAGTTGCGCCAGTAGCGGGCCGTTCCTCCTCCCCCGCCGCCACCGCCGCCGCCACCACCGGTGCCGCCGGCGCTGCCGGAAGTCGAGCCGCCGGTCGCCGCCTGCCAGCCCCCGGCCAGCAGGAGGCCCCAGCCGTCGTCGCCGCCGCTGCCGCCGCTGCCGGCCGGGCCATCGACGCCGTCGCTGCCGTCCTGGCCCACGTTGAGCTGGATGTCCGAGGGATAGCCCGACTCCGTGGCGTGGCTGCAGGAGGGACCACTGAGGGTGTCGAAGCTCCAGTCGTGGCCCCCCAGACCGTTGCCGCCGGCCGTGGATGTGTACTGGGCCTGGGCGCCGCTCACCGGCGCGGTGTTCCAGTCGAACACCGGGCAGACGGTGTCGCCGCCGGGATTGCCGCCGGCGGCGGAACAGGCATCGTTGACTCCGCCGCTGCCGCCGGCCAGGCGCCGGTTGGAGCAGGTGCCGGAAAGGCGCCGGCCGTCCCGGCCGTTGCCGCCGTCGAGCGCCAGCGAATCCTGGCGTCCGAAACCCGCCGCCCCGCTCCGGCCCGCCCCCCCGTCTCCCGCGATCCCGGCCCGAATGACGTTGCTGCGCAGCACCACCGACTGGTCGCAGTCGATCAGTACCACCGCCAGCGAACTGCTGCCGGCCTGGCCGGGGGGGGCGCTCTGCTCCACGTCGTAACCCTCGATGACGAACCCGGACACCAGGGTGGGCGTGCTGGTGACATTTTCCAGGCGCAGGGCATACTCGGGGCGAATGGCGCGGATGATGGTCTGGTGCAGCCAGACGTCACGGTCGGCGAAGTCGGCCGAATAGCCACCGTGCAGTTGCACCCCGGCCGCCAGTTGCAACGACTCGTGGTAGACACCCTCGGCCACCAGGATGGTGTGCTTGCCGGACCCGGGCAGGGCCGCCAGGGCCGCGCCGATGGTCTGCAGCGGCCGGGCGAGACTGCCGTCACCGCCGGCCGGGGCATCGCCACGCACGAACAGCGAGGCTGCCACCACCCCGTCCACCCCGTCGCAGTTTGCGTCTGGCCGGGGCTCGCCCGGTTCCGGATACAGGAACAGGTCGGGGGAGTCGTCGTCCAGGTTGCCCTGCACCCGGCGGCATTCGCAGCCGTCGTCGGGATCGCCGTTGGTGTCGACCCACTCGTAGGTCACCCCGCCCTCCTGCTCGGTGAGACAGGGCCCCATCACGCAGGCCGGCAGTCCGGGGGCCTCGGCGTCGCAGACGCCCCGGGTGTGATGAAGGGGTTCGTTCCACCAGCGCGCGCAATCGTTGTTGCAGAAGCCGCAGTGGGCGTCGCTTTCGTAACGCCCCGTCTGCTGGTTGAGAAAACCCTCGTCGATCTGGCCGTTGCAGTTGTTGTCGAGCCCGTCACAGATCTCGGGGTGGAAATCCTCCACGTTGCACGCCGACCAGGCGAAGCCTTCACCTTGCCGCTGGCAAACCTGGTAGCCCACGCAGACGTCCACCAGGCAGGAGCGTACCGTGCCCTCGTTGGCGGCCGTGCACAGGCAGGAACCCGACTCCGGCTGACACTGCAATGCGCCGTCGGCCGTGGCCCGGCACTGGTAGCCGCTCGGGCAGCTGCTGCCGTAGGGAGAACCGGGGGCACAGTCGCGCCCGCAGAACTTCTCCGGTCCGCTCTCCAGGCACCGCGAGCCGGGAGCCAGGCAGTCGTCGTCGCTCTGGCAGGGACGGCACAGGTTGGCCGGCAGGCGCAGGCAGGCCAGGCCCTGCTGCCAGACGAAGAATCCCTCCTGGCAGGACTGGGCCCGGCACACCGGCTGCTCGTCTTCCAGCCGGCAGTGGGCCTCGCTGGCGTGGGGAACCATGAGCAGGCAGTCGGCCCCGCAGCTGCCGCAGTTGTCGTCGCCGGTATAGCGGCCCTGCTCGTCGCGGAAGCCGTCGTCGACCCGGCCGTCGCAGTCATTGTCGCGCCCGTCGCATTCTTCCGGACCCGGCACGGGAGCCAGGCACACCCAGCCCAGCTCGCCGCGACACACCTGCTCGCCGCTGCAGGAACCGAACTCGTTTTCCCGGCTGCAGCTTCGCTCCCCCAGCTGCTCGTCGATGCTGCCGTCGCAATCGTCGTCGCGGCCGTTACACTCCTCGACAACCGGCTCGGCCGCCGAGCACTCCGTCCAGCCGGCGGGCGGGGCACAGCGTTCGAAGCCGTTGCAGGTGCCCAGGTCGTTGCTGCGCTGGCAGCCGCGTTCCAGCCCGGCCGTGTCCTCGTTGCAGGCGCAGGAGCCCGACCGCGGCAGGCACTGGCGGGTGGCCAGCTCCCCGAGTTGCACCGGGACGCATTCCGCTTCCTGGGGACAGCCGGAGAAGCTGCACTCGCTGCCGCAATAGCGAGATCCTTCCAGATCCAGGCAGCGATCCCCGCCGGCGGGATCGCAGTCACCGTCGACCTCGCAGCGCCGGCAGAAGCGGCCGCTATCCAGGGCGCACAGGGCCAGCCGTTGTTCCGGCTGGCGCGGGTCGTCGACCTCCTTGCACAGGTAGGGAGCCGGACAGGGCGGCTGGCAGGGCCGGCTGCATACGCCGCCGCCGAATACCGGCAGGCAGATTCCCGAGGCGCAGTCGGCGTTGTCATGGCAGGGATCGCCGAAGGCTCCCGAGCCGCTGCTGGAACCGTCGGCACCCCGTACATCCAGGCAACGGCCGTTGAAACAGACACGGCCGGCCGGGCAATCGGAGTCGAACACGCAGGGGCCGGCGCCGTCAGGAAGCCAGTCGCGCCCACAGCCGGGCAGCAGGAGCAACGCAGCCAGCAGCAAGCTTTTCAGGGCAGTGACCATGGCCGCCTCCTAGTAGATCCACCAGTCACCGCTGTCTCCCCGGGCCCCGGGACGGCCGCCGTAGCCGCTACCGGCCGGCGAGCCTCCTCCCGCGCCCCCGGCCCCGCCGGTCTCCTGGCCGGCCGGGGCCAGGAACTGGTTGCCGGCGAAGAACGGCACCTGGGGATCATCGACCAGGTTGCTGGCCAGCCCATAGGATACGCCACCGCAACCACCACCGCCGCCGCCCCCGGCCCCACCGTCGCCGCCGCGGCCGCCGCTGCCTCCGGTTCCGGCACACCAGGCCGGCAGCAGTACCTGGCCGCCGGGACCGCCCTGACCCCCCAGGCCCCCCTGGCCGCCACCGCCACCGTGCCCGCCGGGACCGCCAAAGCCGCGCAGGATGCGATTGTGACGCACCTTGGGGAAGGCCGCCGGGGTGGCGGTGAAGACCAGAAACACCCCGAAGGAACCGCCACCACCGCTGCCGCCCGGCCCGCCCTGGCCCCGGCAACCGCCGGCACCGCCCCCGCCGCCGCTGGCACCCAGGTCACCGTAGGGAAGACCCACGCTGCAGGGCGGCGAGCTGTTGTAGTTGATCACCGCCCCGCCGGCACCACCGCCACCACCTCCCTGGCCGTCCTGCCCGGCCTGGCCGGCACTTCCCGACCCGGCCTGGAACAGGCCATCGACCACCCGGCCCCGGCTGTCGCTGCAACCGGCCCCGCCGGAACCGGCGGCACCGTCGGCACCGGGGCGGGCGTCCTGCCCGTTCGAAGGGATCAGGCCCGAGGAGACCTGGCAGTCGTACTTGCACAGGGAGGGATCGGGAGAGCTGCCATAGATGCTGTCGGAACCGCCGGAGCCATCAATGCCGCCGCCCCGGTAATCCTGCCGGCAATCCGAGAAGTGGCAGTAGGGCCGGGCCGTGGCCCCGTCGTGGCCCCGGGCGGTACCGCACCCGGGGTTGCCGCCGGCGGCGCCACCGGCCTGCTGCTGTCCGAAGCAATCGGCCGAGTCGCATTCCAGGCTGTCGCGGCCGGGCCCACCGTCTTCACCGCTGCCCCCCGAGGCCCCGTTCCGGCCGTCGGCACCGGCGCCGCCGCGGCCGCCCACTATGAAGTTGTTGGCCAGCACCAGGCTGTCGCTGCAGTCGGCCAGGTAGACGGCATAGGAACTCTTCCCCGGCTGCCCGGGGGCGGGCCGCGCCACCACGTCGTAGCCGTAGATGGCGAAGCCGGCCAGGACTGTCGACTGGCCGCTGATTCCCGCGGCGTAGACGCTGCCCGGGGGCTGGCCGGCGGCGGGAGCCGGGGCCATGATGATGGAGGGGTTGAGCACTACGTCCCGGCGGCTGAAGTCATCGCTGTAGCCGCCATAGAGACGCACCCCGGGCCGCAGCACCACCTGTTCCTGGTACAGGCCGGCGGCCACCAGGATGTGATCGTGCCGGGCCGGGTCGAAGGCGGCCAGGGCGGCAGCGATGGTGGCCAGGGGCTGCTCCCGGCTGCCGTCGCCGCCGCTGCTGGAGGAATCCACGAACAGAGCCCGGGCGGCGTTGCCGTCGATGCCGTCGCAGTTCTCGTCCAGGTAGACCTCTCCGCCCCGCGGCACGCCGGGGATGATGTCGGGCTCATCAGTGGTGATTCCCACCCGGGCGCCGCACTCGCAGCCGTCCACCTCGAGTCCGTTGACGTCGTGGAACTCGAATTCCACCTGGCAGCGGCCGTCGTGGCAGAAATAGCCCGGGCCCAGTTGCCGGCAATCGGCATCGCCGCCGCAGGCCAGGCCGCAGTCGCCATCGGCGCAGGAGGCTTCGTCGACACGGCAATGATGGGTGGCCGGGGAACAGTACTGCCCGGTGCCGGGACAATCATCGTCGCTGCGGCACGGGCCCCAGGCCGGCCAGCTTTCCCGGGTGCAGGAGACGATCCGGCACTGGTACTCGCCGTCTTGCCGCCGGCAACCACCGATGGCATGCTGGTGGACGCGGCTCCAGCGAGCCGAGCAGTCGTTGTTGCAACGGCCGCAGTGGGCATCATCAGAGTAGTCGCCCTGCTCATCGACGAAGTCCTCGTCCACCCGGCCATCGCAGTTGTTGTCCAGGTAATCGCACACCTCCACCACCACCTGGGCGGGCTGGCACTGGTCCCAGGCAGGGTCGCCGGCGGCACCGGCCTGGCAGGTTTGCTGGCCCTGGCACACCTCCCCGCCCGAACCCAGCAACAGGCAGGGCCGGGTCGCTCCCAGGCGCTCGGGGTTGCAGGTACAGGTGCCGTTTTCCGGCAGGCAGAAGCGTCCCCCCTGGTAGTCGCTGCACAGGTAACCATCGGGGCAACAATCCTGCACGCCGGTGCCGCCGCTGCAGCCGTCGTAGGGAGCGAAGGCATCGCAGCTCTGCAGGCAGAAGCTGCCGGGTTCGCCCTCGAGCACGGCACAGACATCGGAGCTCACCCGGCAATCGTCGTCCTGGCTGCAGGGTTGGCAGGCCGGTGATAGCAGCGGGGCACACAGCACCGGCTGCTGTTCCGGGTAGGGATAGTAACCGGGCTGGCACTCGAGCGGCACGCACACGGGCTGGTCACCGCGCACCTGGCAGGTCACCGCCCCGGCCGCCACCTGGCCGTCGGGTCCCCGGCGCAGGTGATCGATCATGCTGCGGCAGTCACCGCCGCAGCCGCCGCAGTGCTCCAGGTGCACGTAGCGACCCTGGGCATCGACGAAGGGATCGTCGACGATACCGTTGCAGTCGTCGTCGCGGCCGTTACACAGCTCGACCCCGGGATCCACCCCGCCGCAGACGAAGCCGTAGCCGCCCCCGGACAGCGGCAGGCAGCGCCAGCGTCCCAGGCAGGCCTCGGCGCCTTGGGGACGACAGGCGGGATAGGGCGGATCCGCCGGCAGGGCGGAGGTATCGATGTCGGCATCGGCGTCGTCGGTGAGGCCGTCGCAATCGTCGTCCAGGCCGTTGCAGGTCTCCCGCTCCGGCCAGGGGGCGTCGCAGGGGCCCCAGGCGGGTACGGGTTCGGCCGGCAGGCATTCCTGCAGGCCGGAGCAATTGCCGTACTCGTTGCTCAGGGTGCAGCTGCGCACCAGCCCCAGGTTGCCCGCGGAGCAGTCGCAACTTCCCCCGGCAGGCAGGCACTGGCGGGCCTGTCCCCCGGGCACCGGCACCGGACGGCACTGGTAACCGGGCGGGCAGTCGTCCTGCGCACAGTCGAGCAGGCACACCCGCTGCTCGCCCAGCAGCACGCACAGGTCACCGATGGCGTTGCACTGGTTGTCGGAGGCACAGCCGGAACAGAGCCGGGGGGGGATGCTCTGCACGCACAGCAGCTCGCTGCCGCCGTCGGCGCGCACGTCAGACTTGCACTGGTAGCCGTCGGGACAGGGCAGCTCGGCACAGGAGCGGGTACACACGGCGCCGTTGCCCGGGCCGCGGGGCAGGCAGCGACCGCTCTGGCACTCGCTGTCTGCCAGGCAAGGCTCGCCGAAGCCTCGTACCGGCTGCGGTGGAGGCTCGAGCCGTCCGCAGCGGCCGTCGATGCAGTCGAGCCCCTCCGGGCAATCACCGGCGTCGAGACACTGGCAGGTTCCCTGCTCCAGGCAGTTGCCACCTCCGCCACAGGAGACCAGGGCCAGCAGGCCGGCCAGGGCCAGCAGCGGAGAGAACCCCAGACAGCCAGCAGCCCGCCCAGCGGAAACTCTCATGCCACACCTCCCGGGATTACCAGCACAGACTAGCTCTTTTCGCACCGATTGAAAAGTACCGGGGATTCTGCCATCCTCCGGTGCGTGAAGGACGCGGATCATAACCGAAACACCTGCCCGGTATGCGGCAGTCCCCTGCGGGCGGGCATGATGTGCCCGCGCTGTCGCACCTCGCGACCGGCCCAGCAGAAGCTGTCCATCACCGGCTGGGCCTTCGCCGGAGGGGCCGTTCTCTTCCTGGCGGCGCTGGGAATGTGGGCGGCGCGCCTGGACCGGGGCACCCGGGAGAACCAGGCCGCGGCCACGGTCGAACCCGTCGCCGACGGCACACTCCAGCCCGGCCCGCCCCTGCCGGTGACCTTCGGGCGGGAGCACTGCCGCAGCTGGTTCGTGAGCGGTTCCGGGGAACGTCCCCGGAAGCTCCCGCCGCTGTTGCTGCTCACCAGCCGGGTGGCCGATCCCTACGGCCTGGTGGCGGCGGGATTCACCAGCGAGTGCGGCCCGCAGCCGGTGCTGGTGCTCGAGGACCTGCAGCCCGGCACCCTGGCCGAGGCGGGAGAGAAAGCCCGCCTGGCCGTGGCCGTGGGAACGGCGGCCGTGCAGTTGCTGCGCCGGCAGCTGCCGGCCCTGCCCCTGTTCTACGCCGCGGTACCCGATCCCCAGGAAAAGGGACTGGACGGCGAGAAGCTGGCCGGTGTCAGTCCCTGGATCCCGGCCGCGCCCATGGTCCGGCACTGGCTGGCGGTACTGCCCCGGGGAGCGGTGGCGTTGTTTCACTCCAGCGGGGCCCTCGACGAGCTGGCCGGGGCGGTCAAGCGCCAGCTTCACCGGGCGGGCCGGGAGGTCATCGACGTGGCCCTGCCGGCCGGGGCGGACATCGCCGGCCTGAGTGGAGACCTCGACGGAAAGGCGAAGTCCTGGGCCGTGCTCGTCGACCGGCGCATCGTGGACGACGAGACGTTCAACCGGCTGCAGGTAGCCGCCGAGGAGAAGAAAATCCCCCTGGCGGTATCCGACGAGGAGCACGTTCGTAACGGCGCCCTGGTGGGAGTGGGTGCCGACAGCCACCGCATCGGCCGGCAGCTGTGCCGCCTGGCCGCGGCCTGGCAGGCCGGTCGCCTGCCCGCGGGCTCGCACGTGTTCTGCCCGGAGTATTCCTTCGCGGTGGTGCACCAGGCCGTGGCCGAAAAGCTCGGCTACCTGATCGATTTCTCCAAGGTGGCCCAGGTCAAGGTGTACCGGTGGCATTGAAGTCGGCAGGATCCATCCGGCTGGTGGCCTTCGATCTCGACGGTACCCTGATCGACGGCACGGTGTTCATCTGGCAGACCCTGCACGAGCACTTCGCCACCGACGGCACCCGGCGCCGGCAGGCGGCAGACGACTATTTTTCCGGGCGCATCAGCTACCGGCAGTGGTTCGAAAACGATCTCGAGCTGTTGCGCGCCCGCGGAGCCGATCGCCGGGGCATAGGCCGGGCCCTCGAAGGCCTGCGCCCGGTGAGCGGTGCCTCCCAGGTGCTCGCCGAGCTGCGCCGGCGCGGCTACCGGCTGGCGTTGATCTCGGGCAGTCTGGATGTCGCGCTGGAGTACTTTTTCAAGCCCGCTCTGTTCGACCACGTCTTCATCAACCGGCTGCACTTCGCTCCCGACGGCGCCATCGCCGGTGGCGAGCCCACTCCCTACGACCTGGCGGGCAAGGCCGAGGGGCTCCGCGAGGCCGCCCGCCGGGAGGGTGTGACCGTGCGGGAGTGTGCCTTCGTGGGCGACAACGACAACGATCTCCAGGTGATGCAAGCCGCCGGCTACGTCGTGGCGGTAAACCCCAAGTCCGAGCGTGTCCGCCGGATGGCCGACCTGGTGATTGACAACGGCGATCTCCGACCTATCTTGTCGGTGTTCAAGGGGGTGGCAGGACCGGAGGACGGCGGGCATGGCAAAACCGATGGCGGTGGTCGATTACTCGGTGTGTGATCCCGGCAAGTGCAGTCCCGACGGGGTTTGTCCCGCCGCCAAGGCATGTCCCCAGAAGACGCTGAAGCAGGAGTCGCGGGGAGAGCCGCCGGTGCAGTTCGGCATGTGCAAGGGCTGCGCCACCTGTGTCACCGCCTGCCCGCTCAAGGCCATAAAGATGATGTAGTCCCGCCGGCGGAGTGTCCGGAATCCGTACCAGGTGTCCGGAATCCGCACCACCAAGCAGCCCTGTCGAGATCAACATGTGCCGTCAGATCAGGAGGTTACCGGCTGGCACGATAGTTGCTTTCTTTCCCCGGTGTGATGCCGACGAAAACACCATTTCCGAGGGAGGAAGCCATGAAGAAGCTGATAGCTGCCACCGTGTTGAGCCTGCTGCCGGCAGTGGCCGCAGCCGGGCAAAAGCCGCCCACCACCCACGTCGAGCTGCCCACCAGCATCATCGAGCGGGTATCGATCATGCTGGAGCAGAAGCTCGAAACCCAGGCCCGCCAGTACCTCGAGCGCGACCGGTCCACCCGTGAGCGTCATGCCCGCCGGGTGCTCGGTCTGGAGCAGCCGGAAGAGAAGCTCGGCCAGGTGGTGAGGCCGTCCCGGTAGGCAGCGCCTTCTCGACGGCAAGAGACACCACCGAGTTGGCAGGAAAGAACAGCCGTCTTTACTACCCGGACGAGTTGTTCGACTGAAGCCGGCCCCGTTATTTTTCCAGGGGAGTCGAACAAGCTGAAGTGGACAGGGAAAGGGGAATGGTGGGAGAATTGCGGCATGGCACCGGCGTTGATAACGGTGGGAGTACTCTTCCTGGTAATCGGAGCGCTGGACCTGCAGTGGGCCATGCGCGGCCGCCTCCGGGGCCGCCGGGACCTGTTCGATTTCCTCTCTCCCCGGGCCCGGAGGATCGCCAGCCTGGTCATCGGTGCCGGTACCCTGGCCGCCGGCCTGCTCGACCTGCTGGAGGTGATTCACCTCTGAAGGGCGGGCAGCACCGTGAAGCCGTCCTGGTGGAACAAGTTGAGACCGTCCTCCTACAAGTGCACCTGCAGCACCACACCCGCCTGCCAGTCGTCGGGCAGGCCGGAGCCGGGGTGGCGCAGCCAGTCGATGTTGAGCAGCAGGTAGTTGTGCTTGTAGAAATGCACCGCCCAGCCGGCTATTACCCGGTCGCTGGCCTCGCCGCCCCACTCCCAGTGATCGTAGCGGCCGATGACGCTGGAGAGGATCCCGGGCAGCTTGATCTCCACGAAACCCGACCAGCCGAAGGACTCGAGCGCCTGGCCCCGGTCGTCCACCTGGTCTCCCTTCTGGTTGCCCCGGCCCAGGGCCAGCTGGGCGGTGGCCACGAAGTACTCGTGCTCGAAAGACACCATGAAGGCGTTGAGCAACCAGTCGGGTTCGCCGGGCCGGCAAACGCCCTGCTCGTCGCAAATGCGGGCCGGGGAGTTGCCCCGGCCGTAGATGAAAAAGTGGGAAAGCTGCAGGTTGGGCAACCAGGGACCGAGAGGACGCAGGGAAAGCCGCGACTCGAACACCTTGTTCTGGTTGTGTTCGGCAGCGTGGTAGCCGCCGCCGTTGTAAAGACCGAAGGAGACGCTGCCCCAGCGGCCGGGATACTTGCCGCTTACCCGCTGCCGGTAGTCGGCGGGGAGCTTCCGGCCCAGCAAGGCGGTGACGGTGGCACCCAGGTCGGCGGAGTTGAGCACCCGGTTGCGCTCGATGAACATGGTACCCTGGGCGCGGTAGTTGTTGATGTGTTCCTCGTAGTCGAACCAGGGCCCGTGCACCAGTCCGAACTCTACCGCCGGCTCGGTGATCCAGGCCGTTTCCACCGGCAGCACGAACTTGCCGTAGAGGTACTTGAGGCGGACGTTGAAGTCGCCGCCGTCGTCCTGGTGGGCATCCAAGGTGATGCGCGGGACGAACCATTCCACCGGCTTGAACTTCAACGTCAGGTAGCCGCGCCCGACGTAGCCCCGGCTGAAGTTTTCACCGTCCTGTTTCCCCCAGCCGTAGCCCAGGTACCACAGGGCGGACGGTTCGATGTACCGCCACAGTCGCGCCCACTTCCCGGACGCGCTCAGGTTACGCTCCTTCTTCTCTTCCCCGGCCCGAACCGTGGGAGATACCACCAGGCTCAGCCAGGCCAGCAGTGCCAACAGCCGTTGGTACCATCTTCCGCTCGCCTCTCCCGCCACCGTCGTCATCCTCCCTCCTTGCCGCGGGCCTTCCCGCGTCGCGTCCGAATCGAACCCAGCCTCGGCCGCCATGAGCTGCTTGCTCGATATCGTTGCTCCAGCATTCCGGGCAGGGTAATCCAGGAAAGGGCATCCAGACAACTCTGAACGACAGGCCCCGGATTTCCCACCTCGGCCGCAACCTCCGCGTCGCTGCTACGAAAATGATCCTCGACGTAGTTGCACTACGACTGCGGCCATTTTCTTGCATCTCCTCGATCTTGCTGGCCGATCTGGGAAATCCGCAAGTCCAGGAGGGGAGATTCTGGACAGCGCCGCGGCATTGCATTCCCCGCAATTGCGTTATAATGAGAAACCAGGCAGGGAGACGGCATGATGGACAACAGAACCCCAATCCGCTGGCGGCTGCGGCTGGAGAACTTCCGCAGGGCCGTCGAGCGACTGGAATCCGCCTGCCGGCTGGACGAATACAGCGAACTGGAACGAGCCGGGCTGGTACAAACCTTCGAGTTTTCCTTCGAACTGGGCTGGAAGACGCTCAAGGATCTGCTGGACCACGAGGGTTACGACGACAAGACGCCGCGGGAGGTGATTCGCCGTGCTTTCCAGGCTGGCTATCTGGACGAGACGGACACCACCACCTGGCTGGATGGACTGGACAAGCGCAACTTGCTCAGTCACATTTACCACGAGGGGATCGCTCGTGAGGCCGAGCGCTTGATCAAAGAACGCTACCACCCGTTGCTGCGCCGCCTGCTCGACCATCTCGAGGAGAAGGCCGCCAAGCCATGAGCGACGGTCTTCGGCAAGTGCAGCGCCAACTCATCATCGACACCCTGGCCACCTGCCCTCGGGTCGAAAAGGTCGTGCTCTTCGGCTCGCGGGCCCTGGGCAACCACAAGACCGGGTCGGATATCGATATTGCCTTGTTCGGCAGCAAGCTGGACCTCGACGACCTGTCCCAGCTGAGCGCTGCCCTGGAACGGCTACCCATTGCCCAGGTGGTAGACCTGCTGCTGTACCACCACATCGAGAATCGGCGATTACTCGAACACATCAAACGGGAAGGAGTGGTATGGTACTCCAGGTCCCCGCAGGTGCCGAACCAGGAAAAAAGGTCATGAGTACCCGGGTGTTCCGCTTTCCGCAGCTTCCGTTGGTGCTGTTGCCGCTGCTGGCTGCGTGTGCGGGTGCTCCCGGCAGCTCCGACGGCGGTGACGGTGACGCCGGGCCGGACGAACGACTCACTCCCTACCAGTGCCTGGTCAGCACCGACTGCCCGAGGCGCCTGGTAGCTGCCCACCGCGGGGATCACCACCAGTACCCGGAAAACTCCCTGGCCGCCATCCGCGCGGCCGCGGAGCTC
>Ga0190358_1000441_pt1 | contig 12458 bp, 9 predicted proteins | sample 48721812_MG_FD_161666 | JGI IMG/M metagenome (GOLD analysis project Ga0190358, IMG submission 161666) | Hydrothermal vent microbial mat bacterial communities from Southern Trench, Guaymas Basin, Mexico - 4872-18-1-2_MG | ecosystem: Environmental > Aquatic > Marine > Hydrothermal vents > Microbial... | reverse complement strand
AAGAAACAAACAACAAGCAACAAGCAACAAGCAACAAGCAACAAGCAACAAGCAACAAGCAACAAGCAACAAGCAACAAGCAACAAGCAACAAGCAAATCTCTATAGGAAATAAAGGTGTCATACCCCAAAACAATATATTTATATACCTATGTTTCTTTTGGAAATTTAAGATTTGGGGTATATTATGTCTAAAAAAGGATTGGATGAATTTTTTGAAGAATATTTAACTAAAAATAACATTTTTGTTAATAAAAAAGCACTACAATCTAATTATCATCCTGACCATATCCCTCATAGAGAAAAACAAATTAAAGATATAGCTAGTATTTTAGCACCTGCATTAAAACTAGAAAAACCATCTAATTTATTTTTATATGGCCAAACAGGGACTGGAAAAACAATTTGTATAAAACATATTAAAAATAAATTATTAAAATTATCTGAAAAAAACAATTTAAATCTTAAAATAATATATATGAATTGTAAATTAAAAAAAGTAGATACAGAATATAGGCTAATAGCTCAATTGGCTAGGGAATTTGGAAAAGATATACCTATTACAGGATTACCTACTAATGAAATTTATAATATATTTTTTAAGGTTTTAGATTTAAAAAAAATAATATTTATTTTAATTTTAGATGAAATAGACGAGTTAATTAAAAAAACAGGAGATAGATTATTATATAATTTAACTAGAATTAATACTGAATTACATAATGCACAATTAAGTATAGTGGGTATATCTAACAATGCACTTTTTAGGGACTATTTAGATCCAAGAGTAAAATCTTCTTTAAGTGAGGAAGAAATAATATTTCCACCTTATAATGCAATACAAATTCAAGATATTTTAAATCAAAGATCTAAAGAAGCATTTAAACAAGGGACTATAAAAGAAGGAGTCGTTGCTAAATGTGCAGCTTATGCAGCAAGAGAACATGGTGATGCACGTAGGGCTCTTGATTTATTGAGGGTTGCAGGAGAAATTGCAGATAGAGAGAATAATTCTCAAATAGAATTAAAACATATAGACGAATCTGAAAAAAGAATAGAAAGAGATAGAATTTTAGAGATTGTGTCCACCCAACCTAAACAAAGTCAAGCCACACTATTTTCAATTATCGAATTATATTATGATAGGAAAATAAATAAAAATAAAAATCCAGTATATGCAGGAGAAGTTTATGACCAATATAAGGACATATGTATTAAATCAGGACTTCGCCCCTTAACACAGAGGAGATTATCAGATATAGTTTCAGAATTAGATATGTTAGGGATAATTCAAGCAAGGGTACTTTCTAAAGGGAGAGGAGGAAGAACTAGGGAAATAAAATTAAATATATTATCTACAACCAAAAAAGAAGTACATAGGATTTTAGGAATGGCATTAGATATTATATAATATTTTCTTTTAATTTAGATATCAAAATGGCAGATAACAAAGAGTATCAAAAAAAAATAATTTCTTATTTATTAGATTATAACATCTTTTTTAATCCAGAAGATTTAGAAATTTTAAAAAAATTAAATATTCAAATATTTTATGAATTTATTAAAACCCATATAAAAGAATTAATACAATTATCTTCTGGAGAGATAATTCAAAGATTTTATGAATATGAAAACCAACAAAAATTCATAAAAGAAAATTCTTTTAATAAAAATTTAGAGTCAGTTAGGTTAATAAACCCTTATCAAGAGGAATCTAAAAAAAGAAATGTTCAAGATTTTGTCAAATTATTTAATGATAGGTATAATTTTTTAAGTAAATTAATTTTGGGAAGGCCAGAAATGAGTAATGTTATTTCTATAAAACGACTTAAAGATAAAAAAGAAAGAGAAAAGGTAAGTATTATAGGGATAATCAAAGAAAGAAGAAAAACAAAATCTGGACACTTGATGTTTGTTTTAGAAGATAAAGGGGCCTCAGTAAATGTATTAGTAAGTAAAAATCGGCAAGATTTATTTGAATTTGCAAATACTATAATGGAAGATGAAGTTATAGGTATAAAAGGATCTAATGCAGAGAATATTGTTTTTGCAAACAATATATTGATACCAGATATGCCAGTTAAAGGGGCAAAAAAATCAGAAGATGAATCTTATGTTTTATTTTTAGGAGATTTACATTTAGGTTCAAAATACTTTTTAAAAGAGTCATTTGAAAAGTTTATTGGTTGGGTATCTGGAAAAGGGGGATCAACAAAACAAAAAGAAATAGCTAAAAAGATAAAATATATTTTTATTGTAGGGGATTTGGTCGCAGGAGTAGGTATTTACCCTAACCAAGAAAACAATTTAGTAATTAAGGATTTAAATAAACAATGTGAACAATTTGCAGAATATATGAAACAAATTCCACAACACATTAAGATTATTATAGGTACTGGAAATCACGATCCTGCCCACCTTGCCGAGCCACAACCTCCCTTATATTTCGAATTTGCAAAATCTATTTATGAATTACCTAATGTTTTAATGGTAGGGAATCCCTCTTTAGTTAATATTCACCAATCAGAAAATTTTGAAGGCTTTAAAGTTTTAATGTATCACGGATATTCTTTTGATTACTTTATTTCAAACATAGATGAAATAAGATTAAATGGAGGATATGATAGGGCAGATTTAGTGATGAAATATTTATTACAAAGAAGACACCTTGCCCCTACATTTGGATCAACACCATATATACCTACTCAAAAAGATCATTTATTAATCAAACAAGTTCCTGATTTTTTTGTTTCAGGACATTTGCATAGGAGCCACATATCTAGTTATAAAAACGTTACTTTGATATGTGCTAGTTGTTGGGAATCTATAACAGATTTTCAGATTAAATTAGGGCACGATCCAGAACCTGCAAGAGTACCTTTAGTAAATTTAAAAACAAGAGAAATGAAAATATTAAGATTTTAAAATGGCAGAAAAGACAGATATGGACATATATTTTGACAATATAGATCATGAAGTAAAAATTCAATTTAAAGTAGCAGAAAAAGCAAAATCAAAAAATTTAGATCCAGAAAATGTACCTAGTGTGGTTTTAGCCAAAGATATGGCAGAAAGAGTAGAAGGATTAATTACTACTGTAGCCCCACAATTAAAAGGAAAAGGGGCATCAAAAAGAATAAGGGAATTAGAGAAAATATATGGGTTTTTGGATTGGAGAGTTTCTTTAACTATAGCAGAAGAAGTAGCAAAAGAAAAATTTTGTAAATTTAAAGACAAAATAGAGGCAATAGAAATAGGTATAAGGATGGGTTTTGCATACCTTACATTAGGGACTGTTGCATCTCCTTTAGAAGGGTTTGTAGAATTAAAGATTTTAAAGACACAGGATGGAAAAGAATATTTTGCACCTCATTATTCTGGGCCTATCAGAAGTGCAGGAGGCACAGGATCTTCTGTTTCATTAATTATTGTAGATTATGTAAGGCAAAAACTTGGATATGCACAATACGACCCTACAGAAAAAGAAATTAAAAGATATTCTACTGAACTTTATGATTATCATGAAAGAGTAACCAATTTACAATATCTCCCATCTATAGAAGAAATAGAATTCATGGCAAAAAACCTACCTATACAAATTTCTGGGGACCCTTCTGAAAAAAAAGAAGTTTCAAATTATAAGGATTTACCTAGGGTGTTTACCAATAGGATAAGAAATGGGGTATGTTTGACTATGGGAGAGGGTATTTGTCAAAAAGCTCCAAAAGTATGGAAACAATTATCTAAATGGGGAAAAGATTTTGGTTTGGAAAACTGGTTTTTTATTGAAGAGTTTATAAAATTACAAAAAGAAAAAAAAGCAGGAACAAAAAAAACAGATAATTCCACAGAAAAAAAGGAAATACTCAAAGTACCTCCAAATTTTACATACATAAAAGATTTGGTTGCAGGGCGTCCAATTTTAGCACACCCTTTAGCACCTGGAGGGTTTAGATTAAGATATGGAAGATCTAGAACTACTGGTTTTTCTGCAGCTGCAATACATCCTGCAACAATGATAGTCCTTTTAGATTATATTGCAACAGGAACTCAATTAAAAACAGAGAGGCCTGGAAAAGCAACAACACTTACTCCTTGTGACACTATAGATGGTCCAGTAGTTAAATTAAAAGATGGAAGTGTGTTATATTTAGATTCTGAAATAGAGGCAAAAAAGTATATTAAAGAAATAGATCAAATATTATTTCTCGGAGATATTTTATTTTGTTATGGTGATTTTATTAATAGAGCACATAAATTAATCCCTCCAGGATATTGTCCTGAGTGGTGGATACAAGAGTTTGAAAAAAAAGCAGTAAATTTATTGGGCAGTTTAAACTTAAATAAAATTTCCGAACTTGTAAACATATCTCCTCAAAAAATAGATCAATTGATAAAAAATCCACTACATTCAAAAATTTCTGTAAATGAGTCTATTAAAATAACTAAATCTTTTAAAATCCCTTTCCATCCAGATCACACGTTTCATTGGAATTTAATCTCTTTTAATGATTTATTGAATTTAATTAATTGGATACAAAAAAGTGAAATTAAATATCTTGATGGAAAAATACAAAAGATAATTTTATCAAATTCTACAGAAAAAAAGTATTTAGAATTAATGGGTGTACCTCACAATTTGGTAAATAATGAATTTGTAGTGATAGATTCAGAAATAGCAAGGGCAATATGTTTTACATTAGGTATTAAACATTCTTCAGATTTGGAAGAAACAAAAAAAATATTACAAAACAATAAACAAAAAAAGAATATAGATTCCTTAAACCATATACCTTCAGTTATATTGAGGGACAAATCAGGATATTTTATTGGTGCTAGAATGGGGCGTCCAGAAAAAGCAAAACCAAGAAAGCTTCAAGGAAGCCCACATGTATTATTTCCAGTAGGGGAAGAGGGAGGAAGATTAAAATCTTTTCAATCAGCATTAGAAAATAAAACAATTAGGGCAAATTTACCTTTATATTTTTGTAAAAAATGTGAAAAACAATCAGTATTTCCCTTATGTGAATTTTGTGGATCCAAAACAAAAAAACAATACCATTGTAAGATTTGTGGAATTATGGACTCTAAAGAGTGTAAACAACACGGATTAAATGCAGAATACAAATTGCAAGATTATGATATACCTTCTATTATGAAGGTTTCTCTTAAAAAATTAAAAATGAAAGTTGCCCCAGATTTAATAAAAGGAGTTAGAACAACTTCCAACAAATCGCATATTCCAGAGAATTTAATGAAAGGGATTTTAAGGGCACATCATGGAGTGTATGTAAATAAAGATGGCACAATTCGTTACGATATGACTCAACAACCCATTACTCATTTTAAACCTCAAGAAATAGGGACCCCCTTAGAAAAATTAAAACAACTAGGATATAAAAAAGACATTAAAGGAAATCCTTTAGAGGATATATCTCAAATATTAGAATTGTTACCTCAAGACATAATTCTTCCAAGGGCAACAGACACTCCTGAAGAGGGCGCAGACATTTGTTTTTTAAAAGTTGCAAATTTTGTAGATGATTTATTAGTAAGATATTATAATTTGAAACCCTTTTATAATTTAAAAAGTTCTGCAGAATTAGTAGGGCATTTAGTTACTCTTTTGGCACCACATACTTCTGCAGGGATAATTGGGAGAATTATTGGGTTTTCAGATACACAAGGATTATTTGCATCTCCTGTGATTCATGCTGCAACAAGGAGAGACTGTGATGGTGATGAGGCATGCGCAATATTATTATTAGATAATCTACTTAATTTTTCAAAGGAATTCCTTCCAGCACATAGGGGATCAAAACAAGACGCACCATTAATTATCACATCTCAATTAAAACCTAAAGAGGTAGATGATATGATCTTTGATTTAGACGTTGCATGGAAATATCCTTTAGAATTTTATGAAGCATGTTTAGAATATAAAAATCCTTGGGATGTTAAGGTCCCCCTATTCAAAGAAAGATTGGATACCCCTAAGCAATATTATGGATTAGGATTTACTCACGACACAAACAATTTTAATGAGGGCATAAGATGTTCCGCATACAAAACATTACCTTCTATGAAAGATAAATTAGCAGGACAAATGGAGCTAGCAGATAAAATTAGGGCAGTAGATGAAGACGATGTTGCAAGACTAGTTATCGAAAAGCATTTCATAAGAGATATTAAAGGGAATTTAAGAAGATTTTCTACACAAGGATTTAGGTGTGTTAAATGTAATGCTAAATTTAGGAGGCCACCATTATCCGGAAAATGTGACAAGTGCCCAAATGGGAAAATAATTTTTACAGTTTCAGAGGGATCTATTGTTAAATATTTGGGACCAACAATTTCTCTATCTAAAAGATACAATCTCTCTCCTTTCCTCAATCAAACCATATTTTTAACACAAAAAATGATTGAAAGCATTTTTGGAAAAGAAAAAGAAAAGCAAGTAGGATTAGGTATGTGGTTTGATTAAATAAATGGGGGTCGAGAGAATATTTTTAAATTTAAGATGTATTAATCAAATTAATTTCCTTTAATCATATGTTTAGACCCACAAGCCATACATCTCATAAAAGTCACATTACCTTCTTTTACAATTTTAGTATCTGGTTTCCCACATTCAGGACAAATAACAAATTTTTCAGCATATTTTTTAATTTTTTCATTTACTATTGCAGAACTAACTCTTCTTCTAAGCAACAATGCCTTATCAGTTAAGTCTCCTCTGGTCGCTAATTCTTTTAATAAAAACTTAAGAAGGTGCTCTTTTGTCCTTCCAAAATCTGTAACAATTTGATAAAAATTATTTATTACAGTCATATTTCCTTGAATATGCCCTTTAGAAGTAGGAATTTCAAACCTAGATTTATGAGTTACTTCTTCTGGAATATTTTCAATTCCCATATCCAACATCTTTTCATAATCCATCTTTTAATTTCTTTTATTGTTTTTTATAAAACTTTCCTTTTATATTTCCAAATTTGCCTTTTTAATTAATTTTTTCTAACTCCCCATATAAACCCTTCTCTACACCAGAGTTATTCAAAAACTATTTAAATAAATCTTTTATTTAATTTGTTATGGTAGTAGAATCATTTATTATGCCTCAACAACATGTTAAAAAATCTAAGGCATTTTTGGCAGGTTTTATTTTTGCATCCCTTGCAGTACTTCTTAGTTTATGGATTTTTAGTGATTTTGCATCTATGGCAATGGTATTCTTAACGGTTTTAGCAGCCTTTCCATTTGTTTATAATACTATTAAAATTCAAGAAGAAGAAGACTTAACAGATTTATCAGAAAAAACAATTTTACAAGATCATTTTAAGGCACTAAACACTTTTTTATTCATGTTTTTTGGGTTTTGTGTTGCTTTTGCACTATGGTATTTTATCCTCCCTTCAGCAACCACTAACTTATTATTTAAAACACAAGCAGACACAATTCTTAATATCAACACTCGGCTAGCGCCGAATGCAGTAAATCCTATTAGAATTTTTTCAGTAATTTTTTTCAACAACCTTAAGGTATTGATTTTTTGCGTATTGTTCTCCTTCATCTATGGGGCAGGTGCAATATTTATCCTTACTTGGAATGCCTCTGTAATTGGAACTGCCATGGGAAATTTTATGAGGTCTAACATGGCTACATATGCGGCAAGAACAGGATTTGCAAAAATGGGTGCATATTTCCATATCTTTTCCTTGAGCCTCCTTAGATATTCCATTCATGGAATTCCTGAAATATTATCTTATTTTGTTGCAGGATTTGCAGGGAGCATAATCTCTGTAGCAGTTATAAGGCACAATTTTCATACTAAAAAATTCGGTAAAATTATCTTAGATGTATCAGACTTAATTATTTTATCTTTGCTTCTTTTATTTCTTTCAGCAATCTTAGAGGTTTATATTACTCCTCTTTTCTTTGGGTAAATTTATTTTAAAATAGTGTTTAAATTTAAACTGAACTTTTAAAGAATTTTTAATTTCCCTGGTTTAATTTCAAAGATTTCTCCATCTTCTAAAAGCATTTGAATCAATTTTTCATCTTTTACTTTCTCCAATATACTTTCATAATCCGCACCATCTCCTTTATCAAGCAATTTAATTTGTTTAATCACTTCTTCAGGATTGATATATTTTTTCAAGATATCTTCTTTAACAACAATTTTCTCTTCTAATGTTTCATCCTTAATTGATTCAACCTTTTTAATTTCAATTTTCTCCTTAGGTGGTGTAGGAGATCCCAATTCTAAAGACCGCAATTCAAACCATCCTTTATTTACTTCTTTAACAATTTCTGGAACAATATATTTTTCATCATTAAATTCTCTTGGCCTTCCAACAACTTTAACAATGTCTCCCACTTTTAGTTTATTTAAATTTTGCATAGTTTCAAAACTTCTTATGGCAACTCTCCCAGTACTATCTTCCAATAAAAATTCTTTTTTATCTTCTTGTTCTGCCATATTTACTACAACACCAATAATATTGACTCTAGAAACTTTATTTCCCCTAATTAAAATATAATTTGGTAACCAACCACTTTCCTTAACATAATCTCCTTGAGAGATTTCTCCTACACATACATTATATGCCACTTGTCTTTTTTGAATTCCTTCCATTTTTAAACTCTGCTTATGAATCCTCTTTTAGGTTCAAACAAATCTCCATTTCTTTTTAATTTTTCTATTGCATCTTCTACTACAGATTCTTCAATTTTTTTTATTTTAGCTTCTGCAATAATTTCTTCTATAGGGATTACTTTTCCTAGTTTATTTTCTAAATTAATTATAATTTCTTTAATATTCACTATTTTACTTCTTTGACTTGAGGTAATTCCTGTAGATATCCTATCTATATCAAATTTACCTGTTTCAGTATCCATCCCTACTTGTTGTAAACAATAATGTACTAAACTTATTGACCTTTGTGCATCTTTAATCCCCACAACATTACACAATCTAGTTCTTGCAGATGCTTCCGCAAGTCTAACTAGTGCTTCTAATTGTCTAGCAGAAATAGGGATTGCAGTAATTTTCCCATCATCTGTTATCCCCTTACTCCTCATTTCAACATAATAATTTTTAATTTCTTCTATTGCTTCATCTGTTAGTTCTGGACGGATTTTTTGTTTAGCATAAGCGATATAATTTTTCATCATATCTGTATCAATTTCTACTTCTGCTTTTTTAGGATCTTTATGTAATGAGAGAATATGTTTTGCCAATTTCTCATCTTTTATTTTATTTGGCATATCTCTTACAGGAAATATTAAATCAAATCTATTTAATAATGCAGGGGGCAAATTAATTTGCTCACCTAATGAACCATATGGATCAAATCGTCCCAATTTAGGATTTGCAGCTGCAAGTACCGTAGTCCTAGCCATTAAAGTAGCTTGAACATTTGCCTTACTTATACTGACAGTTTGTTGTTCTAATGCTTCATGCATAGCACTTCTATCTTCTACACTCATTTTGTCCATTTCATCTATACATGCAATTCCATCATTTGCCAATACCAAAGTTCCTGCTTCTAATGCCCAACCTCTTAAAAATTCATCTTTTACAACTGTTGCAGTTAATCCTGCCCCGCTAACTCCCTTTCCACTAACATATCTTGCTTTTGGGGCAACCACTGTGGCTCGTTTAAGTAATTGAGATTTACCACTTCCAGGATCCCCTACTAACAATATATGTATGTCTCCTCTTGTTCTTACCCCATCTGTTCTTGTTTTACGCACTCCACTCATCAATTGGAGCAACATTGCTTCTTTTATTTTATTGTGCCCATAAATAGAGGGCGCAATACTCCCTACCATTTTTTTAAACAATTTTGGGTCTTTAGATAATTCAATTATTTTATCTTCTTCTTCTTGGGTTAAATTAATTTGTTCAAACGTTTCTTCTACTGGTTCAGTATAATTTGCTTCTACAATTAAATCATATCTAGTTAATTTAGTTCCTGCATTATTTGTTAAAGGGATTTCTTTTACCACACCATTAATCATTACTTTACTTCCAGGATTTGTTCTAGAATCAGACAATGGACTTACTAAATCTTCTTTTAGAAAGAAAGATAATCTTTTGGGTTGACTTCCACCACCTAAATCTTCGTGGCTTTCTTCAATAACAATTCTTTGTGCATCAACTAAATTTTTACTAATCAAATGAAATTTCCCTCTTCTTCCACATCCACATTTTGTAGGTTCTTTAAAATTAGATTCTAGTTGTAATACTGTAATTATATGCCCACAACTAGGACATTCAAATCTCGCAGAAGTAACCTGTGGCCTAACATCAGATTTTTGTCTTATGGTTCCAACAATATGTACAAATTTCCCAATATCTTTACTTCTGATGTTTCTAATCATGATGTGCTGAGATTTAGGCAATTCATGAAACCTAATTCTAAAATTCTTAAATGCATCAGGCAAATCAAAAGACTCCAATGCTAATTCTGTTGCTTTAAAAACTTCTTCTGGTCTTTCTAGCAACTCATCTGCTAAATCTGGATCAAATTTAGAAAGTTTAGCAAAAGAAACCAGTAAGAATTTGTCACCTTGACTAATTGCCTTAAGTAATTTCTTTTTATATTTTTTTTCAAGAAATTCTTCAAATTTCCGTATCTGTTCTAGTGCATCCATATATTTACCTTAATTAATTATTTTAATTTAAAAATAAAAGATTTAAAAAAAATTAAATAATAAATAAAAAAGTTACATCACTTTTTTAAGGTTGTGTACAAGCTTGTCCACTGCTAAATGTACATTTTCTTCACTTTTAGTCCCTGTACAAACAATTTTTCCATTTGTAAATAAAAGGAATGTGGCCTTAAATGTTTCACCTTTTTTATCCTTAACATTAACCTTATATACTAATCCAGGAAATTGTTCAGGTTCATATTCTGTATTGTTTAATTTCATAGCTAAACTATTTAAATTAAGATCCATACCAATACTTCCACTTGCTACAATATTTTGAATAGTTATTACTGGCACAATTGTTATTTTAATATTTATTTTTGCTAAACTTTTAATTATTTTATCAATGCATCTCCTTACATCTTCAAGATTCCTTGCACCTGTACAAACAATCTTTCCACTACTAAAAATTAAAGCAGAAGTTTTAGGATCTTTTATTCTAATAACTAATCCAGGAAATTGTTCAGGATTATATTCTGTATTTGACAAAGTAGTTGCCATTTTTTCTAAAGGAATATCATGTTCCAATGCAGAACTCACTACTATATTAACTACTTCAATATTTTGTTTTACCATTTTATTACCCCCAAAATGAATATTATTTAGTTAGGCAATCGCCCATCTATTTATAAATGAAACATATTTCCTTTATAAATACTTCCCTTTTTAAATGAACTACTTAAAAAATATATTTTGTCGACGATATACCTCCTTGTTTTCTTTTAGAAAAAGGACACCATAAACCCTCACCATACAAAATAACTAATTTTACCAACATTTCCCTTAAGATTACCCCTACGTTTCCTATGGAGATTTTACCTACACAAGGCCTGAAAAACTTATCCTTTAAACTATATTTTTTATTACCAACATCAATTACTTACACTGTAAGTATTGTTTTAAAAACATTATTAAAAACATACAAATAAAATATTTTTATGTACCTTGACGTAGTTTTTCCAAATAAAAATGAGAAAGAATTCATTGAACAGGCAATTAAATTAGGTTATTCTGGGTTGATTTTTATCTACCAAGATAAAACTAAATTACCAGATAAAGAAAAATTAAAACAACCAAACTTTCAAATATTTTATGGGACCTCTTTAGTTAAACCAAACCCTTCACAAAGTAAAAAATACGATTTAATTATTTCTGAAATTCCTAAGGATAAAGAAGCAAGGGCACAAGTTGAAAATAAAAGTATGGATATCTTATTTAATTTAGAAAACAATCAAAGGGAAGATTTTCTCCATCAAAGAAACTCTGGCCTAAATCATATATTTTGCAAATTGGCTAAAGAAAAAAATATACAGATAGGGATCTCTTTATCAAATCTATTAAATCAAAGGCCAATACTAATTTCAAAAACATTGGGGAGAATAAGACAAAATTTAAGGATTTGTAGGAAATATGGAGTAAAAACAATTTTTGCTTCTTTTGCAAAATCTCCTTTAGAATTAAGGTCCCCTCAAGATATGCATTCTTTCTTCAATATATTATTTAATGATGAAAAAATAGCAAAAGATGCACTATTAAATTTAAATATATTAATTAAAGAAAACCAGTCTAAGAAAGACAAGAATTATATATCACAAGATGTTAGAATTCTAGATCAATCAACAACTAAAAAATAAAAGGGAAACAGATGAATTTTTTTAATAAAAACAATCTAAAAAAAATAGCAGTAGTTCTTTTAGTTGTTTTCTTTTTGAGTTCTTTTGTAGGTGTTGTTAATGCAGGAGG
>Ga0190358_1000440_pt1 | contig 12460 bp, 11 predicted proteins | sample 48721812_MG_FD_161666 | JGI IMG/M metagenome (GOLD analysis project Ga0190358, IMG submission 161666) | Hydrothermal vent microbial mat bacterial communities from Southern Trench, Guaymas Basin, Mexico - 4872-18-1-2_MG | ecosystem: Environmental > Aquatic > Marine > Hydrothermal vents >... | reverse complement strand
GTGTGAAAGGAATACGGTTCAGATCGGCAGGTGTCAGAACACTACGCTCAAGAGCCATTTCCCATGTTCTGGCAGTTTTTTCACGTAATTCCTCATCCCGGATCCATTCCAGTTCGGGCCAGAGAGTTAATACTTCTTTATTCATGGTTTCTCTATTATTTATTGTGAATCAACTTTCGTCATATTTATAACCAGATGATGTGAAGAAAAAATAGTTTACATCCTTTTTTCTCAGCGAAACTTTGCGGTAGCTTGGCGTTGCTTAGCGTGATAATTCTATTTGTTTTTTTAAAACTGTTACGCAAAGTTACGCGGAGAGCCGCTATGATACGCAAAGAATTTAGTTCTTTAGCAGACGACAATTCACCTAAAGTTTCGCAATCACTGCATCTGCCATCTCTTTTGTTGAGGCGGCACCTTGTTCCACTACATCGGCACGGCCACGCATCTTCATCATGTCGTAGGTCCGTACTTTTCCTTCGCTGATCACTTCGGCAACGGCTTTTCTGATCTTTGTTGCCATATCCTTTTCATTGATGAAATCGAGCATCATACAAGCCGACTCGGTCATGGCTATCGGATTGACAATTGACGTTTCATAATCGGCATATTTGGGAGCCGAACCATGTGTCGGTTCAAAAACGCCGATACCCGAATCGGGATTGAACTGTGCCGAGCAGGCAAAGCCAAGGCCGCCGATCAAACCGGCAAAACCATCCGAGACAATATCACCGAACATGTTCCCGGCAACGATTACACCGTAATCCTCCGGATTTTTAGTAAGCCACATCATCTGGGCATCTATATTGGTATTCCACAACGCTATATCCGGATAATCGCTTTTCTGCATCTCCTGAGCCATTTTATACATCATACCCGATGTTTCGCGTATCACGTTTGGCTTCTCGCACACGGTAACCGATTTATAACCAAACGCTTTGGCGTGTTCAAAAGCACCTCTCAGGATGCGTTCGGTAGCTTTTTTTGTGAAAATACGTGTAGATACCGAAATTTCTTCTTTGGGTGTGTTACCGAAGTTTTTAACAAATTTCGGATGGGTCATCAGGGCATCGTAAACTTTTTCCGGTGGGTTCGACCATTCCACGCCTCCGTACAGTCCTTCTGTATTTTGACGGAAGATAACCACATCCACCAGGGGCTCTTCAACACCACCATCGGCACCGCGGCGGATAAAATTTAACGGGTTGCCTTTGTAGGTGTGGCACGGGCGCATGCAAATGTCGAGATTAAAGTGCTGGCGCAGACCTACGATAGGAGAGGAGTAAACCAGCCCTTTTTCCTGCAATTCCGGAGCCAGCTCGTCAAAAGCAGCGTCCTTAGGTTTGGAAGTGATGGCCCCAAACAGGGCGATCTTATGCTTTTCAATCAGATCGATGGTGCGTTGCGGGAGCGGATTGCCCTCTGTTTTCCAGAATTCCCATCCTATGTCACCTTCAATATAATCAGCGTCAAATCCTGCGGCATCCAGCACGCGGATCGTTTCGTCCAGTACGGCTTTTCCTATGCCGTCGCCGGGTAAAGCTACAATTGTTCTTTTTGCCATATTTACTTTTACGTTAGCGGGGTTAAAATTAAGTCAACAAATATACAAAGCCGTGTGATTGAAACTAATAGTTTTTAATAAATTCGGATAACTTTCTTTAGAAATTACTTCCATATTCTTTACTACTTTTGCCCTGATGGAAAATTTAGCCGGCAAACTACAGCAGGATTTCTTCCGGATCGTATCCGACGTTGGATTTGAAACCAATACGAAGGTTTTTGTTATTGGGGGTTACGTGCGTGATCTGATCATTGAAAGACCTTCGAAAGATATTGATTTCGTTGTGCTGGGTAGTGGTATCGCATTTGCGCGAAAGGTGGCCGACAAGATGGGAAGTGGTGTGCAGGCAAAGTATTTCAAGAATTTCGGAACGGCCATGGTACGGAAAGGTGAATGGATACTGGAGTTCGTGGGGGCTCGTAAAGAATCGTACAGGAGAAACTCGAGAAAACCGCTGGTGGAAGACGGTACGCTGGATGACGACCAGAAAAGAAGAGACTTTACGATCAACGCCTTGTCCATAAGCCTGCAGAAAAAAGACTTCGGCCGGTTACTGGATCCGTTTAACGGTTTGGAAGACCTGGAAAATAAAATCATCCGAACACCGCTCGACCCTGATCTTACATTTTCAGATGACCCGCTGCGTATGATGCGTGCCATCAGGTTTTCAACGCAACTCAATTTTGAAATTGAAAAAAACACCTATGCAGCTATCAGCCGGAATAAAAACCGGATAAAGATCGTTTCTAATGAACGGGTACTTGATGAACTGAACCTGATCGTTCTTTCTGACAAGCCGTCCAGAGGATTTATACTCCTGGAAGATACAGGCTTACTGAAAATTATCTTTCCTCAGTTTGTAGAGTTGAAAGGCGTGGAAGTGATCAACGGGAATGCCCATAAGGATAATTTTTATCACACACTGGAGGTACTGGATAACCTGGCACAAAAAACGGATGATCTGTGGCTTAGGTGGAGTGCGCTGCTGCACGATATTGCCAAACCGGTGACGAAAAGATACGATCCGAAAGTGGGATGGACCTTCCACGGTCACGAGTTTATTGGTGCTAAAATGGTGCCGCGTATCTTTAAGTTTCTGAAACTTCCGATGAACGACCGGATGCGTTATGTGCAGAAAATGGTGCAGCTGCATCTGCGGCCTATTGTTCTTTCAGAAGACCATGTAACAGACTCAGCCATCAGGAGGTTGCTCTATGACGCCGGTAATGATATCGATGACCTGATGATGCTGTGCGAAGCCGACATCACATCAAAGAATGATGCCCGGGTAAAAAGGTATATGAGGAATTTTGAACTGGTACGCAAGAAGCTTGATGAGGTGGAAGAAAAGGATCGCCTGAGAAACTGGCAACCTCCCGTAAGCGGGGAAGTGATCATGGAGACCTTTGGCCTGAAACCGTCAAGGAAAGTGGGTGATCTGAAAATGGCTATAAGGGAAGCTATCCTGGAAGGTGAGATCAACAATAACTTTGAAGACGCGTACGATTACCTGCTTCAACTGGCAGCTAAAGAAGGCCTGAAAGTGAAAAAGCGGATCAAAAACCCTGAAAAAAAATAGTGTGGCTGACAGAGAAAATACGCTTATCGTATTGGTGGGGCCAACAGCATCGGGTAAAACCGACTTGGCGATCGAGTTAGCCGGCAGACTGCATGCCGAGATCATCTCAGCCGATTCGCGGCAGTTTTATAAAGAAATTCCTATAGGTACGGCAGCGCCGGATCAGGAGCAATTAGCCAGCGTGCCGCATCATTTTATCGGACACCTGTCTGTTGCAGATGATTACAATGTCTCCCGTTTTGAGCAGGATGTACTGCATCTGCTGGATGCTAAATTCCAGAAATACAGGCAGATGATCATGGTGGGGGGCTCTGGCTTGTATATTAATGCGGTTTGCCGGGGAATAGATGAACTTCCTGATCCAGATAAGGAATTACGGCACAAATTGAACTCGCTGTATGCTGGTGAAGGGATTGGCGTACTGCAAAAGAAGCTGAAAGAACTTGATCCGGAATACTATGAAGTGGTCGATCGAAACAATCCCAAGCGGTTACTCCGGGCTCTTGAGGTGTGTATGCAAACAGGAACAACCTATACATCACTACGGAAGAACAAAGGGAAACCACGGGATTTCAGGATTGTAAAAATCGGCCTCGAAATAGAACGTAGCCTGCTGAACGAACGAATCAGCAGCAGAACCGAACAGATGTTTGATCAGGGCTGGCTGGAAGAAGCCCGTGCTGTTTATTCCCAAAAACATCTGAATGCGTTAAATACGGTGGGTTTTAAGGAAATCTTTGATTACTTCGATGGTAAAATGTCGCTGGAAGAAGCCAGGGAGAAGATAAAAACCAATACCCGTCGCTTTGCCAAACGGCAGATGACCTGGTTTAAGCGTGACAAGGACATCCGGTGGTTCAATCCGACTCAAGCGGGGGTTGTTAACGAGATAATGGATTACCTGACGTCTGTTACCGGTAAGTAAGATTAAAATACGAAAGGTTTTCTGATTTTAAAGTACTATTATCGGGATTGTAAATCTGCAGGAACTGATGTAACCTGTTAACCAATAACATATAACCAATAACGTATAACCAATAACCATTAACTGACCTTCCCACTATGATACGCCACCAGACCGTCCATAGGTTGTTTGATCACTTTCCCGAGGCTTATCTGATGTTCGTCAAGCACTTCTTTCAGGATGCTCTGAAAATGAAAAGCCACGGATCCGATAAAAGAGACAGGTGTTGTTTGGTAGTCCGTATATTTTGAAATCTGTTTGTCTATAAAATCGTTAAAATTCTTCCGAATCATTTCCCGGCACCATTCATTATCCATATGCTTTGCAAGGAATAAACTTAAAGTTGACAGAAACTGGTTTGGATAGGGTTTGCTGTAGATCTTTTCCAGCGTTTCGGAAAAAGTTAATCTGTATTCCCGATAAAATGCTTTGGCAATTCCAGCATCTGCTTCACCCGACAGGATAGCAGCAAGTGCCATCTTTCCCAGGTAAGTTCCGCTGCCTTCGTCGCCGAGCATATAACCCAGTGAAGGTACGTTTTCCATGATATGTTCGCCGTCCCACAGGCACGAGTTGGAACCCGTTCCTAAAATACAGGCAATCCCTCTGCTGTTTCCGAAAAGTGCAATGGCAGCGCCATACAGATCATGTTCCGCCAGGATCTCCGCCGAAGGAAAGAAGATGGCCAGCGTCTGTTCTACCATGGAACAGTTGACTTCCGATGAGCAACCGGCACCGTAATAATAAATCCGCTCAACCCTTTTCCCTTTGATCTTCAGGTACAACTCATCCCTCAGTAAATTATAAAAATCGCTTCGGTCGTAATAGTATGGGTTAAAACCTTTGCTTATGTATTCAGCAGAAATTCCATCGCTCCCGAGCAATACAAAATGGGCCTTCGTTGAGCCGCTGTCAATTATCAATATCATGAAAATAAGTATTAGTTGTTTACAAAGTTATGCAAATACTTATAGTTACTTCACCTGTAAGCGAATTTGCCGGAATTGTCGTAGCTTTACAGGTATAATGATGTTGCGCAAATAAGAATAACGATGAAAACAATAGGATTAATTGGTGGGACAGGCTGGGTTTCAAGTGCCGAATATTACCGCCTTATCAATGAGATGACCAATAAACGTCTTGGCGGATTGAATTTTGCCTATTGCGTATTGTATTCCTTAAATTATGGCGATCTGGATTTGTGCAACCGGGAAAATGATATAGCAGGGGTCAAATGGCTGCTCAGGGAAGCCGCTGTCAGATTAAAATCAGCAAAGGTTGACGGGCTGGCGTTATGTGCCAATACCACGCATATAGCCTTTGACGAGATACAGGAATTGACAGGACTGCCTATGGTACATATTGCCGATGCTACGGGTAATGAGATACTGAAAAGAGGCTTCAGGAAAGTGGGCCTGCTGGGAACAAAACAGACGATGGAAATGGATTTTTACCAAACACGGCTAAAGGCCATGGGTATTGACTGTGTCGTACCAGTCCTGCCGGACCGAAATTATATTCATGACGTGATCATGAACGAGTTGCTGAAAAGTGAATTTAAAGATGAGAGCAGGCAACGATTTATCGATATTATGCAAGATCTGCTTGGCAAAGGTGCGGAAGGCGTGATTTTAGGTTGTACCGAGATCCCCTTGCTTGTAAAGCAGGAGGATACAGAAATACCTTTATTCGATACATTGCATATCCACACCAGCGCCATAGTGGATTTTATTTTGGAGCGCACTAAATAATAAATATATAGAAAACCATGTAATATGATCTATACCCTCGGAGAATCGTTGATGGATATCATTATCACGCGTGACGGCCAAACCGAAGAAAAACCCGGTGGCTCGATGCTGAATGTGGCGGTATCGCTGGGGCGGGCAGGAAAGGAAGTGTCTCTTGTTTCGGAAATTGGGGATGACCGTACGGGCCAGATTCTGATAGATTTTCTTAAGGAGAATGGGGTTTCCACACATCTGGTGAGAAAGTATGCCGGGGGCAAAACTTCGGTTGCCAGAGCAACGCTGGATGAGAATCAGAAGCCTGATTATATATTTACCAAAGCTTATCCTGAGCAGAGGTCATTACCGGATCCGCCTGAATTTACGCAACAGGATGTTTTAATTTTCGGCTCCATGTACGCATGTGATCCGCATATTAATAAAGATATAAATGCGTATTTGGAAAGTGCCCAAAGGGGAGGGGCGCTGATTGTTTACGACCCAAACATCCGGCAGGGAAATAATATTAAGCATAAAAATAAACTCCTTTTTCAAAACCTTGCTTACGCTGATGTGATCAAGGGCTCGGACGAAGATTTTATGTATATATTTCGTATGGATGCCGTCGTGGCAATAAAATATGAGTTGCGTAAGGTGAACAAAAGAGCATTAATCATCATCACACTGGGAGAAAAAGGAAGCGTGGTTTTTTTAAAAAACATAATGCTTGAGTTTCCGGCAATTAAAACTACAGTATTAAGTACTATCGGTGCCGGCGATGCTTTTACAGCCGGCGTGGTAAACTCCATTATTGATCAGGACTTGTTCGACGGATTTAATGTAGTGTCAGAGAGTCACTTGAAAAAGATTTTGATGGAAGGCACCAGGTTTTCTTCCATGGTGTGTCGTACAATGGATAACTATATCCCTGTTATGTAAGCAATTAATGCTTTTTCACTTTCGATTTCCGGTGGTCCCACGGCTGAAAACCTTTGGTGTCATCCAGATATTGCTGCATCATGGGTAAGGATGCGTCAAATCCGTCAAGTCCGAGTGTGTCATAAATATGTTTGATACCCTCTATCTTGTCCTTTACAAATTTGTGGTAATCTATCTCTACCAGATGACCTTTGGGAATCAGGTGTTTGTCCTTATTGTATTTTTCTTTATATAAGCTATATAGCTCTCTTGTATGTTTGTCAAGTTCTTCCGGACCAAAATCCTGAAGTGCCGTTCCTTCCACTACTTCCATCATAAACCGGTTAAAAGAAAAAATAACTTCGTCCGGATCACGTGTGATATTGATGAACAATGCATCAGGAAACATGCTTAATAATTGCTTGATACGAAATGCATTGGGTGGATTCTTGGAGATAAACCTGCTTCCGTCCGTATTTATCATAGCCGTTTTTATCAGACGGCAATAAGTGTCTTCCCATTTTTTCAGTTCTTCTTCCGAAAGCTTATCGATCATCAGGCCGTTGTCAACAAACTCTTTGAAATCTTTTGGGAAATACATGAAGTTGTAAAAGCTTACATCCTGCATGTTGCCAAGCGCCATTTCCTCTTCCTGCGGGTTTTTCCATTCGAATTTTACTTTGTCGGCGGGTCTGTATTCAGGCAGGAAAGGCGAAGCAACATATTTAAGCCACCATTGGTTTGAAATAGTGTGGTTGGGGAAGACTGTTTGAAAAGTGGATACAAAAGCAAATGCGGGATTCTGGCATAAAAGGTTATGCAGCAATGTTGTTCCGCTACGCCAGAAGCCAATGATAAAAACAGGAGGGGTAGCTATTTTTGTGTTCCTGAATCTTTTTGCAGTGATCAGGCGCTCTGTCTTGCTGAATGCCGTTAATATAGTACTCACTATCGTTGTTGCCAGATACTTCCACTTAAACCCAGGATCAATACTTCTGTTGCGTGAGATCTTCCGTAAATTTTTAATCTCACTGCCTATAAGTACCGTAACAGGGAATCTGAATTCTTTGTTTCTCGCCATACAATCTTCGTGATAATTTATCTTTTTACCATTTTCCTTGTTCCTGCTTTATGGCCGTTCACTTCAATGGAATAAAAATACAGTCCGTTACTTACGGTATTCCCATCTTCTGATGTTGCATCCCAGGTATAACTGTTCTGTCCCATAGGTTTTATGCCTTCATCCACTTCTTTGATCAGTTGTCCCGTCATATTATAGATGAATAATTTCACAGAAGAATTTGCTGAAAGATTGTATCTGATCACTGTCCTGTTGCTGAACGGGTTCGGGTAATTTGCTTCCAGAATATTATGTTCCGGATTGTTGAAAGAGGATGTTGACAAAGTCGGGTTGTGAATGGCCAAAGCTTTAATACAGATGTTTCCCGTATGCTCGAAGCCCGAATCATCGATGTAATCATAGAAATCGTGCCAGCTGCCCGTTCCCTTGTAATAGCTTTGTCCGGCAGCAGCAGTTGAAGGAACGATCACACGGCTGTCGCCGCCCAGCAATACCGGAACGTCCGAAGTGCGGTCGTAGGCGAATCCGCCATTAGAAAGACTTACATATACATAAAAATCATCACCTGAGAAAATATTCACTTCTTCATTCATGTCCACCGTATGTAATCCGGTATAATCGAAATGCCCCGTAACTTCATCCAGCATATTGGTTAATTCCGTACCGTCAAAATCGTCATAGATGCGAACGGTATAATCCACATTGTCAGTTGCCGTGAAAAAGTTGACCGATGCAATTGTTTCATGTTGTGTGGCTGTAAAAGCATTCATCGCTTCCGTCACACCTAAAAGTGTATCGCGCCATCCGTGATAATCGTAGTAATAAGCTGTGTCCCATTCCGATTTGATGACATTATAAAATGATATGGCGCCCATCTCGGGATTCTGGCATGCATTTTTATCATAATACGATATCCAGAAATATCCGTCATATCCCCAACCGGAACCCCAGCTGTTTTTTACGATCCATGCCCCGGGTAATGATGCCTGTGTAACATGATCATCGTCCCACCCGACAACAGCAACAGAATGGTTAGGATCCATATCGCTGCTCGTTGGCTGGTAGTGGTTGTAATTATTGTCGATAAAACTACCGCTGTATGCCATACAAATTGCTAAAACACCGTGTTCCATGATCTTTTCCTTGATCAGGTCAATATTTTCCAGATCGGAGCCTGCGGTGTACCATTCCACATCCCTTGCGTAATATTTATGATAATTCGGATTGTCACGATCGGGAGGACTGTTATATGTATTTCCGTCAATTTCCCGGGTTGCTCCTTCAAGGCGCGACATGTAGGCAGTAGTTACACGGTAATCGCCTCCCATGTGTACATCCAGTCCCTGCCCGTTGTTTAATGGAGGATCCAGATCCTGGTTGAAGTATTCATTGTATCCGTTCCACCAGTCAAGATGATATTCAGCTAAATCAGGTTCGCCGTTTTCACCTTCTGTTGCCCATACATCGGTCATTAACAGGTTGCCTTCCACTGAGGCCCAGCTTCCGTGTGTCCAGCAGGTTCCTCCCTGCTGATCCCTTACTCCGGTTACGTAGTTGTGGCCATCGTAATCTCTCAGGTCAAATTGTGCAGGTAACTGGGCACTTAATTGGAGAATGAGAAAAAAACCAAAGGAAAGTAGAAAAGTATTTTTCATGATTATTGTGTTTAATAATGTTAAAGCATATATACTATTTAGCAATCGTCAAAATTAGTAAACATACAAAGCGGACAGAACTATACATTGAGAATATTCGCGTAAATAGCAAAATTGGTTTCATCGAAACAAACGAAATAAACCTTTTCAGGTAATTTATTTGATTTAAGGAATTCCTGAACAGTCCGCACGGCTATTTCTGCGGCTTCCCGTTTAGGATAGCCATAAATACCTGTGCTGATATTAGGGAATGCTATTGTTTTGCAGTTGTTAGTTTGTGCTAACAGCAGGCTTTTTTTATAACAATTTTCCAGTAAAGCAGCTTCCTTGTTGTTGCCGCCTCTCCACACCGGGCCTACAGTATGGATAACAAATTTTGCCGGTAAAAGATATCCTTTGGTGATCTTCGCATTACCTGTCGGGCATCCATTCTGTGTTTTGCATTCTTCAAGCAACTCAGGGCCTGCAGCGTGATGAATGGCTCCGTCCACGCCTCCTCCACCAAGAAGAGTTTGGTTGGCTGCATTAACGATGGCATCAACCGCTAATTTTGTGATATCTTCTTTGGTGAGGATAATCCTGTTATGCATCCTTGTCAGTTTTCTTAACTACAAGTTGAGCATTGCGGTAATCAACCACCTTTACCGGTTGGTTTTTTTCGATGTAACTGGTTAACGCAACGGCATCGTACAAATCGTTATCGATCTCTACTTTTCCCGCCGGGCGAAGGATGGTACGTGTAACACCCTTTTTACCCATCATTGCTGTATAGTCATCTGTTGCCGAAGTATATCCTTCGTCAGCATCCTGGGTTTTTGACAAGGCCAGCTGGCCAAATGTGGTGGTAGTGAACAGTTGCTTAGTGAGCACGATAGAAGCAGTAATAGAAAGGAAAAAGGCGATGACAACAATGAAAAATGCCCTGACAAGTTTTGACATATCATAATCAAAGATGCCGGGGCCGATTTGATCCACCATGCTGAGAGTTAGTCCGGTTACCATTAAAATAATGCCGAGTATACCTGCCACACCAAAACCGGGAATGGCAAATATTTCCACGGCAATCAATATAAGTCCTACGATAAAAATTAATATTTCCCAATGATTGGCCAGGCCCTCCAGATAGAGGGGAGCAAAATACAACAAGGCGGCAAAAATTGCTGCTGCTATGGGGAACCCGATACCCGGAGTTTGTAATTCAAAATAAATTCCTCCGATAATGATCATGATCAGGATGCCGCTTACAAACGGATTGATCAGCCAGCCGATGATCTTGTCGGCAGCGGACAATTGATGCTTTTCCATCTCATAATTGTCGATGCCTGCAAGCTTAAGGACTTCTTCTATACTTTCCGCTTCACCTTCACAAAATCCGTATTTGACGGCCTCCGAAACTGTAAATGTCAACACCTGTCCTGAGTCGCTAATGCCTGCCACATAAATTTTAGGATCAACCATGGCCTGAGCAATCCGGGCATCCCTGCCTTTGGCTTCGGCTGTGGCCCGCATCATCGAACGCATATACGACTGGTATTTATCGGGCATTTGCTCGCCCTGCTGGTTTACTACTGTAGCCGCACCAATACTTGCTCCAGGTGCCATGTAGATACTGTCGCAGGCAATGGAGATCAATGCTCCGGCCGATGCAGCGTTTTTGTCAATGAATACATAAACAGGGATGTCGGTGTCGAGGATTTTTGTACGAATGGAGTCGGCATCATTAAGCGTACCTCCATAAGTGTTCATATGAATGAAAATGAGGTCGGCATGTTCTTTCTCAGCCATCTCAATAGCCAGTTTTGTTGTCCTCCAGACCGGAGGGGCTATCATCTCCTTAATGTCGAATTTGTATATTTTAACGGGAGTAATTGAGTCTGTTTCATTTGCAACTGTTGCAGCCGATGTAACGATTAATACGAAAACAATGAAGTATGTGAGAATATACGTGCGTCTAAGCTTTTTCATCTTCCGTTTTTTTATGCAGTTTCCGGTATCTTCGTCTCCAGGCCCTTTGCCTCCAGTATTTTCCCCAGGCAACGTTGGTCCAAAGCCGCTCATGAAAGTAATACAGGATAAGTTTGGCAACGACATCAACAGAGGTGATGATAGAAGCTGTTTCAAAAATCTCCGAATATGTTTTTTCCGTATACTGGCGAAAAATAACAAAACTGATGATGAAGGTAGCCCCGGAAGCAATTAAACGCCAGCTTATTGCTTTAAGAACACTTCTTGTCGGACTGTCCTTTTGCTGGACATACTCGTTATTGTTTTCAGCCATAACGATTTAGTTAGGGAGTACAATTATACTAAAAAATATGCAGTTAAAGCCTTTTTATATTTTAAATAAAATGATTCTTGAGTTCGCTTAGAAATGGAGTGTGTAACAGTCGATTGGAAGCGATGATCTCCCGTCCGAAAATATAATTTTCCTTTCCTCCGAAATCAGTCACTTTGCCACCGGCCTGTTGCACAATGAACGAACCGGCTGCCACATCCCAGGGCTTCAGTCCGTATTCGTAAAATACATCGAATCGTCCGCAGGCAACATAAGCCAGGTCAACTGCTGCCGACCCTAACCGCCGGATACCTGTTGTTTTACGCATCAGGTCTTTGAACAAGTTAAGGTAAGCATCCAGGTGTGAAAAATCATTGTAAGGAAAGCCGGTTGCCAGGAAAGAGTTTTTTAGCTCTTCTGTATTTGAAACTGATATCTCGGTGTCATTCAGAAAAGCAGGTTTGTCTTTGATGGCGTGGAAACATTCTTTTGAGTTGAGTTCGTAAACAATGCCCATAATGATCTCATCTTGATAGCTTAATGCTACAGAGATCGAATAAACGGGAAGGGCGTGAATGAAATTTGTGGTTCCGTCAAGCGGATCAATGATCCAATTGAACTCTGAAGAGCGCTTTTGCGTCTGGTCCTCTTCAACAATAAATCCTGCCTGCGGAATTATTTTCCTCAATTCGTTGAT
>Ga0190358_1000434_pt1 | contig 12578 bp, 7 predicted proteins | sample 48721812_MG_FD_161666 | JGI IMG/M metagenome (GOLD analysis project Ga0190358, IMG submission 161666) | Hydrothermal vent microbial mat bacterial communities from Southern Trench, Guaymas Basin, Mexico - 4872-18-1-2_MG | ecosystem: Environmental > Aquatic > Marine > Hydrothermal vents > Microbial... | reverse complement strand
GTTCTGCACTAGCTACTGCACTCGATTGAGCTGCTACTCTAGCTCCTGTCATTCCTGCTTGTAGAACACTGCTAATAATTCCACCCCAAGCAGAGGCTGAACTAGCTCCAGTACCAGCAGTACTTAAAGATGATGAATTACCCCAACCTCTTGTTGCTGATTGAACACCACCAATAGACATTACTCCAGCTTCACCTTGTCCTGGAATTGTATTTTCATTCATATAAAATCTCCGTTATTAATTAAAGAGGAAAAGGCGCTCAGAATACTGTCTTTGCTAGCCCCATAAATCCTTTCCAACCAATTCTTTTTCCAGCAGACTTTCCTCCACCAGTACTATAAACCTTTATACCATGTTTTCTTGGGTCAATACTAGTAACTAGAAACACTGATTCGCCAGTCGAAATATCATAAAGTTCATATTCTTTATAATCATCATCCCATTTAACAGGATGATCCGTACTACCCTGATAAACGTAAATTCTTCCACCTGCATTTATCATAGTACCCATTGCAACACTTTCTAATGTAGGTATTATAATTTTTGAGCTACTACCTTTACCTTTTTGTTGTTGATCTAAATCTCCAAACTCTCTAAGTTTTTTAATTTTTCCAGTCTCTAATAATTTCTGATACAAAGGACTACTAGTTGCAATATTCTCAGGAATATCCATTGGATTATTTATTACAGTCCTAAACTGAGTTTCTAAAATTTTATCTGCTATTTTTGCATTTTTACCAGCTCTATTCATTTCATAATATTCCATCAACTGTTCATTTTTCATTGAGAATGGATCATCCCAATCTGGAGTTGCAGAGACTTTTTCTCCATTTTGAACTATAAATAATTGACCTTCTTTGTTTTCAAAGAGTTCACCTTCACCTACTGGAAGGTATTCATCATATTTCCCTTCATAATCAATATAACCGTTTTCGGTAAATTCAACTCTTCCAGCGTTTTTTGCAGCAAAATTATTAGCTTCTTCTTCTGTTTTAAAATTACCAATTTCATTACCACCACTATCTATTACTCGATACGAATCGAAAATTTCTATTCCTTCAGGATTTGTTTGCTGCCAAGTTATTAGTTTAACCATTTTATCATATTCTTTTTCATCAATTTCACCTGACTCTAACAAATCACCATATTCGGCTTTGGCAATATAAATTGGATTATTGGAATGCATAATAGGCTCAATGTACCTTCTAGCCTCTTCTTTGGTCATCCCTAAATATTTCAAATCTCCAGTTTTTTCAGCTGTACTTAAAACTTCCTCAATGGTCATTCCTGGCGTACTAGCTAATCCACCTAGTGTAGCCATAACATTCTGTTGACGTGCATTATGCAAATCAACAGGAACACCATACAATTGTTCCATTAGTTTACTAGCTTGATGAAGATTATCTACTCCTCCTCCAGACATTAGAGCATTAATTTCTTCTTTAATTTCATTTGCCTTTAATTGCTTGGATTGCATTGCCATTTGAAACGCTTCACTTTGAGCACCTTGAGCCATTTTAGACTCTTGTTCAAATAATTCACCCATGAGTCCAGTTGTTGATTCATCAGCATCTCTTTGAGCTAAATATCTTTGCGTTTGTTTTTGGGCATCTGATAAATCACCACTAGCCAACTGTTGTTCTAATGCACCCTTTTGGGCTGTAGTCTGAGCACCTTGCAATCCTAAGTATTTGTTTTTTAGAAAATCCATATATTCGCTTTTACCACTGGCAATATTTGAAATTCTCTTTAAAGATTCATCCATAATATTTTGAGTATCACCTAAGTCCATAGTAACACTTGGCGTTTTTAAACCAACTTGAGTTTGCCTTTTTGGTTGCTGAGTGGGCTGTGAAGGTTGAAATCTTTGCTGTGCCATTTGTTGTGGCATATATGTTGGTACATTTCTTTCACCTCCAGAAAGACCTTTAAATTCAAATGGTTCATTCTTACTCTTCTGAAACCTATCCCAATAATTTTCTTCAGCCATTTTATTTCTCCAATTTATTTACTCTTTGTTTTAAATCCTTAACGGAAGTTTCCAAAGAAATAATTTGTCTTTCTAATTTATCTATAATTTTTTTTATTTCAATATCTTTTACCTCTGGCACACGGATATTATGAACACTACCATTTCTATTCATAAGGACAAACTCCTTTTGCTTGCCAATTTTCAATCTGATCTATGTAATAATCCCAAGTATCACTTTCAAAACTTGCTTTGTTATACATTCTCAAATCAAAATATTTTACTTTAGTTCCGCTTACGCCATTTACATAGGTATCTAAAGCTATATGTCCATATCTTGTTCCATATTCCCATTTAATATCATTTTCTTCTAATACCCATAAATATAATGTGTCATCATATCCATCTTTGGTAATAGTCGCTAATTTTTTCCATGCCAAAGAATCTGGAGTTGTTGTAGGAATTTTATCTACATTACTCCAAATTGAAATGTATTTAACATCAGCAGTTCCAGCAGGAAAAACTGGTTTATATATTTTTAATTGAGAATAAGCTGATTTAAAACCTTCTCCATTTAAATCCCAAATGGTTACTGAAGTATTATTTCCATCACTAGAAAAATTAATTTTATTTAATTTAGTATTTGGAGCATTTTTCCAATGTACTAACCCACCTATTAAATCTCTTTGAGAAATCTCACTAGTATTAGTTATTTGATTTGGATATCTAGCCTTATCATAAACTAATAAATTTCCAACAAGTTTTCTTAATACAAAATCAGCAAAATTTGTTTTTAATTTATATTCAAATATTCTACCAACCTTTGACTGACCGTTAGCAAAATACAATTCTCTATTATAAGGAATTTTCTTTATAAAAGCCTTTAATTCTGGTCTTTTATCAATATACAGCTCTATTTCAGCGTTAAAGCCTATTCTTAAACCACTGTCATTGAAAAGATCTGTGTTTTCTAAATTTGCCCAATCTATAGGAGCTATATAAGCAAATAAATCACTTGGTCTTATTTGAAATCTTTCATGTGATCCTGTTAAAGCTGTAAATTTAATTTCTCCTTCAATTTCTTCACCAATACCAAGCAAGTCATCAACTTTATCTTTATAAGTTAGCTTGTCTATTCCATAATTACTTTTCACATTAATTATATATGGTAATCCAGTTAAACTATCGTAAGCGACATTAATAGCTTCTCCACTTGGCGTTACAACCTTAAATACAGAGCCATCTGTTTCAGGATATACTAAACCATCACTATCTTGTTTTGACCACCCAAAGCCCTGTTCTTTATTACTTCCTAATTGATAAGCTACTCGATTAATGTTTGTTGAAATATTATAAATATAATTTTCATCTTCTCTACGATCACCATCATAAACATCTATTGCAACCTCATAAGCAGATTTTACATTGTTTTCATCAATTTCAAGTCTTAAAATATAAGTTCCAGGATAGGCATAAACATGAGCTGGAGTTTTATCTTCAGTGTCATCTGCTGTCCCATCACCGAATATCCATCTAAAATTCATAAAATTTGGATATACGACTCTTCCAAGATTGTTAAATTGAAGTGGATCTACTCCATGATTCTTATCAACATATCCTAATAAAGATAATGCTATAGTATCAGCTTCAGCAATAAAATCACCTTCAGGTATAGGAGAATCTAATACTGTAACCGTTAATGGTGAGTATCCATCATATTGATCACAAATTATTCCAGCATATACGCCACTGTAAATAACAAATTCTCTAGTATCCATTTTAGCAGTTGGAGCGGATACAGATGCTACTACAACAGCATCATTTTCTTTTCGCTCAGAGGCATTCGTAGCCGTTGGAGCATCCACAGAAGCTGTTACTGTAACCTTGTTTTCAGCACGAACTACTATAAAACTAGCAGTCGGAGCTATTGCCACAGCTTGTGTTGTTATTGTAGTTTTTCCACGACCAACAACAAAATTTCCTGTTGGTGCTGAAACTGTGGCTTGTAATATTACTGATGTTTCAACACGATCAGTTTCAACATTTGCAGTTGGTGCTGCTACTGAGGCTGTCATAGTTGCTACAGTTATATCACGTTCAGCAGAAACACTTCCTGTAGGAGCAGCGACTGAAGCTACTAATGTTGCTGTCGTTATTCCACGTTCAACAGAAGTTGTTCCACTTGGAGCAGCAACAGAAGCTTGCAATAACACATTGTTTGTTTTACGTTTTGTTGATATATCAGCAGTTGGTGCTTCAACTGAAGCCACTGCTGTAATCTCTGTTTCTTTTCTTTCAATATTATTTGTTGCAGTTGGAGCAACTACTGATGCAACTATTGTTGCCTCTGGTCGCTCATTATCTACTACCGTATTCGCTGTGGGTGCTGAAACTGAAGCAGCTACTGTTGCTGTTGTTATTCCTCGCTCTACAGAAATAGATGCAGTTGGAGCTATTGCTAATGCCACACATGAAGCTTTTGTAAAATCACGTTCTATTGATATTGTCGCAGTTGGAGCACCAATTGATGCTACTGCTGTAATTAAACATTCTCTATCAATTACATTTGTTGCTGTAGGAGCGTCCACAGAAGCGACTACTGTAGCTGTTGTGATTCCACGTTCAACTGAAATTGAAGCAGTTGGAGCAGCTACTGAAGTTTTTAAGATTACTTCATTTTCTTTTCGTTCTGATGTTACATTTGCAGTTGGAGCAGCTACTGAAGTTTGTAAAATTGCTACATTTTTCTTGATCTTCGTATCTATTGTTGCTGTTGGAGCTGCCACTGAAGATGTTAATACAATTTCTGATTCTTTCCGCTCAACGACATTAGTAGCACTTGGTGCAGCTACAGAAGCTATAATTGTGGCTTTTGATTTAAGCTCTATTGATATTGTCGCAGTTGGAGCTATTGCTAAAGCATTCAAAGCTATTGCTGTTTTTTTACGTTCTCCAACTATTTCAGAAGTAGGAGCAGCGACTGAAGCAACTAAGCTTGCAGTAGTTATATCAAGTTCAACAATTACACTCGCTGTAGGTGCAGATACTGATGTTACTACTGTTGATGTAGTAATCCCACGTTCAGTAGCAATAGCTGCTGTTGGTGCAATTGCAATAGCGTTTAATGTTGCTTCTGGCTTTTCATTATCTGCTGTAATACTAGCTGTAGGAGCTGCTACTGAAGCCACACATGTTGCAGTCGTAATTCCACGCTCTACTGCCACAGCAGCAGTTGGAGCTAAAGCTAAAGAATTTGTTGTTGCAGTTGTTATTCCACGTTCAGTTGAAATACTCGCTGTAGGTGCGTCAACTGAAGCTTCTACTGTGACTTTGTTTACAATTTTATTAGTAATTTCAGCCGTTGGAGCTTCAACAGAAGCCTGTAAAGATAATCCAGTTTTCTTACGCTCAACAGACATACTCGCTATTGGAGCAGATACTGAAGCTATCAATGTTGAATCAAGTATTCCATTATTTGCTACAAAACTAGCAGTTGGAGCTGCGACTGAAGCTATTATTGTTGCTTCAGGCACTTCAATATCTGCCACAATTTCAGCAGTTGGTGCTGAAACTGAAGCTGTTATTGTCGATGTTGTAATACCACGCTCAACAGAAACAGATGCCGTTGGAGCTGAAACCGAAGCAACTAAAGTCATTCTACTTCTAAGTTGAGTATCAATTGTTGCTGTTGGTGCAGCTACTGAAGCTTGCAAAGAAAACTCTGTTTTTTTACGTTCACTGGCTACAGTAGCAGTCGGTGCAGCTACTGAAGCTTGTGTTATAATTTCATTTTCTTTTCGTTCAACTTCATTTGTAGCTATAGGAGCGGCGACTGAAGCTACTAAACTAGCAGTTATTATATTAAGTTCTACTGAAACATTGGCAGTTGGAGCAATTGCTTCTGCTACCAATGTGGATTCTGTTATTCCACGCTCTACAGTTGTACTTGCCGTTGGTGCAATTGCTAAAGCTTTTAATACAGCTTCTGGTACTTCTACATCTGCTACAATATTTCCTGTTGGTGCAGCTACTGAAGCTACGAGAGTTGTTTCTAATGATACTTTTTCAGCGCTAATACTTCCCGTTGGTGCTATTGCAGCAGCAATCAATGTTGATTCAGTTTCTTGGCGTTCAATAACATTTTCAGCCGTTGGTGCAATTGCCACAGCGGTCAAAACTGCTTCTGGTCGTTCATTATCTACGATTACATTAGCTATCGGAGCAGCGACTGAAGCTTCCAAAGTAATTAAAGTTTTAATTACACTTGCAGAAATATTTGCAGTTGGTGCTGACACTGAAGCATTTAAGGTTGCTAAACTATCACGCTCTATGGCAACAGCCGCAGTTGGTGCGGCTACTGAGGCAGTTAGAATCGCTTCTGGTCGTTCATTATCTGCAACTATTTCACCAGTTGGAGCTGGAACTAAAGCTGTTAAACTCGAAGTAGTTATTCCTCGTTTTGCCGCAATTCCGGCTATCGGTGCAGCAACGAAAGCTATTAAACTTCCTTCTGGACGTTCATTATTAACTGCTACATTAGCCGTTGGTGCTTCAATAGAAGCTACTAAACTCATATCACTTTTTTTAACTTCTGCTACAAAATTAGCAGTTGGAGCTGCGACTGAGGCTTGTACAGTAACTTTGTTTGTAAGTTTTACTGCAACTGAAGCTGTTGGAGCTATTGCTAAGGCAGTCAGAACCGCTTCTGGTCTTTCATTGTCTGCAACCATATTTGCGGTTGGAGCGGATACTGAAGCCACTACAGTAACTTTATTTATAAGAACTACATCAGTACTTGCTGTCGGAGCAATTGCCAAAGCGGTCAAAATTGCTTCTGGTCGCTCATTATCTGCAACAATACTTGCAGATGGAGCTGAGACTGAAGCTACTACTGTGCTCTCAGTTTCTTTACGCTCTACAGCATTAGTAGCCGTTGGAGCGATTGCTAAACTATTTAAAGTCGATTTATGTACAATTTTTACAGCGACAGTAGCGGTTGGAGCTGAAACTGAAGCTACTACTGTATTTTCAGTCTCTAATCTCTCCACTGCAACGGCAGCAGTCGGAGCTGAGACTGAGGCTACTACAGTACTTTCAGTTTCTAATCTCTCCACTGCATTAGTAGCCGTTGGAGCTGAGACTGAGGCTACTACTGTTGATTTATTTACAATTTTTCCTGCAATCACAGCAGTCGGAGCAGCGACCGAGGCAATAACGACTACCTCTGTTTCCATTCGTTCAGCGGAAACGGCAGCAGTCGGAGCTGAGACTGAAGCTACTACATTAACTTTATTTACAAGCTTTACAGCTACTACAGCAGTCGGGGCAGATACGAAGGCAGATAAAGAAACTGATATTCTTTGATCTCCCCAAATCACTCCATATATTTCACCCCAACTCATTTAATTTTCCTTTTTTTTATTTCTTTTTATTCGAAGGTTTCTTTTTACCTTTTTTGAATCTATTATCGTTCTTTGGCGGTTGTATTATTTTCTTTGGCTTTACAGTTTTATCATTACTTTTTACAAAAACTGTTGGTGCATTTTTAAACATTTCAAAAAACTCTCTAATTTCACTATTTGGGAGAGGTTTATTATTAAGATAATTTACTAATTTATTAAACCCCACCAATGGGAGAATAACAGCATTAGCATCTGGTTCTTTACTCATAATTCAGTCCTTTTGTTAATAGGTTTAAATTTTCATCTATAAAACAACTTTTTCTTTTTATAATTGTTTTAAATCTTTTATTAATTGGTTAACTTCTTCTAATTTATTTAGAATAACATTTTTTCTTTCAATTAACGAGTTCATTTTTATATGTGTTTCTATTTCTGAAATTTCCTCTCCAGTGTCTTGTCTAAATTTTTTTTCTTTTATAAAAAACTCATCATTTTTTTTGTTTATTTAAATTTTTTTTTTACTTTTTAATTCTTTGTATTTATAAATATCCATTTTTGCTCCTTTATACTGCGTCTAATTGAATGTAGTACTCAACTTCATTAATCCAAATTTTTAATTTATGACTTGGGGTAAAAGTCCCTATTATTTCAACTGCTTGTTCACTTCTTAAACCTAATGTTGCATTTGCAGCTCCATCAGAGCTGTCTTTTGCATATAATTCTATTTGCCCTGCTATGCTTGAGCCTGGAGGTGTGCCTATTGCAATTCCTAGTGTGTTATTTGCGTCTGTTCCAAAAGTACCTGTATTTATTCCTACATTTCCATCTGGAGCTAAATTGATGTCTGCTAAGGCAGCGTCAGCGTCAACGGTAGTAATCGTCAAAGCTCCATCCGCAGCGACTGCGAAAGTTGCATAATCTGCGGCTCCACCTGAGAGCTTGAGTTGAGTGCCGACTTTGTATAATTCTAGTAGTTCGTCCGGGTCGACTACTCCTATTCCTACGTTGCCTCCATTAGGATTAAGTAATAATGAATATTCTATTGACAAATCACTATCATTTGTTGCTTGTATCCAAGTTTGATATGGGGAATTATTATTTGTTCCCATTGTTATCATATTATTAGTCAAGCCTCCTAATGCTAAATGCCCAGTCACTGTTGTTCCTGATACAGCTGGAAGACCCTCGCTTCCACGCACCTGTAATTTTGCTATAGGGTTATCCGTTCCTATTCCTACGTTGCCAGTATCACCTTCATAAACAAAACCAGTTGTATTGATTGTAAAATCATCACCTGCACTAGTTCCAACTGTAACAGGAATTGCAGAGTCAGTTGCTGTTAATATTAAATTTCCAGTAGTGGATATTGTATTTCCATTTAAATTTATATTATCTACATCTAAAGCTGTCAAAGTTCCTAAACTTGTAATGCTTGGCTGAGTATCTTGAGTAGTTGCCGTATCAGGCGCTAATCCTGTAATTGTTGATACTGTGGCAGCATTTCCAGTAATACTTCCAGCGATAGCATTCGAAACTTCTAAATCAGTAAACCAGCCTTTAGTAACACGAGTTCCTGTAACGCCAATACTTCCTGACATTGTAATTGAGTTTGCACCTAAAGCGAGATTTCCACCTGAAACTGTGAATCCTGATGTAGCAGATGAAACTGTGATATTTGCAGTTCCATCAAATGATACTCCACCAATTGTTCTTGAAGTTTCTAGTGCTGAGGCTGTGTCTGCGTTGCCTGTTAATGCTCCAACAAAAGCTGTCGAAGTAATACTCGAAGCTCCAGCAACAACTCCACCATCAAAAGTCACACTTTCAATATTAATATTTTTCCCAGTATGAGCTGTAAAAACAGTATTTGCGTCTGTTTCTGCTGTAAAATTAACTCCATCGAATCCCCAATGACCATCTAAAATTATTTTTTGTCCAGCTTTAGGAGTTATTGTTAAATCGTTAGAGCCAAAGTCAATTCTTTTTACATGTGAATCAACATCGTAATGATATATTCCAGTTCCGGAATACCTTACGTCACCAACCGCAACAGTATCTGGATCGGTTTGAAGGTTTATTATTTTTCCAGGTACAACTATATTTGTACTATCATCTCTATCTATTAAATTACCTAAATCATAGAATAGATCATTTAACTCATCACTCCAATCTGGATCTACTATTCTAGCATCATTTCCAGTTCTTGGTAATAAATATTTTCCAATTGATATCCATTCAATTCTTCCTGAAAAAGTACCAGTTGGGGCAGATACGGATGCTACTACTGTTACATTATTAGCCATTTTATGTCTCTTTTCATTAAATTACAATTTTGAATAATGCCTTCCCTGAAAATTCAAAGAAGGCAAAATTTTCATACAATAGACTATAAAGTTCCAGCAGCTTGTGTATAGCTTCCTGAAGTAATTTTTGCATTAACCTCAGTAACTATTTCAAGACTGTTAAAATTCACTAGTGCACCTGATGTGTCACACTTACCAGAAAAGATAATATTATCATCACTATCAACCATATCTGCATTTTCAGCAGTACCAGCTAAGATAGGCGTATCTTCAGGTTCTGGAGTAGCATCTAATGCTGCAACTCCACCACTAGAATCTCCATAAGCAGGATCATTTAATTCAATTTTTACTAATAATGGACAATAAGTCACTGAAGTTCCATCATCAGTAAAAGTAACTGCAGCACCACCTTGTGTTAAAGCTACTTGGAAAGTATCAGCAGTTTTATTTACAATATGGTAAATAGTTTCAGTATCAAGCTCTGCCGGAAGAGCTGTACCTTTCATTCTTACACGATCATTATTCTCTAATCCATGAGCGACATCTGTAAATAAATTTGTTGCATTCGTTGCTACACAAGCAACTGCAACTGAATAAACGTTACAAAGTCCAGCACCAGAACCAGCATCAACTAGATCCACGACAGCATCTACTGAAGCATTTAATGCATCTTCTGCCAGTACAATTTCATTAGCCATAAAGACTCCTTTTTAAATTTTTTAAAATTTTATTAATTAATTAGAATTTTCTATACTCCAAAGATATAACCCATTAATGGTATCATATCCTAAAGTAGCTTGATTATAAAGTTTATCTAAATTCAATCTTTGAATGTCAGCTCCTATATTTTCTGACATTTGATTATTATTTATACTTCTTATTTTTTTATCTGAGCACATAAATATTTTTGTGTCACTGTCCGTAATGGACAAAACATTAGTACGAGGCATTATTCCATTCATTTCTGAAATTATTGAAGTAGTATATAAAAAAGGAATAAATTCACCTAAGTCCGGATCACCTGCATCTTGAAATGTTCCAGTATCCAGAAAGGCAACAAAATCAACTCCAAAAATTAATATTCCATTACGACTTTCGGAAAAGGCTAGAATTTCACCATATTTAAGATTACTAGATTGAACACCATCTAAATAATATCCCATCCTATAAATTTTATGAAAAGACGAATATTTATATTCATTATTATCTTCAACAAAAATAAACCCATCTTTGACTACACAATTTTTTGAACTTGGTAATGGTAGATATTGTCTAGTTTGTAGAAAATATAATTCACTTTTAGAAATTACTTTCCCTAGAAGTTTTTCATCAGTTGTTGTATCACAATAGACCCTCTCGTGAGGCTCAATCATTAATCCAAGATAGGCATTAACATTAGTATTATAATCTGGAGCTAAACCTAAATATTCAATCTCAGCTTCTAAAGATGTTAAAACTTTTTTAATAAGGCATGGAGATCCATTTTCCCAATAAAAAACAACTCCTTCGTCTGCTGTATAAAATCTTGTATCAACATAATCTCCATCAAGTACAAATTTAATTGTACCATTAGTTTGACTTGATACAAAGCCCTTTAACGGTCTATTAACAATATCTGCTGAACCTAGCCAACAAAAGGCAGTTGCAGTTCCTTTTTTTATTCTTTCTGCATATAAAATATGAATGACTTCGCTTGCATCATTTATTCCTTCAATAACTTTATGAATATACCAAGATATTATATTTGTTCCATTTTTTGTGCTTCCATGCCCACTATATAAATAATTACCTTCAGCGGTTTCATCTATAGTATCTCCAGACACATTTATTTTAAACATTTTTTCTTCTTCGTCAAGAGGTGTTACATCTTCTAAATAAGCCATTTGTGCAAAAGGGACATCTGCACACCAAACAAATCTATTTGATGAATTTTCTCCATTAAGAAAATTTCCAGTACGCCAAATAGTTTTATGAGTCCAATGAGATGCCAATTTTGGATTTATTGAAAAAGTAACTTTATGAGGATAGTCTTCAGATATTTCATGCAATGTGACGCTCTCCGCATAATCGGAATCGTCATCACCATCTTTTATATAAGTACCAGATTCTTGTTTTAATTCAGAATCTGTATCACTTCTGTTGTAATAAACATTATCACTTTCAAGATAGCTATTAATATCTAAATACCTATATTTTCCTTCTATTAGGTCAGGTACTAAAAGTTTTTCCTCAAGTGTTTCTAAATACTTATCCACTTATATAACCGTCTTGTCCTCTCATATCAGTCCACTTTGTAACACCTGCTCTTAACCAATAGATAGTAGGGCTTATATCTATATTCCATGACACATTTTTAAAAATTAAATACCCTTGAGGACACCTAAATTGTCTAACAAATGGTGTTCCATCAGTAAAAGCATTACTAGATCTTAATCTAAGTTTTTGAATTCCATCATCTATCTCACATTGGACAATAGCTGTTGAAGCACCAGAGCCCCAACCATCTAAATCAACTTCTATAGTATAAGTTCCATTAGGAATAGTTGGGCAAAACATTTCAGGAAGCGTTACAGTCCTTGATGCTCCAATCGTCATCATGTCATTATTATTATTATAATCAACAATATTCTTAAACTTTGTAGTATTTTTATCATAATAGTTAAACTCAGGAGGCACTCTTTGAGATCTTGCCTGAAATCCATTAACATAGAAATCATTTTCTTGTTGAGTGAAAGACTGAGTTTGATATGTTCCACTAGAGTGATCTTTTTCTGTATATTTAATTATATCAGTACCAATTCTGCGTAAATAAAAAGTGGGTCTTACTATAGTAGGATTTGCTAAATCCCATTCAGTTCCCCATGCGGCATATATATTATTTCCATTAATATGAGTATCAACAC